>Ga0209185_1002288_pt1 | contig 13492 bp, 13 predicted proteins | sample SidtaG_2_FD_187425 | JGI IMG/M metagenome (GOLD analysis project Ga0209185, IMG submission 187425) | Marine algal microbial communities from Sidmouth, United Kingdom - Sidmouth_Asex2 metaG (SPAdes) (version 2) | ecosystem: Host-associated > Algae > Red algae > Unclassified | place: Sidmouth... | reverse complement strand
GATCAGTAATTTATCCACTTTCCTTTCTACTTTATTGGGGGTAACAACGGGCGTCTATCCTAAATTGGCACTCAAAGCACCCAATTATGTAAGAGCAAAAAAACAAGTATTGGCACTTGGCAGAAGTATCGTCAAAGAACATCATACAACTCAACGAGAAAATCCAGATGTACTTGATTACTTTATAGCAGCTTGCAAAACAGATCCAGACTTGGTTAAAGAATCTGATTTGGTGTTAAATGCCATAGGTCCTTACATTGCAGGCATTGATACTGCTGCAAGTTCTTTAGCCTTTATTGTCTACGCAATGACACACCATAAAGTACAAAATCAAGTAAAAGAAGAATTGCTACAACTTGAAGATTTTTCTGCATCAAGTGTACAAAAAGCAGCAGCTTTACACGCCTTAGTTTCAGAAACAATGCGTAAGTACATCACTGCACCTGCCATCCCAAGAACGGCTAAAATAGATTTTGAATTTGGAGGCTATCAAATTCCAAAAGGACAACGCTTAATGATTGCCTCTGGTGTAGCACATTTTTCAGAAAAATTTTATCCTGAACCTGATCGTTTTATATTAGAACGTTGTATGCCTCCCCGTATGGAGCATCGAAAAGCAGGGGCTTGGGTGCCTTTTGGATTAGGTGCACATACTTGTGCAGGAGCAGGATTTGCAAAAGTACAACTTGCTGCGACTATAGCCTGTATGTTAAGCAAATGGACTGCCCACACAAATGAAAAATTAGAATTAACGGTAGGCGGTGCGATTTATCCTAGTAAAAAACTAACAGGTGGTTGGAAAAGAGACGCTTAAAATGTTAATTTATCCAACTTTGGCTGAAAATAGCGGTCTTTCTATCATAGCAATGTCTGTTATCTCAATAAATCAACAATATTCATCATTTAATAAAGACAACTTTTTAAAAAAACATTGCGTAAGTAGTATTATAGAATAGGAGCAAGTTTGTATCTTGTTCACTAATATCTCATATTCATAAACAACTAATAATGTATACTATAAAAATCAGCCAATTTCTTCTATGCCTACTCATAGGTTTCTTTTGTGTACAGGATTCTTTTGCTAACAATGATTTAAATCTAAGCAATCAGGGAAAACTTGTCAATCCTTTCACAATACATTCAAACAATAGTACAAAAACGCTTGCCCAAAGTTATTCTGCGGCAGCCAGAGATGGTGTTTATGGTACTCGTTTCAGTGTTATGCTCAATATCCGCACCCCTTTCGATATTAGAGAGGAATTCAGTGATGAAGCAACGGGATTTATCTATGAGAACTTAACTGCCATGAGCATCAATCTTCGCTTTTACAATATTCGGGGGTGGGCTTTGAGAGTGGGCGCAGGCTATCAAAAGCTGAATTATGAAATCAATGGTGGCAATTTTTCTATTCCTTATGATGCTTATCGAGAAGATTATACCTTACTTTTAGGGGTAGAAAAACACTTTGAATTTGTCGGATTTGACTTATATCCAGGTATTGTGATGCCCATCGCTTTTGTTGGAGATGAAAAAATTCTGTCAAATGCCTTTGACGAAATCAAAAATAACGCCATTCACGCCAATATCGGTGTTTTATTAGGTGGTCAAATCAAATTATTCCGCATTTTAAGAGTCGGTGGAGAATTTTACTGTATGTATGACCAATTCAAACAAGAAGTATGGCAAAATGCTCTTAGTACCTCTGAAATTAAGCTAAGAAATATTAACCTTGCCTTCGATTTTGTGATTGGTGTGGCTTTTTAGTTCTTAGTGGATTGGTAAATTTAGTAGATTGGTGGATTAGTAAATTAGGAGTTAGGGGAACTTTATTTCCTAAATCTCTATTACACTAATACATTAAATCCCCATTACACTAACACACCAAATTCCATGATACCCACAATAAATGAAATCCACTATTTAAAAGGCGATGCGATAGCTCCTCAAGCCAAAGGCAATAAAATTATAGCCCATGTTTGCAATACTATTGGTGGTTGGGGCAAAGGCTTTGTGGTGGCAGTTTCCAAACGTTGGAAAGAACCAGAAATCGCTTATCGTCAATGGCATCGAGAACGTGCTTTGAACGATTTTGCTTTAGGTAGTATTCAAACCATACAAGTTGAAGAATACATTGCTGTTTGTAATATGATTGGGCAACAAGGTATTAAAACAGGAAGCAAAGGGCCTCCAATTCGTTATGAAGCTATTGAAAATTGTTTGGCTGCCTTGAGCGAAGTCGCCCTCGAAACCAATGCAAGTATCCATATGCCTCGTATTGGCTGTGGTTTGGCAGGTGGCAAATGGAACAAAATTGAACCACTCATCCAAGCAGAATTGATTGACCAAGAAGTTGAGGTGTATGTCTATGATTTTTCCTAACCTCAAGCCTTGAATCACGGATTTTTATGGATTTGATTGATTTCTTGGATTCTATGGATTCTACAACTACAAAAACCACAAAAACTAAAACCTACTCAAACCAAAAATGAACGAACTTACAAACGCCTACAACTGTTTAGAAAAAGGCGGTATTATTCTTTATCCTACGGATACGATTTGGGGAATTGGCTGTAAGACAACGGATGCCCAAGCCATTCAAAAAATTTATGCTTTAAAGCAGCGTCCAGACCACAAAGCATTTATCGTCTTAGTTGATACGATAGAACGTTTGCTATGGCATGTTCCCGATTTGTCGGACGAGCTAAAAACGCTTTTAACGACTACGAGTCGTCCCACAAGCGTCATTTATTCCAACCCTCAAAACTTACCTCAAAATATTTTGGCGGAAGATGGCAGTATAGCGATACGCATCGTACAACAAAACTTCTGTCAAGAACTCATAAAAAAAATAGACGTTCCACTTATCTCGACTTCTGCCAACATCAGTGGCGAATCCAATGCACGTTTTTTCAAAGACATTTCGCCAGTCATTAAAACAGGAGTTGATTATGTCGTTGATGCCACTTTATTTCCCGATGCTGAAAACCCACAATCCTCCCAAATATTAAAACTATCTGATACAGGCGAATTGATTGTATTAAGAAAATAACGGACAACTCATTGAGTTAAATTCTAATTTCTAAATCATAAATTCTAAAAGCAAGTGGTCATTCTTTCACTGAGCGTAGTCGAAATGAGGAGTCAAAGTAAAACTACACAAACCACAAAAACTACACAAACTACATAAACCACATAAACTACATAAACTAAAAATGTCCCACATTCTCGAAATACAAAATTTATCTAAAAACTATGGTTCTGTAAAAGCCGTAGAAAACTTATCCTTATCGGTTCAAAAAGGTCAAATTTTCGGATTATTGGGACCGAATGGTAGTGGTAAAACCACGACTTTAGGAACAGTTTTAGGGGTCACTGCCCAAGACACAGGGACTTTTAATTGGTTTGGACAAAGCCCTTCCAAACAACTTCGCCAAAAAATTGGAGCAATCTTAGAGTCCCCCAATTTCTACCCCTATCTATCTGCCCACGATAATCTAAAAATTGCAGCTCGCATCAAAAAAGTGGGCAGTCAAGAAATCGAACGAGTCCTTAAAACAGTGGGTTTATACGAACGACAGCACTCCAATTTCAAAACATTTTCGTTGGGCATGAAACAGCGTTTAGCCGTTGGTTCTGCGCTTTTGGGCGACCCCGAAGTATTGGTATTGGACGAACCCACCAATGGCTTAGACCCACAAGGCATCGCCGAAATGCGACAGCTCATTATCAATTTAGGCAAGTCAGGAAAAACCATTATTATCGCCAGTCATTTATTGGATGAGATAGAAAAAGTATGTTCCCATGTAGCCGTCCTTAAAAATGGAAAATTGTTGGCGAGTGGTCCTGTACACGATATTTTAGGCTCGACAGAACAATACGAAGTCGCTTCCGAAAATTTGGAAATGCTGCGAGTGTTACTCAATGATTATCCCTTGATTAAAAATATAAAGCCATTGATACAGATTTTTTTGATTGAGGTTGATGACGCTTTTCGTCCTGCGGATTTAAATAAATTCTTGTTTGAACGAGGTATTGTTTTATCGCATTTGCAACAGAAAAAGCATAGTTTGGAAGCGCAATTTTTGGAGCTTACGAGTTAAACTACCGCCTTATTTTTTGTTTAAGTATCTTAATTTGCTCTATGGACAAATCACAAGATTCTAAATAAGCAATAATTCCACCTTCTTCCTCTATCCTATCAAAAACAATAGCTAAATACGCAGGAATTAGATCCATTTTACTCGCCAAATAATCTTTTAGGATTACCTGTTTGGAACTTTCTACTAATAATCCTAATAAGGCAACAATAATACCTGTTCTATCTTTTCCGTGTTGGCAGTGAAGCACAATACTTTGGTTGCTATTGATAATCGCTTCCATTGTTTTTTTGACGCTTGCTTTGCATTCAATGATAAAAAACTGATAGGCAATTTCTACATTTGTTCCTTTATTATGTTTTTCCCGAAATTCTTTGCTTTGATTCCAGGGATTAAAAGGTGCGTGAATATATTGAAAAAAAGAATGATGGTAAGGATCCTTCTCAATCTCTTTAGCTGCCCTAAAATCTATAACAGTTCCAATATTTTTAGCTTTTAATATTTGTTCAAAGGAAGTCTCCTTTTCATAATCCGTTAAAGTTCCAGATCTAAATATTTGATTTGGTTTGAAGGTAAGGTTCAACATTGCTATATCCCTAAAGTTTTTGAAGACATTTTTTTCTTTCTCCTCTACTGGTTTTCGCATATTACAAGTTTTGCACAAATCAATAGCTTTATAATTATCCAATAACTCTTGATAATTATCGCTTTCGATTGCTTCTAAAATTGTTTGATTTTGAAAGTTGCCAAAATCTCCTAAACCATTCCGTAGTTCGTCAGGCGCACAACAAGGTGATATTTTGCCTGTCGCAGAAATCCAAAGCTCTTTATTTAAAAATGGGCATTCATAAACATCGGGAACTTCTTTGGTTTCTTCTTTTTGTAGTGGAATAATATTTTCTAAAATGATTTTTTCACCATTGGGTTTTCGATGATTTTCTTGTGCAATATGCGCTTGTTCAACGTATTCATTCCATTGTTTGATACTATTGGCATCTTTGCGAAAAGAGAGGTCTTTTGTCTCTTCAAAATGCGTCCAAAGTTGATGTCCTTTCACTCGATCAATATCTAAAGAAGCTGCTAATTTTATAATCTCTGCTAACTCATGCATATTGTTTTGCATAAAAGTAAGTTGAAAAGTAATCCGACAAAAATAACCTGTTGTTGCATAGTGAGCATTTCGTACTGCAACAAACTCTTTTACATTTTGAACCGTCTTTTCAAAATCTATTCTTTTCATCACCTTTTCAGAGGTTTCTTGCGTCGCTCCATTCCAAGATATTTTCACATCGGTTGTAATGGGAACGATTAGTTTTGCCCATTCTGTTGTTGTTTTTCCACTAATTTTAGGGAACGTCCCGTTGGTTGTTAAGTTCATTTTTATATCGTATTGATAGCAAAGTTCTACAATACGATTAAAGTATTTATAAATTAAGGGCTCTCCCATTGTGGAAGGAATAATTTCTTTAACGCCCAATTCTTTGGCCTGTTGAAAAATGGGTTCTAACCAATTTTCGGGCATGCGTCGATGCTTTCCATTTAAATTTTTAGAAATATAATTGGAGAAAGGACTGTGTTCTTCACACATAATACAACTTAAATTACAGTCTTCTGGATTCGTATCTATGGTAATTCGCCAAATATTATGCGGTTTCATATCGTCTTTCTATAAGTTGTTGATAAATATTTTCTAAGGATTTGCAGTGATCAATAATGTTGGGAACTTTGCCTGTTTCATCATAAATATATCCTCGCTTTCCCAATTCCTCCATAAGATTACCATTTTCTATCGCAAAATTTAATTGAGTTGTTAGACTTTTTTGATTGCGATGTTCAAACAATAACCCATTTTTTAAATGATGTACATATTCTTTCATCCCACCGACATCGGCAGTAATCACAGGAATATGACATGATTGTGCTTCGTGAATCACTAAGGGCGCATTCTCTGTCCAAATACTTGGCACCACAATACAATCTACATTTGAAAAAACAACTTGTGCTAAATTTTGATTGATGTATTCTCCACAAAATTCAATTTTATGAGCACATTGAGCAGCAAGGTTTTCTAATGCTTTTGTGCCTTGTCCTCTATTTCGTCCAAAGATTTTAAGTATTGCTGGATATTTTACCTTTGTAAATGCTTTAATCAAAAGATCAATTCCCTTTGCAGGAATATGTGTGCCAATGTATCCAAAAGTAAAATGTGTTTTTTCTTTTTTTGTAATGGGATTTAAATAATGAGTCGGAAATCCATAATCTAAATAAACAATTTTATCTTTAGGAATATCAAAATCTTGAATAAAACGATTTTTTAAATATTGGGATGGAGCAATAAACAAATCTATATCTTTCACCAAACTTCTTGTTGCATTCATTCGAGCTGCTACCCAGTTTTTCCAATAAGTTAAATCTTGCTCTTGTGTTTCTTTCAATCCCGAAAAGTACCGATTGTAACAATTCTTTGCACATTTTTTATCTTCTTGTCCATCACAAACTTGATAGAAATCTTTATTCCCAAAATTAATTTGCAAAAACTGTCCTCTTGGACACATCAGCCAAAAATCGTGTAAGGTAAAAACGATGGGAATATTTTGCTTTTTAAGTTCTGCAACTAAACCTATTGATAAGTGATTAAGATGTCCAATATGTGCGACATCAGGTTGATAGCTTTCCAAAATTTCTGCAAAATACTGATTGACTTTTTCTTGATTATACCCATCTTTTTCCCTCGCCATATTCACAAAATAAAAGTCCAAATCATCTTTTTTTTCAGAACGGATCACATAATCGGCTGTATATAAATTCTCTTCTCGTGTAAACACCGTAACCTGATGTCGTTTTTTCAGTTCATTGCAAATAGATTGCGTGTACACCTCTGACCCTGCATTATAAGTAGGTGGGTAGCCATGTATAATTTGTAATATTTTCACAGTATTTTATTTAGAAATCAAATGCAAATATACATTGTATAAAGAATAAAAATAAGGAGAGAACGGTCAATTGCTTCGTCGTAACGGAAAGTCCTGCTATCCGTTACTATCGTTTTGCCTTCCTGATACTTGCCTTGCAAAAAAACGATAACACTACTATCAGGTCTATTCTGGATGGTCTGTATCTTTGTTGAGCTTCTAAAGCATCAAGCCCATTCATATAAACCATTTCGTTCTATAAATTTATCTTTATAGACTTGCACCTCTTCTAATGCTTTTTCATATCCCACATCTAAAATAGACTGACTATAATGATATATACCATTGACATTATCATAAAATCTTCCTTGCGGGTCTATCATTAAATAAGAACCCTTCATTAAATTGTTATTTTCTTCTACAATATCAACTCCAACATTAATAACACTTCTATGTCTATCTACAAATTTAATATAATCATCATTAGAAATTAATAATTCATCTATATAAATATCATTTTGATTTTTAATAGGCAAAACTTGAAAGATTTTCCACCTTTCTGGCAATGTTTCTTTAATAAAAGATGTCATATCTTCCTGAACATTAATGGAATTGACAACAGTATTCATTTTAAATCTTATCCCCCTATCTTTAAGCATCTTAATCTTCTCTTTATAATCAGTTGCTGATAAAGTTTTATTTTTATTTGAACGACCTATTTTCATTTGATTTACATGGTTTAAAGAATCAATACTAATAGTAACCCAATCTAAATTTCCATTTTGTTTATCAAGCCATTGTTCCGTAAGAAACCAGCCATTTGTTACTATCATTGTGGTAATACCATGATTTTTTGCTCGTAGAATAAGCTCATCTAACCACTTACACAAAAGTGGCTCACCTCCTGCAAAAGTAATTTTACGAATACCAAATTTTGCAATTTCATCTATGATAAGAATCATTTCTTCCTTTGATAAATAAGATTTCTTATTGTAAAGTGCTTTAGCATCTTCATAGGTAGCAAAACAAAATTTACATTTAAAATTACAAGGTTTCCATAAGTGAAAATTAATTGACGGGAGCATTGGTTTTTATTTTTAAAGTTGATAAAGGTACATTCCTTCTAAAATAGACCTGATAGGAACGGTATGAAAGCTGCGTTGGCATTTAGTGCAAAGGCTTTTCCACAGAAGGGAATGTGGAAAAATGAAAGGCATGTCGCCATGCCTTTCATAATAGTGTATAGCAGGGAGCCCTGTCACGACGAAGCTCTCTACCTTTCTCTCCTATTTTTTAGGCTTTGGAGTAGGTTTCGAAGATGTATTATTTCCTCTACCTTTTCCTGATGGTTTACCTGTTGTAGATGGGAGATTAGCGACATTTTTCTTTGGCATAATATTTAATTTTTAAAGTGAATAATAAATTGAGTTAGAAACAATAGCGTTTAGTTCTTTTGCTTTGTCTTTTTGTTATTAGGATTTAATTGATTAGATCTATTATCCTTCACTTTTTTGAAGGCTTCGCTGGTGGCATTTTTTTGATTAGCAGTATTATCTGCTGGTTTTATTTTCTTTGTCATTTTTAAAAAATTTAAGTTACAAAAAATATTTATACTAACATATATGTCAATTCGTATGCCAAAAATTAAAAGAGCAACAAAATTGAAAGAAAAAACTTAACAAAACACTGATTATCAATAACTTAGAATCAAATATTTTTTTATCTTTAAATTTTTAGTTATGCATTTAATTTCATATCTTTGCATTTAAAATCATATTTTATGGAAAATATCTATATCACTTGGCATTACACAACACATGGACTTGCTTACCTCAAACATGTTTTATCTCAATTTTATTTGCAACCAGATTTTAGTTTTGATAGACCTATAGATTGGAGGGGTTTGGATCAAGCAGAATTAAATGAAGTATTTGATAAAAAGAAAAAAGGGTTTACATTTGCCAAAATTTACTATCTAACAGTTGAAGAAAAGGTTATTAGAAAAATAACTGATCGGCGAAAATATCGAAAAAACAGGCTTACAGATAAGGTTATTGAAGAAGCAGAAACTCAACATATTTGGGAAGCACTTTTTGATAATGATGACCCTACTCATAAAGATTATACTCCTTGTTTACAAAGAGATTTAGAATTTGTAAAAACAAAATACACACAAAAAGAGTATGACAAATTCTGTAGTCAAATCTGGCGAGATATGCAGCACTATTCTATACAAGACCAAATAAAATGGTTTTTAGAATATAGTAATGCAAAGAATATTTACAACAATAAGTTTGAGGAATGTCAAACAAAAGTTAATAATTTACGGGATGTAAATAACATTGCAAAAGAGGTTAAAAAAATAGTTCGTACAATCTTCAAAAATCATCCTAAAGCCAACTTTTATATTAATATTAGCTTGGGAAGTAGCGAAACACAAGTAGTATGGCACGCTTTAAGCCAAGCCAATTATTTGCCTGAAAATTGTAAGTTCCTACAAACCTACGATGATAAAAATGATTCAACACAAAGTTTTAAAAAATTCAGAATAAATGAAGTACCTGTTCATATTTTTGACGAGCTACAACTTGAGCCTGTTTTTAAAAATCCAAAATCAAAAAAACGTCTAATTGCCAATTTAAAAATGGAGTACTACATAAAAAGTGGATTTATTATTTTAATTTTAGGAGAACGTGGCACAGGAAAATCAGCTATTACAGAAGAGCACAAAGATAAAAAACAGAATTTTGTGAGTGTCAATTGTGCTTCTTTTGATGATGACAGTAAAGCCGAAAGTGCCTTGTTTGGCTATGTAAAAGGAGCATTCACAGGTGCAAATAAAGATGCAATTGGTTTGTTTCAAAAAGCCAATAATGGAATTCTTTTTTTAGATGAAATACATCATTTATCTAAAAGAGTGCAAGGAAAATTAATGAAGGCAATACAAACAGATGAAAATAATTTTTTTCACATTAGAAAAATGGGAAGTATAAGAGAAGAAAAAATAAAATGCACCACTATTTTTGCAAGTAATCGAAGCGTAGATGAATTGAGAGACAAATGGCTATATGAGGACTTTTTTGATAGAATTTCTCAAAATGTTATAGAAATGCCATCATTACGAGAGACACTTAAAGATAGAGAACAAGATTGGAAATCTGTTTGGGAACGTATGAAATTTGAACCTCAACAAGCTCCTCAAAATACAAAGTTCTTAAAATGGCTCAAAAAATTAGATTTGCATGGCAATTTTAGAGACTTAGAAAAAATTGCTATTTATTGTCACAATTACCAAAATTTCAATGCTGACTTAAAAGATTTATTAAAAGAAGAACACAAAATAAGAGATGAATTTCAATATGCTCAAAAAGAATTTGAGAAACTACAATCTCGTTCAAAAAAACAAGACAATCCTTACTTTAGTACAGCAAAATCTATCCATCAAATGGAAGGCGAATTTCACAGAGAATTAGCTATTTGGCTCAACCAAGTTTTTGGAAGCATGGAAAAAGCTTCTGACTTCTTTCAAGCAAAATTTGACAAAACAATACAACCAAGAACCCTTTATAAATGGAAAAATGGAAAATAATTTAAAAACGGAATTAAAAGATACTTTTACAACTTACTGGCACTTTTTAGCCATACAAAAAGCCTGTCAATTTCATCTTTTTGATGCCATTGATAGCTATACTTATACATTACAAACACTTTCATCCCAAACTAAATTAGCCCAAAAACCTTTATCACATCTGCTCCTATTTTTGGTAGAAGGACAATATTTAACACAAGAAAACGATATTTTTTACTTGACAGCAAAGGGTTCTTTGTTGACTGAAAAACATCCTGAAAGCTTGAAGAATGCTTGTATTTTATGGGGGCAAGAGCATTTAACTGCTTGGCAAAATTTAGATTTCACCTTACAAACAGGCAAACCAAGTTTTGAACATATCTATCAAAAAGAATTTTTTGATTACCTCAATGATGATGCTAAGAAACTCAAAAATTATCATTTGGCAATGCGAGATTATGCAACAGACGATTACAAAAAACTGCCCTCACTTTGTGATTTTTCAAAGCATGATTCTATCGCTGACGTGGGCGGTGGGTTAGGTGTTTTGATAGGCTATATAGCAAAGGCTTTTCCCCAAACAAAATGCATTCTTTTTGATTTGCCAAGTGTAACTGCATTAATAGAAAATCCAGAGGAGCAAGCTTTTAAAATTGTTTCCAATAGTTTTTTTGAGCCACTTTCCTTCCAAGTTGACGCCATTATTTTGAGTAGAGTTTTGCACGATTGGAATGATGAAAAAGCCTTGCAAATTCTCCAGCAAGTACGCAACGCTTTAAATGAGAATGGCACACTTTATGTCTTAGAAATATTGCAAGATGAAGTACAAGCCCATTTACTAAGTTTAAATATGCTAACAATCTGCCAAAGCTATGAACGAACCTTTAAAGAATACAAATCGCTTTTACAACAAGCAGGTTTTAGCATACAATCTCGAAAACAATTAAATGATTTACAAACAATTTTAATTTGCCAATGACTTATAAAGAAATAATTCGCTCCGAAAACCATACTCACTTTTTATATAAAGGACAAAAGGTTTTTGATAGAACTTTTTTAAATGCCCTAAAGTTTCATGTGGAAGGTTTTGCTCCTGTGCAAGATGCGTCAGGTTGGTTTCACATTGATATGAAAGGTAATGATTTATATACACAAAGATATGATCGAACTTTTGGATTTTATTTTAAAAAAGCTGCTGTCATAGAACAAGGCAATTGGTTTCATATTGATGGAAAAGGAAATCGCATTTATACCCAAAGCTATGCTTGGTGTGGTAATTTTCAACAAAATATTTGCACTGTGAGAAATCACGAAAAACAGTATTTTCATATTAATACAAAAGGCGTTCCTTTATATCAAGAAAAATATACTTATGCAGGAGATTTTAGAGATGGGTATGCGTGTGTTCGTTTAGCAAATGGACACTATAAACATATCAATAAATTAGGACAGGCTTTAAATCAAAAATTATTTGATGATTTGGGTGTTTTTCATAAATCTATTGCTACCGCTAAAGATAAAGATGGCTGGTTTCATATCAATAAACAAGGAGATGCGTTGTATCTTGAACGATACTTTGAAATAGAACCTTTTTACAATGGATTTGCATTAGTAGAAAATTTCGAGCATCAAAAATTAATCATTGATGAAAAAGGAAGTCTAATTCTAGCATTATGATAAACACAAAAAACCTACTGTTTGATAAGCGTCTTGTCCTTTCAACATAGACTCGATAGTAGCGTTATAGTAAATGCAGGGCCAAAAAGTTTTGCGTTGGCTTGCTATAGTAGCGTATAGCGAGACCATGCGCCACGACGAAGCAACCCACCGTTCTCTCCTTTTTATCAAAAAAATTATATCCAATTAAATCAAACTTCGTTTAATTGTTACTAAAAAACCAAAAATCAAGCACAAAAAATACTTGGTCTTTTTTTTATTATTTTTTTTTTGGAGAGAACGGTCAATTGCTTCGTCGCCACACATGGTCTCGCTGTGCGTTCTTATGGCTACCCAAGAAGCATAAATCACAGCAGAACCAAACCAAGAACTACAGTACTAAGAACCACAGCACTTGGTTAGCCATACCACTACCATCGAGTCTATTTTGGATGGACAGTACTGCTATTTTCCTTACTTCAACCCAAAAAAAAAGCCTTAAAACAAAATGCTTTAAGGCTTCAACTGCGTATAAAATCAATCTAAGAATTGAATTTCATTTATTTGACGTATATTCTATAGAACTGTCACTGCCAAGCTCTATTTCTTAGTAATGGTTACTTCCAAGCGGCGGTGATCTGTCGCTGGTGCGCCACCCCATTTCATTCGATTAGTAGCGATGCCTTTTGGCTTTAACTTACGGTACAAACATCTTGCACGAATCTCATCCAATCCAATGATTTCTCCTTTATGGTTGTAGTCTTTAATCTCATTGCGATCTCTATGTCCCACAATATTAATTTCCATATCAGGATATTTTTTCATCAATTTAGCCAAATTTGCTACTTGTGCATAAGCAGCTTGATTCATCTTAGGTGAATTTGTGGGCCAACTGATTTTCTCCATATTAAAGGTCTTTGGACCACGAGAATTAGGATCGCTCATAAAATCAGCCATCTTTGCTTCCATCGTGCCTGCTCTAAAACCAAGAGCTTTGGCATCAGGACCCAATGCTTTTTTAGATTCTGGCTTTGTCTCTTTTCCTGCATTGGCATCAGTGTTGCCACTATCACCATCTCCGCCAATAGCCTCTTTGGTTTTATCCACAACTGCATTGGCTGTTTCTTTGGTTTTATCTACCACTGCATTGGCTGTTTCTTTGGTTTTATCTACCACTGCATTGGTTGCGTTTTTGGTTTTATCTACCACTGCATTGGTTGCGTTTTTCGTTTTATCTACAATTGCTGTTCCTGCATTAC
>Ga0209185_1002287_pt1 | contig 13495 bp, 13 predicted proteins | sample SidtaG_2_FD_187425 | JGI IMG/M metagenome (GOLD analysis project Ga0209185, IMG submission 187425) | Marine algal microbial communities from Sidmouth, United Kingdom - Sidmouth_Asex2 metaG (SPAdes) (version 2) | ecosystem: Host-associated > Algae > Red algae > Unclassified | place: Sidmouth... | reverse complement strand
AACTCTCTGCTAATGGTTGATTGGGCAATACCCAATTGATTGGCTATTTTATTTTGACTCATACCTGTTTTATTTAGAGCATAAATCTGGCATCGTTGTTCATAGGTCAGTTGTTTATATGTTTTCGTTGTTGCATCTCTTGCCGGAGAAAAAGCGATCAGCATATATTCAGCTGACCGATTTTTCTACCTATTCAAGTTATGCACTTAATATTTGAATCCAAGACTGAATAATAAATTAACCTTAACTATTACTTTTTAAAAAGGTTAACCAAGAGGCTAGTTATTATAATTTAAGTAGCCTCAAAGGTAGTTGAACAAACGAATAATGTAATGCCTTAGCAAAAAACACCCAAGTAATTGAAAGTAAAATACTCAAAAATACTCAGGTATGCTTAAAAATAACTTACAACACTTATTTTATAATAATTGGTGCGCTATAAAGCTCAGCCATTGCCTCACTAAATTCATCTACTTGTAAGGAATCTCTAACAATTTTAGTTGTTATTAACATGACTAATTCCGTACGAGTGAATGTATCAGTTGTACTTGAAAAAAGTTTCCCTAGAATAGGGATACTACCTAAAACCGGTACACCATTATCAATTGCATTTTTATTTTCTTGAATCAAACCGCCTAAAGCTACTGTCTGACCATTTCGCGCAATTATTTCGGTATTAATCGCACGATTAGTAATAGTAGGCGTTTGTACTTGAGTATTCGAGCTAGCCTTACTACTACTAACTGACATTGATACACTTAACGAAATAACACCATTAGAATTAATCGTAGGTGTTAAAGATACATTGACACCTGTAGATCTATACTGAACAGAATTAGACACTGAACCAGAATTACTTGAATTTTCAACTACCTGAGTAATGATAGGAATTTGGTCACCCGACGTGATCGATGCAGACTCACCATCTCTAACGATCAAGTAAGGTCTTGATATTACCCGTGCATCATCTTGCTCTTCACTCCAATTAAAATTCATCTGCCAATCACCTGAAGTAAATATGCCTGCAATTGAACCTGAACTTAAAAAGTCAACTTTGGAAGTATCAGGTTTAGAGGTGGAATTATCATAAAGCCAATCAATACCAGATTTCATATCATCTTTTAATGTAACCTCTAAAATAGTAACATCTAAAATTACTTGCCCTGGTAATACATCTATTTTTTCTAGTAGTGATAGTATTTTTTTATACTCGATTGGAGTGGTATTAAAAATCAAAGCATTCTGTTGCTTATCTAAATTAAATTGCATAGATGAACTATTACTAGAATCCCCTCCTGACTGCTTGTTCTGACTTCCTGATGACTGATTAGAAGCTTTAGCCGAACTTCCAGATAATAAACCTTTTAAAGCACTTTGCATTTCTTCAGCTTTAGCGTATTTAGGTTTATAAACAAAATATTGTTTTTGATCACCTGCTAAAGGAACATCTAATTTATTAGCCCAATAACTAATTCTTTTAATTACTTTTTCACTAGCAGCATAAGCAACAAAAGAATTAATTCTTGCCATGGGTACAAAAGAAATATCACCGGGAGTACTAATTGAAAAACCATCTTCCTGTAATAAAGATGTAATTTGATCTATTGCATCCTCAGGAGCCATATGAGCAAATTCGAATAATCTAATTTTACGTCCAAAAGCCCTAGGCACATCTAACATATTGATAATTTTAAGTGCGCGAATAATTTCTTCTCGCTCACCTTCCAAAATAATAAGTTTTTGGCCCGAATTAATCGTTACTTTAGCTGTAGCTAGCTTCTTCATAATACTTGATATGTTACGACTTTCACTATAAGTATAAGGTACTATATGAGTGATCTGACCACTAATATCAGGAACATCATCATCATTAACGCCAATCCCTAATGCAATATTATTCTTTTTATTATCACCAGAAGATTTTGCTAAATATAAAATATCGCCTTTTCTATAAGTATTAATTTTATTTTGAGTTAAGGTTTCATTAACTGACACGTAAAATTCAGTACGCGAAATAGGAGTAGAGATATTGAGTGTTAAATTCGTTTTAGAACTCGCTAATTCTGGAGCAAGTACATAATTAATATTAAGCAACTCATTAAACACTTTATGTGAAAACTCTTTAATACTTAACTGATCTGCAACAAAAGTAACAGGCTCCCCCTCTAGTTCAAGTGTTGATGTAGAGTTATCTAACACCTGATTAATACCACCTAAATCTGGAACATTGGTTACTTTAAGTACTGAATTATTTCTCTCTTCAGGTACTTCTTTGTTGTTCTGTTCAGTATCAGATATATTGCTGGATAGTAAAATAGAAGGAGAAACTTTTATTTCAGAGTTTCTGAGTTGAGTTGAGTCAAGCGTTTTATTGTCTACTCGCCCTATATTAGAACAAGCAACTAATGATAATAACGCTAGCGTAGACACTATATTCTTTATATAAAACGTTTTCATAATGAGTCTGGTAATTCCTTCGGTAAATCAGTTACTGAAATAACAGTGTTTTTAAAAACTTTGAGTATAATTATATTTTCGCCGTCATTTAACTCTGCTGAGCTTGGGGTTATAGCCGTCAATACAAAATTGTAAAGCTTATCCCCTATAACCATATCTCGCTGCTCTTGCTCGCCGTTAACAAATGTTCTAACGCGAACCTTTAGATTTTTTTCAGAGGTGTATATAACAACAACACCAACTTCAACATCTAAAGTAGTTTTAATTTCTACTTCCTTTTCATTTTCTTCTTGATATTCAACACCAAGTAATAAAGCAAGATTTTTTATATCTGCAGTAGCGTCATCTGAATTTTTCATCTTTAGAATACTCCCTTCCTCTAAAGATACTCCGTTATTATTATCCGTATCTTCAAGCAAAATTGCAGTAAAAAACAGCCACACAAAACCACAAACTACAACCAATGCAATAGCTAAATTCTTCATGAGCGTTTAAACACCTTTAAAAATTCAACATCTGCCGTTACATTTGTAGGATTAGCTTTATTACTATTTAATCGCAACTGACGTATACGATTACCTATTTTATAATTTTCTAACTTATCGAGTAAATTTAGAATATCACTGTAGTTGCCTTTTACATTCAATCTACCTGCATAAACAGCAAAATCATCATTAATATCCACTTCACGTTGTGGTGATTTTAAATTAATTGTTACATCGTACTTAGCTAATTGCAGTTCAACTTCTTTTAGCCAAAGAACGGCTGAATCTTGATTTTTTTTAACAATACTTAAATCCGCTAATCGAGGAATAAACTCTGTAGCCAATAATTCTCTTTGCTCTTCTAATAAGGCCGCTCTAGCAATTAATCTTTCTTGTTTCGCTAATGTTATCTTTTTCATTTCTATTGATTGTTTTGTCTCATCAACCCAATCAAACCAAGGTAATACAGCATATTCTGACAACAATATAACGATAATTGCAATTAACCCTACAGATTTAATATTTAATGTTAAACTGCTCATGAAAAAGTTACCTCAATAACAAAAACATCCTCACCGGATCTATTTTTTGAAACTGCACGGTCAAACTTAGCTTCGCTAATTCCTGGAGAGTTTAGTAAAATAGAGAGTAAATTAGTGGCTGACGTTTCAGAAGTCCCCGTTATTTTAAACCCCTTAGGGTGAAGTTCGAAACGTTCAATTCGATACTTTTCATCTTTAAAATTTAAATGGCTAAAAATAGCTAGTACATTTTTATTTTCTTTAGAAAAAGCATCAAACTCTTTTTTAGACTCAAACTTAACTTTTAATTCTCTTTGGGTTTTAAGCGCCTGTTCAACTGCAGAACTATTCTCAGCTATTTGACTTTCAACGTAACTTAAATTAAAACTGAGATAAGCGGAAGAGGCCACAGCAAAGAGAGTAACACTGGCACAGATAATTAAAGCCAACTGTTTAAAAGAAATCTTCTGTGTTGTATTAACTTTATCTTTATTTTTAGATAAATAAAAACCAGCTAGATTAAATATATTAGTTTTTTTAAAATCTTCCGTGAAGCTCGCATTCGCTTCAACTTGAACAATAGGTAAATCAAGAGCTAAATTACTACTAGGATCTGAATTTTGAGCTTTAGATGATAAAGAAGAAAAGTTATAATCTTTGGGATATACAAAATGACACTTACCAATAATTTCTTCAATATGCTTAATAGGTACAACAATATAAACAACAATGGCTTGAGATGAATTTAACTTTTTAACACTCCAAAAAACACGCCCAGGAAATGGTGCAATAGTTGCTATTTCAGCTTTTATTAGTTTAGGCAAATCAATAATATTAATATTATTATAACGTCGTTCAGCTAACCAATATGAGTCACGTTCAAGTAAGCAAATATTTACTCTTTTACGTTTATCTGCAATATCAGTTAATCGGCATAATCCTTCTTTTATATTAAAAATATAACTAATATTAAAATAAGTACCGATAGAGAATAGACGACTAAAATAATTTTTCATTTGCTACAAAAAAAGGCTGAAAAGTATCTAGCCCCCTAATTAAGAGAAATTGCTTATTTAAAGATACACCCCTATCTTTAAATGATAATTTGATAAAATAACGTCCTGATGGATATACATACGCTCCCTCTCCATCGCTATAATTTGAGGTGCTTTCCTTATTTTTTGTTACTTCTATACCAATCGCGGAGTATAAAGCCTCGGGGGTATATTGTCTATTGATATCCCCTTGACCATAAAGAACAATCCAAGGTTTTATATTTTTAAAAACAGTCGGTTCTAGTATATAAGCAAGTTCATTAACTGACTGTAAAGACATATTTGAAGGAAAAAAAGGATAATCAGCATAATCTCCTTTTTCTTTTCCTTCAAGGCGAACTAGCGAATCAACATCTTGCCAATCTTCCAGCTTATCGTTAAAGGCTAATAACATATCGTTAGAATACCCTTGTTGAATTAACAAGCGGTTAAAATTCTTCTCATCATAAGGTTTTAATGAAACCATTCCACCTAGATCTTGTACTGATATAGACGTTTTATCAACTATAGCGACAGAACCTTTAAAATCAGAAACTAATGAATCAAAAACAAACTCATCATTTGTATATTTAGGGCCAACTAAATGAAGCGGAGTCGTCATTAAATCAAAAACAAATGTTGACTGTACTGTTTCTAAACTCAATTCGGCTATTGTTCTATTTTTTACAAGTGCCGTTAGCTTCATATCTAAACGACTTTGATGCAACATCAAGGTCATAATAATCGACATGATTGCCGTAATCATTATAACAATTAGCAATGCGGCCCCAGTTTGATTTTTTTTATTAACCTGAAAATGCATTTTTATCTCGCTTAGCTTCAGGTAACTCTTGGGGTAACTCAAACATAAATTCATTGGGTAGTAAACTATTGCTCATAGCGTGCTGAACTCTTATAAATAAAGGTAAAGTCAATGTTTCAGCACCATTATATTGAAAACGCCACTTAGGCTGAGGCTTAATCGCAACATTTAAATATTCTGAATAGAAATTATCGAGTTCAAAAGCATCCTTCCAACCAAAATAAGAAAAACTTATATTTTCACCTTCAAAATACAAATGGCTTACCGGGCAATCTGAGTCCCTAAACATATAATTAATTAACGCTAAACGTCCTAACGGCCTCTCACAATAACGCAGCTCTTTGCCTGATTCTGTAATAAAGAATGTTGAAACAACCAAAGGTTCATCAAGATAACTAGGTTGATAAGAAACAAAAGAAAAACTTTCTTTTTTACCATTAAAAAACAAAACAGATTTATTATCATAATCAATATAATAATACGCCTCTAATCCTTTAATACTGGTATTAATTATCTTACGTTGAGTAAGCAAAGATAATGCATAACTTTGGTTTTTTTTATCTCCAACAGAAGCAAAAAAATAACGATACGAAGAAACAGCCAGTGTAATTAATACACTAAAAATAACCATAGCAACAAGCACTTCAATAAGGGTATAACCTTTATTGCTCTTCATGAGCTTTTCCATAATAGCTGTGCAAATTCAAAAACCTGCTTTTCACTCCCCTCACGTGTAATAACAACGCTATAAATTGTTAATAAGCTATCATTACTACTCACCTCATTACCATCAGAGTTAACTAACGCCCTCATTGCAGGCTTCGCATCTTTTATTTGCGCACTCCATAAATAAGTATTACCTGCTATAACAATCCGTCCTTGCCTATCTTGTGTATATTGTAAATGGTATTTAATCGTGCCTTGTGAAAACTCTGCTAAATATGCCTGATTAATCGCTTTAATTAATTTTTGCTCATTAAGTATTTTTGTACGAGCAACCATACTAATAACACTAATAGAGATAAAAAGAATGATACTCGCAATTAATACCTCAACTAATGTCATACCCTGCTGTTTAGATTTCAAGCTGAAATGAACCCTTTTCGTTATTCCGAATAATCATTAAGCTAGTTTTACTAAAACTAGATTTTACATCGAAAAAAAGCACGCCTCTTTCAAAACTAAACGTCTCGAAATCTACGGTTCTTAATAATTTGCCATTGAGGGTATCTTTAATCAAAAACTTACTGTCAACAACCTCTACTTCTAAAACAGTGCCGTTATAATATGCATACTGTTTACAATAACTAAACAGCGATTTTATTTTAGCTATTTCTGATCGATATTTAGTTTGTTCAAGCTGTTGCCACATAGATGGTAGAACAAAAGAAGAACTTAAGCCTATTAATACTAAAACAATAAGCAACTCAATTAACGTAAAGCCTTTTGCTCTATTTTTTTTAGAAAGAAACATCGTTAATCGACACTATACTTAATAACATAATGATAACCACAGATCCAACAACTCCACCCATGATTAAAATAAGTAAAGGCTCAAGTAATGCTGTAAACCTCATTAGCCAACTTTCAAAGTTTTGACGTGAACGAGAGGCAATTTCACGAAATGAATTATCTAAAGTTCCACTTTCCTCTCCTACGGCAACTAATGAGAGAGCAACATCATCAAATAAACGGGCTGTTTGTAAACCATCGCTTAATTGGCTACCTGAGGATACTTGGTTAGCAATAGTGGCAAGTTTTTGCTTTAGTTGCACATCAATAACAGTTTCACCTGCAAGTTTAAGTGCACTTGATAAATTAACGCCACTTTCTAAAGTTAGCTGTAAAGCCGTGGCAAAACGAATTCTATCAGCCTTATTAGTAATGCCTTTTATTAAAGGTAATTTCACCATGAAGGCAATAAATTTATTACGTGTTTTTGGTTGATTAAAAAAATAAATTCCAGAAAATATTATGGCAAAAACAACAACAACCGCATGTATTTGATACTCTTGTACATTTTGACTAACATCGAGTAAAAACTGTGTATAAGATGGTACTTCTTCCATAGACTCAAACATAGTCGACATACTGGGTACAACAAAATTAAAAATAGCCCAAATAGCACTAACACATACAAGTAAAATAAAAAATGGATAGCTTATTGCCTGTAAAACTTTACTTCTTAAACTAATTTGAAAACGTAAATTTTCACTTAAACGAGTGAAAACAATGGGTAAATTACCAGTACTTTCACCTATTTTAACCATTTCACAATACAATGATGAAAAAATATCAACTTGTGTTTCTATTGACTCACTTAATGACTTACCTTTTTTAATTTCATCAAGAATACTTTTCCATACACGTCCAACACCACTTTTACTATTAGTTTTCGCCAAAACCTCTAAAGCTTTATCTATTTTCAAACCATTATTTAATAAAATAGCTAATTGCTCAGTAGATTGTTCAATGTCAGCAAGCGAAACTTTATTAGAGCGGCTACCCAGTTTAATAGGAGAAATTTTTATAACGAGTAAATCTCTCTCAAGCAAAATGTTCTCTGCTTCAGCTTTATTTTGAGCGCTAATTTCGCCTTCTTCATTTTTACCTGAGCGATCATAAGCTTTATAGCGGAATAACTGGCTCAACCTGCAACCCTTAATACTTCATCTATGGAAGTAACACCTTGTAATGCTTTTAAAAACCCATCTTCTTTAAGTGAACGTAGATTATTGTTTTTCATTAAAAGATATAAATTATCTAATAATTTTTCATCTTTCGGTAATCTTTTTACTTCAACATCACATGGTAAATATTCTAAAAATGCCACTCGACCTAAATAACCAGAGTTTTCACAGTGTGAACAGCCAACAGGAGCATATATCGTAAAGTTTTCTATATTGTAACGTTTAGCTAAGTCGGCCAGATCGTACTTGCTAATAACATTAGGTTCATCGCTTTCTTTTTTACAATGATGACATAATGTTCGAGCTAAGCGTTGTGCCATTATTGAAACTAAACCAGCATTTAACAAATACTCTTCAATGCCTAATTCCATCAATCGTGTATATGCAGACGGTGCATCATTTGTATGCACAGTACTAAACACTAAATGACCAGTAAGTGCCGATTGCAAAGCAATTTTAGCTGTTTCATTATCTCTAATTTCACCAACCATGATTACATCAGGATCTTGACGTACAATACTACGAAGCCCTGCCGAAAAATCAAAGCCAATATCAGGGTTTACTTGTACCTGATTAATGCCTGGTAACTGATACTCAATTGGATCTTCCAGAGTAATAATTTTAATATCTAAAGTATTAATTTGGTTAAGAAATGAATACAAAGACGTCGTTTTACCTGAGCCTGTAGGTCCAGTCATTAATATAACGCCAGATGTACGCTTTAAATCATTGTTAACTCTAGAAATTAGATCTTCTGCATATCCAAGCTTTTGTAAATCAAATTTAACTGCATTTCTGATTAAGAAACGCATTACAACACTTTCCCCTTGTCCTAACGGCAAGCTAGAACAACGGATGTCTAAATCGGTACTACCCGCCCTCATTTCAATTTTTCCATCTTGGGGACGTCTTTTTTCAGCTATATCCATATTAGACAAAATTTTTATTCTTGAAATTACCGCTAATTGCAAACTATAAGGGATAGGATCAGCTTCCTTTAAAATGCCATCTATTCGATAACGAGCCCTGTATCGACCATTAATAGGTTCAATATGTAAATCTGATGCTCCAAGCTTAATACCTTTATTAATCAAATTATTCACTAAATTAACCGTTGGAGCTCCCAGGGCTAATTCTTTCAGCATTTCTACATTATCTCCACTGATGTCGATTTGCTGTGCGTTAGGTAACATTGCTTTATATTGTTCCTGAAACAACTCAAAATCTTTTTCAGTTATACAGACAAAATTAACGGTATATGGTAAAAAACGGCTATAGTCAAAAGCCTCACGATTATGTGGAGAACAAATAGCAATAGTGAGTGTACTATCATCTAAGTGCACTGGGATCATTTGATATTTAGCTAAAAATTTAAAGTTAACATTATCTAATAATAGTAGCTGGGCAGATGTTAGTTGAAAGCCATGTATCCAGTGTGAAAGTGACAGTAAATGACAATACATCTCACACAGTTGTTCTTCATCAATCCAGCCTGAATGAGACAATATTTGTTCTATAAAATGCCCAGAACTCGCTTGATAGTTTTTGGCTTCGTCTAGTCGATTATTATCAATTATTTCGTGATGACGAATGTAGTCTTCAACTTTAGAATTCCACATCTGAATCTTCACCTTCTCCACCTGGTTTCTTATCGCGGCCTAAACTTTTAAGTGAAAAATCTTCACCGGTTTGTTCATTTTTAGTTCTATTGTACTCATAATCATTTTTCCAAGGATCAAGAGGGATAGCTTTTGGAAAATAAGGTCCATCCCAAGCAGGATCCTGAGACTTAACAAGTTGATCTAAATTATCAGGGTAGTAACCAATATCTAAACGGTAAGAGTCTAATGCTGTAGCAATTACTTGCATTTGGGCCTTAGCTGTACCTACTTTAGCTGATGAAACTTTACTAAACATACGTGGAGCAACAATTGCTGATAACAACCCTAAAATTACCATTACAATAAGTAATTCAACTAGAGTAAATCCTTTGTTAATTCGTTTATAACTTCTCATATTACTTAAAACCCTTACCTTAACTTGAATATTTATCTCGTTAGTAACGCATAAAATAATCACTACATTAAAGCCTACTAATATAGTGATAAAAAACAATTGTTTATATACCTGTTGTCATTCAAGATGCAGGTTTCAGTGGGAACTAAAAACAATTTAGGCAAAAAATCTCAAGCTCCAGACTAAACCTAAGAACTACATCCATGTATGCAAGGCATTAAGCTTATGTCATGGTTTCTCCATGACTAAACTTAATAACGACGCATAAATGGTTTTTAGACGCCTCGAAGAAGCGCTTGAACGTTTATTCCTTCTAAAATGACTTCATCGTTAATACTTTTTATAAGGGAGCGACCATTACAACAAAGTATTGCCTTGAATTGATATCGCTCAAGCGCTTTGAAAAGAGCATATTGATTGGTAACAGGTATTGTTATTATATCTAAAGTTTTGATATTTAAACAGACTGATGAGGAACGCTAATCCCTCACACTACATGCAACACACCAACAATGTTAAACTATTTATTTTTTGCTAATAATCTATCAAAAATTGCCGTAAAACTTTCAACTGAACCTGCACCATTAACAATTTCGTAATCAGTAATTACATCACCTTTACGTACACCAATAATAAATGTAGGTGTAGATGCAAAGCCTAATTTTCTAGCATCAAGCAATGAATTTGTAATATTATTGTGTATTGCCTTATCTTTTAAACATGCTTCAAAGCTTGGTACGTTTAAGTTATTTAACGTTGCAATTTCGATTAAATCACTTTCCGCAAACTTGCTGCCTTTTTCAAATAAATAATCTTTAACTTTACTATAAGCATTTTGTTTAGCTGCACATCTGAGGGTTACTGCTGCATAGGCTGCTCTGGGGTGCAACTTTTGTAGTGGTAATTCTTTACCTACAAACAATACTTTACCTGTATCTATATAATTAGCTTTAATTTCTGGCCATACATTCTTGTGATATGTAGCACAAAATGGGCAATGTAAATCTGTAAATTCAAGTAAAACAATATTAGCTGACTCTTCACCTACACGTTGACCATTTGTAATTGATATTTCATCAGGTCGCACTAACTCTCCTAAACCTACTTTTTGTGCAATTAAAGATTGAATATGTTTTAGTTGTTTTATCTCGGCTTTAAGTTGTTCAACCTCAGCATTATTTGATGTTGTTTGACAAGCACTCAAAAAGGCAACTAATGCCACTATTATTAATTTCTTCACGTATTTTCCTCTAAAATAAAATATATCGAATGATCAAAAAAAGATTACCACAAAAAAAAACCCTCGCAAATGCGAGGGCTTTATTGTACTGCCTAGTTATTAATTAGCAATTATTAAACAAACTATTACTGTTTAATAATGCTTAAATAATTATAAAAAGCATATCGTAATTAAATTATAATACTAAATTACTGTGACCATTTGTTTTGGTCAAGTACTGGCATTACACGGTCTAAACCACCAATAATTTTCTGTACAGATACACCATGAACTGAATCACGAGGAGCTGTAACAGTAAACGTTACTGTATGACGGTTAGCACCAGATTTAGCGTTAGAACCAGTCGGGTTACCTAAAGCACCAGCAGCATAACCGCCGTCTTGGCCTAAATAACCAGCAGCATTAGCAGCTGCTAAAACATCAGCCATAGTGTAAGCAACTGAAGATTGTGCAGGAACATTACCTAAAGCAATAGCTGTAACTTTACGATTTTCAACAGTACCGTCTAAAGACTCACCAAACATGTCAAATGTTACTTCAGCAGCTTCGTCATGTTCATTAGTAATACGTACAAAGTTACCCGCAGCAGTTACCACGTAAGGAACTTTAAGAACCGCACCGTTAACACCAATTTCATGAGATCTTTTCTCTTGAGCACAGTGATCTAACAAGTTATCGTCACCAAAGTCTAATGTATAATGTGTATCAACTGTGTAGTTGAAGTTCATTATTTTAGTGCCTGAAGCTGCATTTTGTTCATTCGTTATTACATACCACATTTCATTGTAGTTAGCTCCATCTAAAGCTTTAACTAAATCTGTAGATGCAGGTAAAGCTGTACCCGTGTAAGGGTTATTTTCAGGAGCTGCACCAGCATTAACTTGAGGTTCAAATAACTCTTCAGCATCTGTAAGATACTCAGGTGCAGACATTTCAGTTAAACCAAATTTGCCCCATGTAACAGTTGCGTTATGATCTTCTTGGTCAAAGAACGCACCAGCATTTATAGCACGTCCATCATAACGAGCCATTTCAACTTCATCACCAGGAGCAGAACTTGCTTCAAACTTAGTTTTTAAGTCATCAGAAGCATCTAAAATAACATATTGGTCTAAAAGAGCTGTAACAATTGGCGCACCTGTAGCATCTTGTTGACCACGGTCGTAAAATGCTGTTTTGTAAATAACTTCTTGTTGTTTGACTACAACTTGGTTAGCCGCTGTATCAGCGTCATATACAAACTCAGTACGTGCAACAATTGCTGTAGGTGTAGCACTGTTGTTAGAGCTTTCAGCGTTTACTAATCCTTCAGCTGTAGTACCGCCTTGTAAAGCGTAAAACTGTGGAGAAATCTCAGTAATTACTTGTGGTGTTTTGGTTTTAGCACCTTCAATAACATAACCAGTACCACCATCTGTTTTCGCTTGTGTTACAGAAAGAGTAACAGAAGAAGAACTAGTAGCTATAGTACATTCAGTGTTACCTAATCTGATACCTACAGGATCAAGAGCAGCAATCGATGAACCCGTTGAGTTTTTAGAGAAAACTAAACGTGTACCAGCACCAATGGTAACACCCGCTTTAGTAATAAAAGTTACTTTATTGGTTTCATCTAATGCACCATCTGAAGAAGCTATAGCTTCAAAACCATCTGTAGTACCAGGATCCGCTTCACCATCGATATCTTTAACTAAGTGAATTTGGTTACCATTACCATAAAACTCTGCACCAGAACCATTAAGCGTCATTTCAATTAATGTACCGCCTGGGATGTCTGTAGTAGGAATATAAACAATATGTTGATCGCCGTTAAGTCCTACATTTGCAGCTAGTGCGTTAGTACCTTCAATATCGTCATAGTCTAACTCAAATACTTTAGTACCGTCAGTTGGATTAACACCTGTTAATTCGTACGCAACTGAAACAACATCATTAGCTTGAAGTGTATTATTTGTTGCACCAGTACGATCGCCACATGCAGCTAAATCGTAAATTGTAGCAAATTCTGCTACGTCAAAGTCATTAACACCTGTATATACTTCAAAACAAGCTTCTGTACCAGCAAGTGCAGAAGTAGATGCTAAAACACCAGCAACTGCTAATGGTAATGCTGCTAAATTAAATTTTTTCATTCTAAGTTTACTCCATTTATATATTTTAAGTTTTTAATTACGTATTTGTAATATTAAAAACTTGTGAACACGTGTTCTTTTTGAAACTAAGTAGTTT
>Ga0209185_1002282_pt1 | contig 13555 bp, 12 predicted proteins | sample SidtaG_2_FD_187425 | JGI IMG/M metagenome (GOLD analysis project Ga0209185, IMG submission 187425) | Marine algal microbial communities from Sidmouth, United Kingdom - Sidmouth_Asex2 metaG (SPAdes) (version 2) | ecosystem: Host-associated > Algae > Red algae > Unclassified | place: Sidmouth... | reverse complement strand
TTATACCATATTTCAATAAACTCAAAAATAGCATTTTTTGCTTGCAGATGGTCGGCGAAATAATCGTGATAGACCATTTCAGATTTCAGTATTTTAAAGAAGCTCTCTGCTACTGCATTATCCCAACAATTTCCTTTTCCACTCATTGATTGAATTACATCAAAGTTGCCCAAAATACTTTTAAAGTGGTCACAAGCATATTGCACGCCTCTGTCAGAATGCATTATTAGATTATATTCAGGTTTTCTGTTAAGCACCGCCATATCCCACGCCCTGACTATGGTGTCTACGGCAGTCATATTATTGCTCATAGACCAGCCTATTATCTTTCTATCAAACAAATCCATAATGATGGTTAAGTATAACCAGCCTTGACCAGTGGCAATGTAAGTAATATCAGATACCCAAGCTTTACTCGGCGCATCCGTAGTGAACTCTCTATTTAAATGATTGTCACAGATTCGATAAGAATGGTTAGAATCAGTTGTCATTACCTTGTGTTTTTTAGAAACAATGCTCTTCAAACCCATTGATTTCATCATTCTTGCAACTCTGGGGCGAGAGACTGCTATACCTCTATCCTTGAGTTTTATCGTGATTTTAGGGCCGACCTTTGCTTTGTTGGTACTCCTCCGTGATAGCCTGTTTAATTGCTTGATTTTCTATTGCTCTGGCTGAAGGCAATGCTTTCAACCACCGATAGTAACCACTTCTACTTACTTTAAGTCTTTTACACATCCTTTCAACAGTGAATTCTTTACAGTATGCTTTTATGAATTCATATATTTGCTGTCTCCCTTGGAAAAGATGCCGACCGCCTTTTTTAAGATGTCTCGTTCTATCTGGGTTTCACGAAGCTCTTTCTTTAACTCTGCGATTTGCTTTTGCTCTTCGTTTAGGTTTGCTCGTCCATTCCCTGAGAATGAACCGCTCCCATGCTTAATGTATTCTCGTTTCCAACGACTCACCAAGTAAGGTTTTATCCCTAAGTCGGCTGCTACATCTTTGGCTGTTTTACCCGTATTTAGTAAACTTATTGCCATTTCTTTGAACTCTTTATCGTATTTTTTACGTATTTTCATAGTACAAATTTAGTGCTTAACTTTGTGTCCACACAAATGTAGCAATTCCAAACCAAGAACCACAGCACCAAGCACCAAGAACCAAGAATCAAGAATCAAGAATCAAGAATCAAGAACTCACAGCACCAAGAAGAACCAAGAACCACAGCACCAAAACCATGGCACTAACCCTATTCTACATCATCATCGGCATCATCATCGCAGAATTCATCTTCTCCAACTACCTCTCATGGCTCAACACCAAAAGTTGGAAAACCACCGTTCCCACAGAACTCCAAGAATTTTACGATGAGGACAAATACCGAACCGCCCAAGAATACGCCAAAGCCAACAAACAACTCTCCATCGTTGCGGGGACACTAAGTTTTATTGGACTCTTAGCCTTCCTATTTTATGGAGGATTCGCCTATATAGACAACTACGTAAGCATGGAAACCCCAACACCCTGGTATCGAGCCATCGGCTTTTTCGGCATACTGATGGTACTTTCCGAAATATTCAGTTTACCTTTTAGCCTTTACAAAACATTCGTCATCGAAGAAAAATTTGGCTTCAACAAAACAACCGTTGTCACCTACATCAGCGACAAAATAAAAGGCTACATCCTAACCATCATCGTAGGCGGTGGACTCATCGCCCTCATGAGCTATATTTTCGACCTCGCCCCCAACTATTTTTGGCTCATAGCGTGGGGCGTCGTCACCGCATTTTCCCTATTTATGACCGCCTTTTACACCTCATGGTTCTTACCCCTTTTCAACAAATTATCCCCCTTACAAGCAGGCGAATTGCGTTCCAAAATCGAAGAATACAGCAAAAAAGTAGACTTTCCCCTCAACAATATCTTCGTCATGGACGCCTCCAAACGTTCTTCCAAAGCCAATGCCTTTTTTAGCGGTATAGGCAGCAAAAAAAGCATTGTTTTGTACGACACCCTCATCAAAGAACACAGCACCGACGAATTAGTCGCCGTCTTAGCCCATGAAGTCGGACATTACAAAAGAAAACACATTTTCAAAAACCAAATACTCTCCATACTCAGCACAGGCATTGTCTTTTTCATCTTAGGTTGGGCACTCAACAACCCCAATTTATCAGGCGCATTAGGCGCAGATCAGCCCAGTTTTCATATGGGCTTAGTCGCCTTTAGCCTATTATACAGCCCAATTTCCATGCTCATGGGCATCTTTATGAACCGCCTATCCCGAAAATACGAATACGAAGCAGACGATTATGCCAAAACAACCTCCGATGCCAACGCCCTCAAAACATGCCTCAAAAAAATGTCCGTACACCACCTATCCAACCTACAACCCCATCCAGCCTACGTCTATGTGAACTACTCCCATCCCCCCCTTTTAGACCGTTTAAAAGCCCTAAATTCATAAGGAGACAACGGTAAAAAGCTCCGTATTGACGCATGGGCCCGCTATCCGTTCCTATCGTTTAGCCAAGCTCACATTCGCCTCCCAAAAAACGATACCACTACTATCGGGTCTATCTTTCAAGAACAGAACCACAACTTATATGCCCTTAAATAACTTATATGGTTTAAAAAAATAAGAAACATTGAGTCTATCTTTCAAGAACAGAACCACAACTTATATGCCCTTAAATAACTTATATGGTTCAAAAAAAGAGACAACTCAAATGAACTAAAACCAACTAAAATAACTTATATGGTTCAGATTAGTTAATTTTGCAGCCTTAAAATAAAAAAATGATCACAACAGATATAATAATAGTCGGAGCAGGGCCATGTGGACTGTTCACCGTATTTGAAGCAGGACTTCTAAAATTACGCTGTCACCTTGTAGATGCACTACCCATACCAGGCGGACAATGTGCAGAAATCTATCCAAAGAAACCCATCTACGACATTCCAGGATTCCCCACTATCTTAGCAGGAGAACTCATCGACAACCTCATGGCGCAAATCGCCCCATTCAATCCAGGTTTTACCTTAGGAGAGCGAGCCGAAAAAATCGAGAAGACGGAGGACAACCAATACCTCCTGACCACCAGTCGAGGCACACAAATAAAAGCCCCAGTCATTTGTATTGCAGGCGGATTAGGCTGTTTTGAACCCCGAAAACCGCCCATCTCCAACATTACAGAATTTGAAGACAAAGGCATCGAATACATCATCCGAGAGCCAGAATTTTATAGAGACAAAACCGTCGTCATCGCAGGTGGAGGCGACTCCGCTTTAGACTGGACAATCTACCTATCAGACATCGCCAGCAAACTGAGCTTAGTTCACCGTAGAACCAGCTTTAGAGGTGCATTAGATTCCGTCGAAAAAGTAATGGAATTGGCAGAAGCAGGAAAAATAGAGCTAATCACCGAAGCCCAAATCGTAGGACTCGAAGGCAATGACAAACTAGATAAAGTCATTATAAAGCATAAAACAAAAGGGGAACTGACAAAAGAAACAGACCACTTTGTGCCCTTATTCGGCTTATCGCCCAAATTAGGCCCTATTGCAGAATGGGGACTAAACATCACCAAAAATGCGATAGAAGTCAACACCTTAGATTACAGTACAAACGTCCCAGGCATCTACGCCATAGGCGACATCAACACCTACGAAGGCAAACTAAAGCTCATTCTATGCGGTTTTCACGAAGGAACACTGATGGTACAATCCGCCTTTAAATACATCTATCCAGACAAAAAACTAAGCTTCAAATACACCACTGTAAACGGAGTAGAAGGATTTGAGTCATAAGAGTAGGAGCGACAAGAGCGAAAAAAGTAGCAAGGATGCAAAATGAAACTTCATAGTTATTGCTTTGTGTCCTTTACGAAAAATGCTGCAATAGAGAAATAAAATGTTGATAACAATCTCTACTTGTTTCACTTTGCACAGTGGATAGAATGTGGTAAAGACCATGAAAAATAGCCCCGATAGTAATGAAAATACCAACGGGCATTGCCAAAGTATTTTTGAAAGGCTTGGGATTGTAATGAATAGCGGGACTTTACGTCACGACGAAGCAACGAACAGTTCGCTCCTATTTCATAAATCAACATATTAAGTAAGGGGACGATTTTATTGGGATGAAAGGGACGAAGTCAAAATGAAATTCAAACCACAAAAACCACAAAAACTAAAATGGACATCAAGATAAAAATCATAGACCGAGAAGGGACAGAACACGAAGTAGAAGCCCCCACAGACATGGGACTCAACCTAATGGAATTGTGCAAAGCCAACGAATTGCCCGTATTGGGAACATGCGGTGGCATGGCACTCTGTTCCACCTGTCATGTCTATGTAAAAAGCGACCACGAATTACCCGAAATGTCAGAGGATGAAGAAGCGATTTTAGATCAAGCCTTTTTTGTTGATGACGATACAAGTCGATTGGGTTGCCAACTAAAACTCACTGATGCGTTAGACGGATTGATTGTAGAACTAGCCCCCGACGGAGAATAAAGATGGCTGCCTGGCTCAAAAAAATAGACCACCAAAAAATCATGATAGCCCTTTCTATGCTATTTATGATTGGGCTTTATTTTTCGAGAGCCATTCTTTCTATCGCTACCGCATTGCTGATTGCCAATGCAATTTTGTCGCCTAATTTTTTGGATAATTTTAAGCGATTTATCAAAATAAAACCAGCAGTCGCCCTCACCTTATTATTTTTTGTAACCGTCGTATCAGGTTTGTATTCAGAAAATATGGAAACTTGGTTGGGACGAGTACGTATAAAAATTCCCTATCTTTTACTGCCGCTTGCTTTCTGTGGCATGCCGAAATTGAAGGAGCGACAATATCAAGGACTGATTTATTGCTTTTTCCTTATTTCCGTCATTGCCTGTATGTATGTTGGCAGTAATTATTTGCTGAATTTCGATCAAGTTACGGAGAGTTATAAAGCAGGTGGAGCGATGACAACGCCCATTATTTACGTGCGTTTTAGCCTTTTTACGGCTTTTGGCGTCGTTTGTGGTGTGTATTTGTGGCTCAAAAAGTACGTCTTTCGCCAACAATGGGAACGCATTTTGATAGCGATAGGCACTTTATTTTTATTTATTTTTCTACACATTTTAGCTGTCCGAACAGGGATTTTTGCGCTGTACAATGCGGCTTTACTTAGCGTATTCTATTATATTTTTCACAAAAGAAAATATTGGTTAGGGCTTACTTTACCTGTGATGATGGCAGGACTTTTGTTTTCTGCCTATCAATTTGTGCCATCGCTCCATAACAAAATCAACTATATGCGATGGGATTTAAAGCAGTATTTTGAGGGCAATCGGGAAAATATGGCTTCGGATTATATGCGACTCATCTCCATTGAAAACGGCATTAGATTGGCCAAAGAAAATAGCTGGTTATTGGGTGTAGGTGCAGGAGATTTGAGGGTGGAGATGGACAAAATTTATGAGGCGGAATATCCCAATATCTACAAAAAGCTTTTACCACACAATCAATACATTTTTGTCTTGGCAAGTACAGGATTAATTGGATTGGCTGTTTTTATGTTTAGCACCTTCTATCCAATTTTTTATGAACGGAATTATCGTTATCTATTTTTTGTTTGTTTTAATGTAGTTACCTTTAGTTCGTTTTTAGCCGAAACCACCATCGAATTACAAATAGGTGGATCTTTTTATATGCTATTTGTATTGCTAAGTCTGAACTATCTTAATGGAGAAGAACAAGTAACTTTTGATAGGGATAGAGACCGTTTAGAATAGCCCTGATAGGAGTGGTTGGAAGCTTGCGTTGGCTGCCTTTTTCGGTTCATCTGTGGAAATGCAAGGCATCTTGGAGATGCCTTCCAAGACGGTACAGTACGTGAGAAAATGAAAGGCATCTTAGAGATGCCTTCCATTAACGGATAGCAGGCCCAGACATAACGACGAAGTAATTAACAGTTCGCTCCTAAAAAAAATTAGAAAAGGATTGATTGAAAGGCAAGTAATAACGTTCCCTTTTCGTTTTACTAAATCGCCCCCTTACTTAAAAGCGCATCAATATGAACCTCATAGATACCATACAACTCGCCCTACGTTCCATACAAGGAAATCTCTTGAGGTCAATCCTTACCTTGTTGATTATCGCCTTTGGCATTATGGCATTGGTCGGGATTTTGACGGCGGTAGATGGCATCAAAGCGGGTATTGTCAATACGTTTAAGGGATTAGGAGCAAACACCTTTAGCATCAAAAAGAAAGGCACGGGGATTATGGGCGGACACAATCAGCGAAGAATGGATGCCGATGCCATTTCTTTAGAAGACGCTATGAATTTCAAAGCCCGTTATGATTATCCTGCGACGGTGGGCGTGAGAGGTATGGCTGCTGCATTAGCAAGAGTTTCCTCAGAAGACGAACAAACAAACCCCAACAATTTTATCAATGCCGTCGATGAAAATTACTTGACTTTAGGCACAAGTGAAGTGGGTTTAGGACGTAATTTTTCAGAGCCAGAAGTACGGGCTGGAACGAATGTCACCATTATCGGCGGATCAATAGCCAAAAAACTCTTTAAAAAACCCCAAAAATCATTGGGCAAGAGCGTCTCCATCAATGGCAAAAAATACCTCGTGATTGGCGTATTGGCGTCCAAAGGATCAAGTAGTACCTTTAGCAGTGATAATGTTTGTTACATTCCTATTATAAATGCCAAAAACAAATTCCCCAATCCCAACCGTTCCTATACCATTAGTGTTGCCGTGAATCCAGACTACAATATAGACATGGCGGTGTCCGAGGCAACGGGCTTAATGCGCAGTATCCGAAAACTCCGTTTAAGTGATGATGATGATTTTGATATGACCAAAAGCGACAAACTCTCAGGCATGTTCAACGACCAAATTTCCTTTCTAGCCATTGCCGCCTACATCATCGCCGCCATCACACTCTTAGGTGCAGCCATCGGATTGATGAACATTATGTTGGTCGCTGTAACAGAACGTACCCGTGAAGTCGGCATAAGCAAAGCATTGGGCGCAAAAAACAAAACCATTCTTTTTCAATTTTTAGGAGAAGCCGTCGTCATTTGTCAGATGGGCGGAATCGTAGGTATCATCTTAGGCATCATCATCGGCAACGCAGTTTCTATCGCCGTAAAAGGCCCTTTTATCATCCCCTGGCTATGGATATTGGTGGGCATAACCTTCTGCTTTATCGTCGGCATTTTAGCAGGCATGTATCCTGCCATCAAAGCTTCAAGATTAGATCCTATTGAATCGCTTCGGTATGAGTAGAATTACAACTACATAAAACGAGTATAAACATAATAAATGAATGCCACCAAAATAAGATTTTTGACCACAATAAAAAGAATTCCAGCCCAGCCCAATTCCTCAAAAAGCCTTTGCCGAAAACGAGACAATTTTTTCATAAATTTATTTATAGCAGAGAACGTTTTAAAAATTCTAAATCTCAATTTCTAAATTCTAAAAATTAGGAGAGAACGTTTACTGCCTTCGTCGTTACGTTTAGGCCTGCTGTCCGTTACTATAGCTTACAAGGAGAACTATAAATCACGCAAGAACCAAACCAAGAACTACAGCACTAAGAACTACAGCACTAAGTAAGCTATAACACTACCATCAGGTCTATTTTGCATGGTTTCTACCACTATCCCAAAGTTTTGAATCATGTATTTTTAAGAACACAGATTTAGGTTTCGTCAATCAGGATTCAAAACAACTACACAAACCACAAAAACTACATAAACCACAAAAACCACTAGTCCTTCTCCCCCAACTCTTTCAACTTAAAAGAAAGCCGATGAAACGGAGAACGCCCGTGCTCCTTCACCGCCAAACGATGCGCTGCCGACGGATAACCTTTATTATTTTCCCAAGCATAGACAGGATATTTTTTGTGCAGCTTTTTCATATAAGCATCCCGTGTTGTTTTCGCCAAAATCGAAGCCGCCGCAATCGAAGCCATTTTAGAATCCCCCTTGATGATGCATTCATGCGGAACCTCGCCATACTGTTTAAACTTATTCCCGTCCACCAAAAGAAACTCAGGAGCGACCGCCAATTTTTTAATCGCCTTATGCATTGCCAAAATCGAAGCATTTAAAATATTGATTTTGTCAATCTGTTTAGGCGTCACCCAAGCGACTGCCCAAGCAATTGCCTCCTTCTCAATCACCGTCTTCAAAATATCCCGATTTTTCTCACTCACCTTCTTCGAGTCCGTCAACAAAGGATGATAAAAATCCTTCGGCAAAATCACCGCACTCGCAAAAACAGACCCCGCCAAACAACCACGCCCGACCTCATCACAGCCCGCCTCAATCTTATCCTTATGCAAATACGTTTTTAACATGTTAGTTTATGTAGTTTTTATGGTTTATGTAGTTTTTGTAGTTCTCTTTGGTGCTGTAGTTGTTAATTGTAATTTCCCAATACACTAATTCCTAATTCCCCAATATACAAATACACTAATCCCCCAAAAACTCTTCCACCAACAAATACAAATTAAAATCCTCCTGCAAATACTGCTCTTGAATTGTCCGAAGCAAGCCTTGCTTATCCACATCCGCCATCCGCCTTTTTTGAATCAGCTTAAACGCCTTTTGCGTCAGAAGAAACGGTTTCTTCGCCTTTTCTACCTGTGTAAGATGGTGATTATTGATTTGGGTAAGTAAAGACTCCAAGCCCTCCATTTTCGTAGCGACAGTTTTTAGAACGGGCGTATGCCATGACGACATAGGACGATTGTGAATCAATTTCTTGAGATTCAGGACAAAACGATCCGCATCTGCCCGGTCCGACTTATTGACCACAAAAATATCCGCAATTTCCATCAAGCCCGCCTTCATCGTCTGTATTTCATCACCAGCCTCAGGAACAAGCACTACCACCGTCGTGTCCGCCAAACCAGCGACTTCCACCTCCGATTGACCCACACCCACTGTCTCCAGAAAAATATAGTCAAAATCAGCCGAGCGTACCACATCCACAATCTCAATGATTTTGTCAGATAAACCACCCAACGAGCCACGAGAAGCCACCGAACGAATATATACATTCGGATGATTGTAAAAAGCATTTAAACGGATACGATCCCCTAATAAAGCCCCATAATTGAAAGGAGAAGTCGGATCAACGGCGATAATCGCCACCCGCTTTTCTTCCAAATCAATCTGCTGCAACAAGGCGTTTAATAACGTACTTTTCCCAGCACCAGGAGGACCCGTAATACCAATTACAGGCGTCTTTTGATGGAAACGAAGCTTTTTTAGAATGGCTTGATACGGCGGAATCTCATTTTCCACCACAGAAATGGTACGAGCCAACGTCCGAACATGACTTAAATCAGGTGTATCAGTAATAGGTGAAGGCATAGACTTTGAATTATCCATCAAATATCGTACAAAACAAGGAATTGATAGACATAAAACGCCTATTAAGTGTTTTTTACGATAAGCAAAAGCATCAAGAAATCCATATCACCTATAATGATAAGACAAGTCAGTCCACATTGTTGTAGTTTGAGAATGGTAAATCTATTATTGACCATTCTGCAACAATGCAAAACGTTATTATATTTGGCTGTAGTGAGACGTGAGTGAGCGAGAAGAAAGGTGTCTTACTTTCTTAGAGTATCACGATGTTGAGTAGCACCTCTGATAGAGGATCTGATATTGGCAAGAAGATTTTTGGAGGGAGCTATTTTGGGAGTTTTAGTCTTCAAAAAAACTCTAAAACTCTTTTCTCTTTGATATTTAGCGTGGCATCTTGGGCATTGTTCAATCTGGCTTAAAAAGCGTGATTGCATCACATTACCTAGTTCCCCGTCAAGGACTGCTGGAATTTGTCGCTCGCAGTCCGTACAATTGTGCGTAAATCGGCCGTTCATAACATTAAAAATTTATAGTATTTTGTAACCTAAAGATTCTGCATAGTCCATCAACTTGTCTTTCAACATATTTCTGGCTCTGTGTAATCGAGAGCGTACGGTTCCAATCGGAATACCAATGATACTCGCCATTTCTTCATACGTAAAGCCCTGAATGTCACAAAGTATGACTACAGTTCTAAAATCTACAGGGAGTGTTTCAAGAGCCGTTGTAATTTGGTCTCCCAACATTCCCTGAAAAATATCTTCTCTTAAATCCAAATATCCTACATATTGAGTGTCTTCTGAATTGTGGTAGTTTACGACATCATCAAGACCAACATTATAAGGAAGTTTCGATTTTTTTCGATATTCATTAATAAAAGCATTCTTCAATATTTTAAACAACCAAGCCTTCGCATTAGTTCCTTTTTTGTAAGAATCTATAAAACGATAAGCTTTTACCAATGCTTCTTGGACTAAGTCCTCAGCATCTTCTTGGTTGTAAGTAAGATGGTATGCAAAGTTGTACAATGCATCCAACTTAGGAACAAATTCTTCGTCAAAGAGTTTATCCTTTTCGTCTTTTGTTAGTTTATGTGGGGTCTCCTCCATGTTTAGTGTCAGTTATTGGTTTTAAAGAAATGAAAAGCAGTATCATTGTGTGTTTCTCTTTTCAATACCTTACCGTTATGCAATCAGTTAGTGAACAATAGAAACTAATTCTTAGTTCAGAAACAAATAACAGACATCAAAAAACCTGCAACTATTTACAAATAGTACGCCAAGTTTAGACTTAATATTTGGTGAAAGGTAATGGATTGTTGTGTTTCATTTGAGATATTTTTGTCCCAAACCATAAATTTAACAAAAATTTGAACACATGTACAGTGCTTTTTGGTTAAAATCGTAATATCGTTCACATTTTTGATAAAAAAAAAACGTTTTCTTCAACAAATTTAGTCTAAAATAAAATATATTTAATATCAAAATTGATTTTTAGATAAATAATGTTTAGGAGAGAACGGTAAATTGCTTCGTCGTGGCGCAGGGTCTCGCTATCCGTTAATGGAAGGCATTTCCAAAATGCCTTCCATTTTCTCAAGGACTGTACCGACGTATGCAAGGCATTTCCAAAATGCCTTGAATTTCCACATATGAACCGAAGAAGGCAGCCAGCGCAAGCTTCCAACCACTGCTATCAAGTCTATTTTGGATGGACAGAACGTAGATTTTAGGAACGAAATAACCTTTTTGCGATATTTTGTGGTGGTGACAGCGCATAATAGACCCGATAGTAGCGTTATACCAAAGAAGCGTTGGCCTGTAGGGGCAGACCCCATGTGTCTGCCCAAAAGGCCATTTGGTATAGTAGCGGATAGCGGGCCTTTCCGCAACGATGAAAGATAAACCGTTCTCTCCAAATAAGAGAAAGACAAATCCTTTAAGAATATGAAAATTTATATTGCCATCTTGTTTTTGTGTTTTTGTTGTGCTGATATACAGGCGCAATTGCCTTTTCACGCAAATTTTGACGTGACAGTGGAAAAAGAAGGGGAAATTCTGGACTTGGCATGGGCTGGTGGCTTGGACAATGCACAATTTTCAGAAATAGATTTTGATGGAGATGGCATCATGGATTTGTTTGTCTTTGATAAATCAGGAAATAGCATCTTGACGCTGCGGCACAATGGCGAAAAATATGAATATGCACCGCAATATGCTCGCATGTTTCCTCGATTGTTGGATTGGGTGTTGCTGGCAGATTATGATGGGGATGGTGTCAAAGATATATTTACAGACGAGAATGGATTTAGGGTTTTGAAAGGGGCAGTTGATGGAGATTCGTGGAGTTTTGTGGAAGCCAAAAATCGGTTGCGCTATGGGGAAGATGAAAAAATAATTTATATCTCACAAGCTGATATTCCTGCCTTGACGGATATAGAAGGAGATGGCGATTTGGATATTTTGACATTTGATGTGGGCGGTGCTTATATGCAATGGTACGAAAATTTGTCGCAAGATTTGTATGGACATGCGGATTCTTTGGTATTTGAAAAATCAAGCGATTGTTGGGGCAATTTTGTTGAATTGGGAGATGGAACAATTCAGTTGGAAGCTTGCGAAATGGGCAAAAAAGGCAAAAGCGTTCATGCAGGTTCTACAATTTTGGCATTGGACATAGAAGGCGATAATGATAAAGATTTGATTTTGGCAGATGTGATTGATACAAGTTTTACATTCTTGCTAAATGGAGGAAATGCAGATAGTTCAGTCATTACAGCATTTACACAAAATTATTTGAATGAAGACCTATTCGATTTTCCTGCTGCCTATTTAATTGATTTTAATAATGACGGAAAAAAAGATTTATTGACTTCCCCCAATGACGAAATTTATTATGAAAATACCAACCATATTGGAGCGTATAAAAATGTGAGTGACAATGGATTTGAGTTCGTATTAGAAGAAGAAGGTTTTTTAATAAAGGAAATGATTGATGTGGGATCTGATGCGTTTCCTGTTTGGGTAGATTATAATGTTGATGGATTATTAGATATAGTAATTGGGAATAAAGGCTATTTTAATCGAGACAGTTTACGCTTTTATAGTAGCCTCACTTTATACGAAAATATGGGCACAAATGAAACGCCAAGTTTTCGTTGGATAACCAATAATTTTGCTAATTTAGGACAATACAATTATGCAAACATTTACCCAGCATTTACAGATTTAGATCAGGATGGAGATATGGATTTATTGATTGGGAGCAAAACAGAAAAATTACACTATTTTGAAAATATAGCCGACAGTAATACGCCGATGGAACTGGAGTTAAATACATTTAATGTAGTGACAAGTCCCTATTTAGGTTTTTCAACACCGACATTTTTTGATATAAATGAAGATGGTTTAGACGATTTAATTGTTGGCGAAAAATTAGGAAGGGTTTTGTATTATGAAAATACTTCTAATGGCTCAAATATTTCTTTTGAACTTATCAGCGATTATTGGGGCGAAGTTGATGTCCGCCAATTTAGCGAACCCGTTGGATTTCCCGTTCCGACATTATTTGAACAAGACGGAAGCCGTTATTTGATGGTGAATACCTTAGAGGGAAATTTGTTTTTATATACCGATTTAGAGAATGAAGTATTTACCTTAGTTGACAACAATTATTCCAACATTAAAGAAAGTGGTGAAGGCGGTCTGTCGATAACCGATATGGACAACGACGGCTATTTAGATTTGTTGGTGGGCAATGCAAGAGGCGGCATCGGTTTATACAGCCAAAACCCAATGTATAACAATATTGAATTTGTCGAACGAACAAGTCCAGAAATCAATATTTACCCAAATCCCACCGACCATTTTTTGCACATCGAAATAGCGTCGTCAAACCCAATAAACATCACTATTTACGATGTATTGGGACGCTTACAAAAAACAGAAACAACAACTAATTTGACGAATATTTCTGTAGATGTATCCGCTTTGGAAACGGGCTTGTATTTTTGTGAAATCGTGGGGGGAAATGGGCGTTTTGTGGAGCGTTTTTTTAGGGAGTAAAATAAATTAAATGAAGAAAAAATTACAAAAATAATGTGAAAAATGAAAATATGTGAAGCGAATATCACTAAAGGAGTGTTCGA
>Ga0209185_1002281_pt1 | contig 13562 bp, 12 predicted proteins | sample SidtaG_2_FD_187425 | JGI IMG/M metagenome (GOLD analysis project Ga0209185, IMG submission 187425) | Marine algal microbial communities from Sidmouth, United Kingdom - Sidmouth_Asex2 metaG (SPAdes) (version 2) | ecosystem: Host-associated > Algae > Red algae > Unclassified | place: Sidmouth... | reverse complement strand
GGGGTGGCTCAAGGGTTGGGATCGGTGAGGGATTGGGTGGGGGATTGTGGGAAGGATTACGCGCTGCATCGCTATTACGGGCGAGGGGTTGGTATCCGCTCTTTCGGATCATTTGATGGGACTTGGAGATGGCGGCAGTAACAATCTTGGTTGTATCTGTTTCAGTATCCGCTCTTTCGGATCATTTGATGGGACAAGTGCATCCACCATATTGCGCCAGCGTTCGCTATCCGTTTCAGTATCCGCTCTTTCGGATCATTTGATGGGACATAGTTTTATAACCGAATATATGGCGTCCAGAAGTGTTTCAGTATCCGCTCTTTCGGATCATTTGATGGGACCAATCGCACGCAATAACTCACGCGGCAAGATCGGAGTTTCAGTATCCGCTCTTTCGGATCATTTGATGGGACCACCGAACCGTTCGCGGGGCAAGGCCGCTGTCATCTGTTTCAGTATCCGCTCTTTCGGATCATTTGATGGGACCAGTGGATGATCGACAACGGGTAACACATGTCTGACGACCCCAACCAACCGACATTGATTGATTATCCTAACGTTTCAGTATCCGCTCTTTCGGATCATTTGATGGGACCAATCCAAAACGTACCCGAATACGAAACGCAGGTTTGTTTCAGTATCCGCTCTTTCGGATCATTTGATGGGACCCGTGCCCGCTTCAACGTCTGCCGCAGTAACCGTGCGTTTCAGTATCCGCTCTTTCGGATCATTTGATGGGACGTGAGGCGATTCGAATAATCGGAGGTTTGAAATAATGTTTCAGTATCCGCTCTTTCGGATCATTTGATGGGACGGCGAAGCTATAAAAACTTCGATAACCAAGTATCTTGGGTTTCAGTATCCGCTCTTTCGGATCATTTGATGGGACGTTGCCGTACCAAACCAAGATCGCGGCACCGTTTGCGTTTCAGTATCCGCTCTTTCGGATCATTTGATGGGACAACTGGCGCAGTGTTGGATCGACCGATGTCTAACTGTTTCAGTATCCGCTCTTTCGGATCATTTGATGGGACTCTGGCAGAGGTAGACGGCCGCGCAAAGGCTGGCATGTTTCAGTATCCGCTCTTTCGGATCATTTGATGGGACGACGTTGACGCCATTGCGCCATTGATGGCCGATGCGTGTTTCAGTATCCGCTCTTTCGGATCATTTGATGGGACAGCTCGATCAGCTCCTTGGTCGTTAAATCCGTTACGGTTTCAGTATCCGCTCTTTCGGATCATTTGATGGGACTATGACGAATTGCGGATTGGCCCCGGCTTCTACGCTGTTTCAGTATCCGCTCTTTCGGATCATTTGATGGGACCATTTTTGGCGACGATACGGGCGCTGGAACCATCGAGTTTCAGTATCCGCTCTTTCGGATCATTTGATGGGACTAGCACGGCAGTCGAGCGGTCGCTAGAATACCAAATGTTTCAGTATCCGCTCTTTCGGATCATTTGATGGGACCGGGACGTCGTTGATTGGCGGATGGCTCAAAAAGAAGTTTCAGTATCCGCTCTTTCGGATCATTTGATGGGACATTTTGCCCATGGCGTAGGCGCTCTTGCCCATGCCTGTTTCAGTATCCGCTCTTTCGGATCATTTGATGCCCGCATCGTTGTTTGGTGGCGGGGATGGCGAAGCCTGTTTCAGTATCCGCTCTTTCGGATCATTTGATGGGACCGCGATTTGATTTGTATGGCATACAGTTGATACCTAAGCTACCAGTAAAAACGCTTAGAACCCGTCCTGCTTGGTCAATTTTACAACCGGCAAAGTTATTTATCATTAAATTTACTCACTTTTTCTCAATTCAATTTCTGCAAAATAGTGGGGGGGGGTTGAGAGAGCATTTATTCCTTAAAATTGTACAAGCCCCCCTGGAACCGCATTTTCCAAGGCTACATTTGATAGATTTGAGAAGCGCACCCCGTAACGCACAAAAATATAGGCTAGGGGCTACGCACCAACTAACTTAATCATAGTACATCATTGCAAAAACGTCGAAATTCACAGTCCACGCATTTTGCCCGCTGGCGAGTTGGTTCGGGCATCTGCTGCGCAATAACCATCTTGCGCATCTCGGTCAACTTACGCTTTGCTTCATTTTTTAGGCGCGTTGTCATCGGCACCAACACAGATTTTTTCAGCGGAATTAGATAGATGGCCGCGCTCTCTACCGGCACACCCCGCTCTTCTTCGATCATCAACGCATAGCAGGCCAACTGCAACTTAAAGTGTCGGCCCGGTTCTTTGCGGCTTAGCTTGAAGTCAACTGGAACAAAACGGTGATGGTCGTCATCTTTAGTCTCGATCAACAAATCGATTTGTCCCGTACAGCGCAACGTAGCAGAGTAGACCGAAACATTAAAGTGACGCGTCCCGTCTTGAATGCCATACGCACGTAGACTGCGCCGACCCTCCAACTCTTCCACGCGATCTTGCGCCGCAATGCCCGCTTCCATCTTGTATGTGGTGGGTCGAATACCGGGCAAACAATATTGATAGTAGACCACGCGCGGGCAGTATTCAAATTGCTTTAAGTCAACCACCCGTAAAGACCAAGTTTCTTGTTCAGTAAATGTATCCGTTTCCATCTACTCCACCTCATTATCTGATTCTTGCATAATTTTCAACCGATTACGCCAATCTTGCTTGCAAATCGGAAACAGTTCGATCTTGCCCGCTGCCCTCCCCAAACGTGCTTCAATTTTCAACATGAGCTCCTCTTGATGATTGCTGCCCAAATCGCCCATGAACGCACTATATTGAATCCGATCTAGCCCATAATCTAAGCAGAAATCAGCAATCTTTGTGCGTGCAGCATCATTCGGAATATCGTAGATTAACAGACATTTCATTTTTTACACTCACTTGCGCTATGGTAGTTAGTAGATATTAGCGGTCACATATCTCATTGATATACCGATTACCGATTACCGATTACCGCCCTACCAAGTAGAAATATAGGGCGTATAGCTGTCGCGTTCGCCGCGAAAATATGTCGCCAAGTGCCGGGCCTGCATTTGGATAATCAACCGAAGTGGGTAGCGCTTGCCCTCATATTGCTCGCTTGCCTCTAGACGTTTTAAGACTTTGTTGGCAAAGCCGCGGCGAAACCCATCCTTCAGCCTGCCGCGCTCATCCATCTCGATCTCCATGCCGCGGTTGACCACCGCCATGGCTGTACGATCTACAACCGTTTGCCGAAACTCTTCCACCAAATCAAAGACCAAACTCGCCTTTCCCGGTCTATCCACGTGTAAGAATCCAGCATATGGATCCAGCCCAGCCAAAACAAGCGAACGTTCTATCTGGCTATAAAGTACACCATATCCATAGTTGAGCAGGCTGTTAAAAGGATCCGCCGCGCCTTGTGTTTTGCGCCCCGGCCAGCCTAAATCAGTCAACAATAGCTGCCCAATGCCTTGCCAATATTTCTTGGCCGCGCGCCCCTCGATAGAGAGTAGACGACCACGACATGCATCAATCTGCTGGACACTCTCATCTTGCTTGAGCCTCTCTAACTCGGCCAGATGATCTTGAACCTCGTCGGCCAGCAGGCGCACCTCGGCATAAATCTGGGGCTGCTTCTCTTTGCGATTTTTGCTCAGATAGCGCAGCAAGTTGACCTGATTGCGAATCTTGCCCTCGGCAACCCCCAACGCAAACGATAAGCCAAGCGAGTTATCATATGCAGCCAGTTGTGCCCGCCGCGTCTGCACCGTTGCCGTCAACGCCGAGCTATAAAAACTCCCCACTGGCTGGCCACGACTGTTTAAAAAGTGGATCGGAATGCCCTCCTCGGAGCAAGCCGCCACCACGTCGCTGCTCAAGCTAACGCCGCGCCCCGTGACAAGCACACTTTCCAGATGCATGAGCGGTGCATCGCCGCGCTTTTCGCCTTGACACGTTACGCGCAATCGACCGCTCTTCTTCGCAATAAAGCTACCGAACTCATCTACAATTAAATGTTGTACTCTTGGCATAATTAGCTCCTTATTTGGTGGGGCAAGTGGCGATGTGATGGGTGATGCGGGTGGCGATGTGGCGAGTCGCACCTGCCACCTTCATCACCCGTCACCCACCACCCCTACCGCTCACGCTACTGATTACTTGTTGTTACCAAACCACCGATGTTCTCTTTTAGCAGCTGATAGCGCTGCTCTACAAGTTGGGCAGAGAATACATGTCGTCCGCGAACGTACCACCCTTGTGCTTCGCGTGCAGAACCAAGCGAGATACGTAAAAAACGCGCATAATCCTTCCCAAAACCACGACCATATCCCTCTTCAATATTTGCTGGAACAGAACCTGCCGAATCCACCAACTGCCAAGCCATTCTGCGACCCTGCGGTGCATCCAGCAGCTTTTCGGAATCAAACCAAGCCAAGTCCGCCAAAAACAGCGCCTTTTGATAGGTAACGAAACCCCATAACGGACTACGCTTCACAAAATTCGGTAGCTCCGCTTCCCATTCATCAAAATTTTTCCAAGACATTATATCGCGTCCTTTACAAAAAAGTGACCGCCCCACTCACTACCCGCCACCCACCACTCGCCACCCACCACTCGCCACCCACCACTCGCCACCCACCACTCGCCACTCGCTACTTCGCCACCCCAATCGAATACAAACCACAGCCCTTGACGACATTCTTGCCCACCTGTGTATTCATGCCCCATAAAAGCCAAGGCAGAAGGGGACGCCAATCTGGCGAGTGATAGACCGCATAGCCCATCAAACCACCAATTTCTTGGCTCTGCTTCAGCCGACTCGAATAACCTGACAGCTCCCACCAGTGCGTTTGATCTTGCATCAGGCGCACTTCGTCTAAATGGGGATAAATATGTGTACTCAACTCTAGTGGGCCATCATCCATTGTCGGGCGACCATCACCATGTTGCGCACTCAGATCCAGCAGACGTAATACAACCTGCTTCCCCAACGAAAAGAAATCCGGCTGGCGATAAACCTGTTTATTCTTCATGATGCGAGTCGGCGTCAGAAAATCGATGCGCAACAGATTGTCTGCTTGCGCCAGATCACGCGCCAGTAGATCGGTCATTGCCAAAATTTGTTCTGGCACAATCGGCACTGTCTCGGTATAGACTACTTTGTCTTCCGAGTCCATAATCGGCAGAATATTGGCTGAAAGTGGGTTGATGGCATCGATCCGTTCCAACTCGAATTGCCCACGCTTGCCCCCATCTTTTTGCCCCACGCCGACAGAACCCATATGGTCTACAGCCATCACTATATAGGGCAGGTAGCTGGTCCCGTTGCCAAAGAGCGTAAGTCCAAAGGCAAAAGTTTCACCTACTTCGAAGTTTGTTTGGCTGCCCGGCGGTGGGGTCAATGCATAGGGGCGGCGCACGTCTCCCGACGTATCATCGCTACGTTCAAGCGCCACCAGTTGACAGGTGGGGCAAATGACTTGATGATGCGGATCGCGGTTGCCCGAGCGCCATTCTGGGCAGAAGTCGCGATTGAGCACAGCGGTCAACGCCCCGCGCAACGCGCTGCCTTTGAATTGGTGAAACTGGATCGCTTTAGTGACGCGTACGGTGAAGCGCAGGTGGTGGGCCGCAAATGGAATGCTTGGGGTGTGCATCCCATCAGGCATTGGTGACACAGTGTACACTGTTGACATTGTGGTGTTTATCCTCTATAGTGGTGACCAACTATTGGGCCAACTTATTGACAACAATCGATTCAGGAGACAGATGGATGAGTACAGAAAGTAATCTAACGCTAACTGATCAACAATCGAGCGATGCATTCTCACCAGCGATCAAACGTATGGGTGCGAAAGAAGCACGCAACAATTTTGCCGATCTGATTGGGCAGGTCCACTACGGTGGCTCACCCGTTATTGTTGAACGGTCGGGCAACCCCATGGTAGCGGTGATTCCGGTTGCCATGCTCAATCGCTACCTCACACAGCGCGAACGCGATCTGGCTATTATTGACGAGATCCACGCCAAAATGCCTGATAGACCACCTGAAGAAGTTGAGCAGTTAGTTGACGAAGCAATTACTGCCGTTCGCGCAGAACGTAGGCGAGCGCTTGCCGCCGAGCAACAGGCAAAACAGAGTACGGCCGTAAGTGACAAAACAGAGCTAGGCCACTAATCGATGAAAGTAGTGATGGACACAAATTTATTTGTGAGTAGTCTTCTTTCGCCCAAGGGGCTTCCAGCGGACCTTCTGCGTGTATGGTTAGCAGGCGGATATGAACTGATTGTATCACCTTCAATCATTAACGAGATCCGACGAGTGCTGAGCTATGAGCATATCCGTACGCAGTTTCCCATAACCGATCCAAAAGTCGATGAGTTTATCCGAAACCTTGAGCGTCATGCCGTGGTTATCGCCACGACAGAAGAGATAGACGCACAAGTAGCGGGTGCTATCCCCGCTGATCCAGACGATGAGATCATCCTCGCCTGCGCGCTTGCTGGCGAAGCCATGATTATCATCAGCGGAGACAAGCACCTGCTCAAGCTCGGCGAGTACGCCGGAATCCCAATCATTAGCGCCCGACAATTCTGGGATCGATTCGGCTTCTGGCAATCATGAGTCGATACGTTCGTAGAGGGTGTAGCCTCGACTCGAACGTTGGATCCGATAGGGCAGGACGATGTGGCGCAGGAGGCGTCCGTTTGGTTTATTTAGGCCAATGTTCTTATTGTTATACACATCAGCATGATCAAAGGACATTTTTGTTCCGCAATCATCCAAAACCTGCATTGTTCCATTAAGCATAAATTCTGTACTCAATGGATGATTTAGCTGTGTAAATTCTTGCTCAAGCTCCTCCGCTGTTTTGATTTGAGTTAATTGCATAAACCCACCTCGTTTGCCTAGATAAGAGATCTGTGTCATCAAAGCAGCTAAATTTAGCCCCCCATTTTCAACTTCAATTTCATTAAATGCGATACTAAGTGGTCCGCCAAAGTGAACCATTTCTCTATAAGCAATGGTGCTACCCATCGGACTAACTAATCCCGTACCCTGTACATCTTTAGCACCATTTTTATGTGGTCGTAAAATCTTCACAAAAGTGTTAATGACTGAAAGATGTCGCGGCAACACAATCGCGAGCTGAAGATCACGGATTTGTGGGAACCAAGTCATTGCACTCTCTTTACCGTAGACCCGAATTGCACAATCTAGCAGTGCCATTTTTATCGCAAATGGGGTAGGCGTTAATAATGTTTTGCCTCCACTAGTCGTTGCATTTGCAGGCCGCAAACTAAATAAGCTAGTTGGTTGATAACTTCCAATTATCCACATAATTAACCTGCCAGCTTGTTGCCGCCAACCTTTACTGTATATGGCGAGGTAGATTGAATAAGTGAACTCATCACTTCGGCCAATTCTGTCATATCTGCAAATTTATGAACAGCTATTAGTTCACTACCATGAAGACCATTGAGCACATTTTGAGTCCCTGTAATTTCATCTGCAAATTTTGGGTTGAGGGGACTAACAGTTGGAGCAGGAGCAATTCCGTGGCTCACAGCGACTACACCATGTAGAGCAACCAAGTGAGGCAATTGTGTATTACGCATAGCACCGTTCATCTGGATAAACGTATAAAGAATGCTTTCAAGCAGCGCCGCATACCGTTTCTGACGATCAACGCCTTCAATATACGTTTGGTTAATATCGTTGTACCCAATACGCGAGACTTCAAAATTACTCACAATGGCATAGACGCCGCTACTGGCAGGGCGATGAAAGATAGATTGCCCAAGATTCCCCTTATTCTCTTCCTTATCTTTTGATTTCTCACGACGATCGGGAACATATTTTACATGAAAATAATCATCTGTTGTTACTGCCTCTGGAATACCAACAACCCAGCCAAACTCTGCAACGCTTTTTCGAGGGACCGATGAGCCACCTTCTGTAATTAGGTTGCCTTCTAGATCGTCTATCGTGCAATTGCCCACCAGTCGATCCAATATTTCAACTTGGGTTGGCTTACTCTGCAACCATTCCCGGAAATCTGGGTCTGCACTCATGCGGTTTGCATCAAAACGCTGGCAGGCAGTACAAAGAGTTAGCCCCTTCTCGGTTGCAATGCGATGTAAATGCTGTGCTTGAATATGCTTAAATGTATCACCGCTAATGGCATTTACATTGGCCTGACGCGGTTCTCCATTCTCATCATAATAGACCAGATCAACCATGCGGGTTTGAATCTGATTTCCTTCCCCGCCCTCGTTATTGAGGCTATGCATATTCAAAACTGCTCGTGCTGAAATCGAAAGTGAGTAAACTTGTTTGTTCATGATGTATCCTTATCTAATTTTAAAATTGAATTTCTAATAGTTTTGTAGAGGCCTACATTGGCTCTGTTAATCAATTACTCAACAATCTCGGCTGCATCGTGATTCACGCCTTGTTCATCGTTGTTTTCCTCAAAGTCTTGTCCGCCACGATTCTGCGGATCGGACGCATACCCAAATGCAACTAACAGATTTGCAATGGTTTCCGAATCTCGGTACTCATCAATTAGCGTTAGCACCTGTTCTATATCTTCTGTGCGAATGTTTTTGCGGCGAACAGGTGGTTTATTCCTGAATCGCTCGTTGACGCGCCCATTCTCTTGGTTGTATTCAAACATGAATTTGCTCAAAGCTTGCGCAAATTTTTCAGGATAGCTTGCATTTCGCAAGAGATCTGAGCCTAATCCATAGCGAATTTCAAATGGTCCAGGATTGTTTTTTGATTTGTGATACTGAGGTCGCACGGTGCTGTTACGAATTGCCTCTGCGATTCGACAAAAACCAGAATTATGTACAATAGTAGCTAATTTAGGATTATGATTCACGATTAATACCTCCAGATTAGAAATGTGGAATCGACGGGGCGGGAAGCCACCTGCGATCAATTTACTCATTACATACCCTGCATAGATTGCAGTAAAGCGATAGAATGATTTTAAATCACGTGCCGACAAGAAATCTCGATAATGGCGTAGCAACGCATTTTCGCGGCTATTTTTCTCTTCGAGATTACGTAGAATTGTTTCATGTTCAGCCAACATGTTCAGAAAGAGATCGGCTTGTTCAACACTTTCTACCTCGCCCAGCCACTGAGGCAGGTTAATCGTGCTCAAATTCATTGTGGCGTGGGCATTACCTAGATGTTTATAATGTATAGCTTCAATCGCTGCGACATGATCGCCGGGTCGGCCGCGAATAAATCGGAATGCGCTTGTGCCTTGTCCAGCTTTCCATTGTTTCAAAAAAACTTGGCAATAACGAATCACAGCCAGCACATCCATTTTGACTGGTGTCTGAGCATAAAGTGCATTTTGAAACTCGGCGAAGACCTTGCTATGGGTTCGCCAATCCAGAGATTTGGGACGCAATACGTACGTTTTACGGTCTTTGCTGTTGCTAACGACTCTAGGTATTGCAGCATAGAACATGCCCGAAAATTTCAAATACTCGATCAACCAAAACCCGTTCAGCCCACCGATGCTTAACCCGCTTGCTTTGCTTTTGTTACCACCTTTCCCCATTCCAGGGTTAAGAACTTGCAGTTGAGATGTTTGGGCCTTTATATTCAAACCATTAGTTTTGGCTATTGCCGCCCATTTCTCTTCGGCTGCGTCACTATCATTCACCCGGTCGCCAAAAAGCATTAGGATGATCTTGATCAATTCAGGAAAGCAATCTTTGTGTAAATGCCAGTTCGTAATCATGGCATTATAGCCACTGGTTGCAGCCATCTGGTTAATAATCGCCCAGCAAGGCCAATCTAAAGCCGGCGGGACCAAACCCTGCTCGGCTAAATCATTCTCCTTTAGCCCCTTTTTCCGTGCCTCAAAGTAAGCGTTGTTGCGTTGTTGATGGGCAACATAATCGACGGAATTAGGTATGCCAGAACTTTTCTTTGCAGTGTCCAATGCCCGCAAGAGAGGGAAAAATTCAGCCTGTTCAACCCATGTCTCTTCAAGCGGATAGTTCAAGGCCACACAATAGCTATCACCAAGATCCTCTATTTTGAGATCAAGGTCGTTGTCTTCTGGGACTAACTTTTCGATTACCCTCGCCAAACCATATGCGATTTGGGTGTCGGCAGGTGTTCCTGTCGTTTTTTCTACATAAAATTTTTGTGGATACATTATCCTCCTTTCGGTTGGTAGATTACCCATTTTTTCTACTTCTCCTGACTTCTTTGATCCGCTAGCCGCAATACACGAATTAAAAGAAAATAAAGAAAAAGGCTGTGCCAGCCGCGGCGCTCATAGTAAATCAGGTAACGACTCAAATCACCCTCATTGCCAACCTCATATTGAACCTGAGATGCCAACTCTTCAATAGTCCCTTCTGGCAACCCAATAATTTCTAACGATTCCTGAAATGATTGTTTTGCAAACTGATTCATTCTAAATGGTTTATAACTATCCGTTGCAGCATGATGATGGCGGGCAATGGCTGTCATTGTTGCTCTCCATAATGCTTCATTCCCATCACAGAAATCATAAAGCAATTGCCCCGCAGCCATAGCGCTTTCACCCGCATGTGGCGGGCGTTTGCCTAGTTTTTTCTGCGCATCTTTCTGCTCTTTAGTTGGATCATGATCAGTATGAGCGACCATATATGCTTTCGGTAGGCTCATATCAATATCGCCGTAAAAACGCCCTACTTCTTTTTGCCATTTATGCGCCCATTGTTGCCAATTAACATTGAGTTTGCCTAAATCGTGGCAAGCAAATATCAGTGACAACAATTGTTCGATTTTCCCATCTTCAAGTCCAAACTTCCCATGCTTACTCATCTGTGTCACCGTAAATGCGATCTCATCGGCTAAAGCAAGACGCATCTTCCCAGTTTCAGGATTTGGCAGCGCATATTTATATGCTCGATATAAACCATAAGCATGTTCTGCATAGGTCTCTTTTTGGTAACTATAACTTGAGGGCCGCTGCTTTTTAGGTCGATGGCGTGCTGTATAGGTATCATCAGAAAGTGCAAATTCAAATCCCAATTCCTGGCTATAGTGAGCGATAGCAGGGTGAACTGCTACTACAGCATTGCTATAGATTTCCTTACCCTCTCGCATATCAGTCCATCGATATTCAGGTTTTTGGCGACTAGGCAAATCGTGACCATCTTGGGAGTTACCTTCAATACGATGTGCCCACTTCATCATCCACGAGACCTCTGGCGAGAGCACACTCTCAAGCTCGTCAAATGCCCTAGCAATCTGTCCGGGAAACAACGTAAATCCATCATAGTGCCATGGGTTTCGTTGTAAGTTTTCGTCTTGTTCTGGTTCTGGATGAATCACGACAAAGCGAGCATTTACATTTCGAATTAGCTCCGATGCCATTCCACTATTAAGGCTTTGCATCGTTTTTAGCATGTCTTCTTGGTGCATCGAGTGATTGTCAGAAATATCGTCTAAAATTGCCGTATCGACTGGCGTATGTACCAGATCAATGAGTTGTTGTTCTTTGCTAAAGTCGAAATGTTTACCTTTAAAGGTTGCGCTGCTCAATGTCGCCCAAGTCGCTTCGCAAAGTTGTCGACCTCGCTCACTCTGCTGTGCACGTGTTGCAAGGAAATAGGGGGTAAAGTCTGGCTCACCTTCATCTGTTCGTGGTAAATAAACGTAAACATCACCGGTTTCGCTTTGTCGTCGTGCGCATCGACCGGCCCGTTGTAGAATGGATGAGGCTGGCGCAATCTCAGTATGCATTACATCACATGTCGCATCTACGCCAACCTCAATCACTTGTGTTGCAACTAAAATAAGTGGTGGTCCGTCATATTCAGCTTGCGCTGCCCCGAATTGTTCTCGAATCCATGCCTCTTTGGCGTCACGATCAGATTTATAAAATCGCGAATGTAATAAACAAAGTTGCGTTTCAGTATCACCATTCTGTTGAAGCGTGTTCTTAATTTGCTGATACAAATCTTGGGCTGAGCGAACCGTGTTGCAGATGCAGATTGTGCGCGGTACGCTATGCTTCTTGTCTAAAACTTGTATTGCAGTTAACGGTTTGTCTAGTGTATGGAATCGACGGACCTTGTCTACCTGAGAGCCAATTTTTTGCATCGATATTCTGTTTGAGGCATCTTCAGGCACAACAGTTGCATCCAACAACGTAGCTAGCCGCTCTAGCATGGATGAAGAAAATGTTGCCGTCATAATGATGAACGGCGTAATTCCTTTTAATCTTCGTAGCATAGCCAAAGTAGTCGGCAATGTTGTAGCTGGATCAAACAGATGAAGCTCGTCAAATATTAAGTAGCTTGAGACAATTGCTCCTGCATTTAGGTTAGCCGAACCCGTGCCGAGTGCATAAGGAATATTAAGAAAATTACTCAAAGTTTGATCTATAGTGGAAAATATTATGTTGCTTTCGAGTTTGCGATCTTCTGGCCGATCTCCTGTTTGGATTCCCACGCTTATGTCTTTGCGGTGGTTACGACGGTATTGGTCCGAAAGCTCATGGTAGTCTGCATAAAATTGATTTGCTAACACACGCATGGGAACTGAATAGATACACTTGCGTGGAAATGCATCTGGCGGTCGTTCAAAAAATGCTTCGATAAACGGGGCCAATGCTGCCCTAGTTTTTCCGGCACCTGTGGGAGCCTGCAAAATGACAGATTGTCCGCTTAATATGAGCTCTTTAACTCGCTCTTGATAGGGATAAAGTGCCATTATGAATCTCCAAAAAAATTATCAATTGTAGAATTCCTGTTAGATGTAGAGCTGTTCAAAATATTATACAGCTCCATCATGGCTCGTGCTTCGCCCATCATCATTTCTCGTATTACCTGCGGCTCCATCACCTCCACATCTGCACCCCAACCCCGAATCCACGGCATCATCTCCTGCGGCTCTGCAATCTTCGCGGCCCAAATTAGATACCCGTCAGGCTGTTCCTTCTTCTCTTCATTGGAATGCCAGGTTGTCTCTAACACCCGACGCACTACCCGCGGATGAAATTTGAGAACCACTTCCTGTGGCTCATTCTCCGAATACCAGATCCCCCAGCTGTCTTGGAGATATTCACGCGGATCAAAGCTGTCTGAAATCGCGTAGCTCTCCTTCTTTGGCTCGATCCGCTCGATGCGCTCAACCTTGAAGGTGATTCGTTTATCGGTTGTGTCATGGACGCCCAAAACATGGCTTGTTTTGCCCGCCGCATACGGCTCGATTAGATATGGTGCAAAGTCGTACTCATGAATTCGATTGTCTTTGCCACGGTGCCATACTGTGACCCGTGTTTGCTCTGCCCACGCAAGCGTCAACTTTTCGATAACTTCTAAAAAGCGGGGATCATGACGGGTGCTTTCGTCATCCATCACTTCAGCAGAAAGATTGAGATGTTGACTAATCCGTGGCGCTAGTTTGCTCAATGATTCACCAAGCTTGCGTAGAGCCGACGCAGCATGAGGGCTCTTCTTGTCCATATGATTTGCCAGCAAGCGTGTTGACAAATGGATCGCCATTGCCTCGTGGAGACTCAACTTGAGATTTACTAAATAGTTGCTGCGATCAATCTTCCACCGAT
>Ga0209185_1002278_pt1 | contig 13580 bp, 7 predicted proteins | sample SidtaG_2_FD_187425 | JGI IMG/M metagenome (GOLD analysis project Ga0209185, IMG submission 187425) | Marine algal microbial communities from Sidmouth, United Kingdom - Sidmouth_Asex2 metaG (SPAdes) (version 2) | ecosystem: Host-associated > Algae > Red algae > Unclassified | place: Sidmouth... | reverse complement strand
TACAGCTCCCCAAGTTTGTATGAATTCCATCTGTGCCTCTTTCAACTTCATAATTCAAATATAACACATAATTTTCAAAGTTTCAGAAATTATTGAAACTTTGAAAATATCGGTAGTCGTAGTTAAGTGTGATAAAGCAGTAATCTTAGGAAAGCCACCCTTGTGATGCTGAGCGGCATGACTGTCACTTATATTAATGATTATAGTGAAAGTTATTTAGAGTGCTGAACACTATGATTCTAGCTCCAAGTATTATACTCTCGGAATATACTCTAGGTTTTTTTCAACAGGTGGCAGAAAAAATCTGAAAGGAATGAGGACAGCTTTATCCGAGTTTTATAATTTGCTATACCATCTCCGATTAGGATCTTTTGGTATCTTCCACATCAATCTAAGTTCTGCTTCTTTCAGCGTATTGAAATACTCGATCTTATATTCTAACATAGCCGTCTCACTTATCGATTTGTTACCTTTGCGTCTATTTTTAGAGTAACATATCCAGAACACATCAGAGATGGCAAAGTACAAAGAGCAAAAAGGCCTCAACCTACCCGAGATAGATAAGGAAATTCTCCAATTCTGGGAAGACAACAAAATATTCGAGAAGAGTATTAACGAACGACCAGAGGACAACACCTTCGTCTTCTATGAAGGCCCGCCCTCGGCCAACGGCAAGCCTGGCATACACCACGTGATGGGCCGTACAGTTAAGGATCTCTTCTGCCGCTTCCATACCATGAAAGGCCAACGCGTAGAGCGGAAAGGCGGCTGGGATACCCACGGCCTGCCCATAGAGCTCAATGTGGAGAAGACCCTCGGGATCACCAAGGAAGACATCGGTAAGAAAATCACGGTAGAGGATTACAATCAGGCCTGCCGTACCACCGTCATGCAGTTCAAGGATCAGTGGGATGACATCACCAGAAAGATGGGGTACTGGGTGGATCTGGATGACCCGTATATCACTTTTGATAATAACTATATAGAGTCAGTGTGGTGGCTGCTGAGTGAGCTATATAATAAGGACTTGATGTATAAAGGCTACACAGTCCAGCCCTATTCACCTGCTGCAGGTACCGGATTGAGTTCTCATGAGTTGAATATGCCAGGCTGCTATCGAGACATCAAAGACCTTTCTGTCACAGCGCAATTCAAGCTTATCAAAGATGCCAAATCAGAATTTCTTTTTGAAGGGCATCCCAATGATGTTTATTTCTTGGCCTGGACGACTACCCCATGGACCTTACCATCCAACTGTGCCGTCGCTCTAGGATCCAAGATAGAATACTCCCTCATCCAGACTTTCAATGCCTACACTAAAGAACCTATCACGGTCATTATCGCCACTGAGCTGATCAAGAAATACTTCAAGGAAGAAGGCAAAGAAATAGCTTTGGCGGATTATGATCCTACTGGTAAAATCATTCCATGGAAAGTCATCAGCACTACGCCAGGCAAGACGATGGAAGGCATTCATTATGAGCAACTGATGCCATATGTGCAGCCTGAGAGCGGCGACGCCTTCAGAGCTATTCTCGGAGATTTTGTGTCGACTGAAGATGGAACGGGGATCGTGCATACGGCTTCTGTTTTTGGTTCAGATGATTACAGAGTATGTATGCAGAATAATGTGCCATCCATACTAGTGAAGCGTGGCAAGGAGCAAGCACCACTTGTAGATAGCCAAGGAAAATTTGTGGCAGAGGTGACGGATTTTGCCGGAGATTATGTACGGGCAGAATATTACTCAGATGCCGAACAAAAAGTAGAGGGTTTTGAGTCCACTGATCTGCGTATCGCTGTCAAGTTGAAAAAAGAAAACAGAGCTTTCAAGGTGGAGAAATACAATCACTCCTACCCACATTGCTGGAGAACCGATAAGCCGATTCTCTATTACCCACTCGATAGCTGGTTTGTCAGTTCATCCAAGATGCGGGACAGGATGGCAGAGCTTAATAAAACGATCAACTGGAAACCGGCACATACAGGTACCGGTAGATTTCAAGTGTGGTTGGAGAATTTACTGGATTGGAATTTGTCGAGGTCTAGATTCTGGGGGATTCCTTTACCCATTTGGAGAACAGAGGATGGCCAGGAAGAAATTTGCATCGGCAGTATAGAAGAGCTGAGCAAAGCCATAGATAACGCTAATGCTAAACTGGGACTGACGCAATCGGTGCCGGAAGATTTACACAAGCCTTACATTGATGATGTGACCTTGGTCAGTCCTTCTGGGAAGGCCATGAAAAGAGAAGCCGACCTGATAGATGTTTGGTTTGATTCTGGATCCATGCCCTATGCGCAATGGCATTACCCTTTTGAGAATAAGGAAATATTTGAAAGGAACTTTCCAGCTGATTTTATTGCAGAAGGGGTGGATCAGACGAGAGGTTGGTTTTATACTTTGCATGCGATTGCCACGATGGTATTTGATAAAGTTTCATTTAAGAATGTTGTGTCTAACGGGTTAGTGCTGGACAAGAATGGTCAGAAGATGTCCAAGCGATTGGGCAATGCCGTTGATCCATTCGTGACGTTGGAAAAGTATGGGGCTGATGCCACCAGATGGTATATGATGACCAATGCCAATCCTTGGGATAATCTTAAGTTTGATGTGGCCGGGATTGAGGAAGTGAGAAGAAAGTTTTTCGGAACTTTGTATGCGACATACTCTTTCTTTTCTCTGTATGCCAATATAGATGAGTTCAAATATGCTGAAGCGGATATTCCATTATCGGACAGACCAGAAATCGACAGATGGGTCATCTCTTTGCTCAATACCATGATCAAGGAAGTGGAAGAAGATTACGCTAATTATGAGCCAACAAGAGCAGGCAGAAGAATTCAAGATTTTGTAGAGTCACATCTAAGTAACTGGTATGTGAGGTTGTGTAGAAGACGTTTCTGGAAGGGAGATTATTCTGAAGATAAGATTGCGGCTTACCAGACCTTATACACTTGTCTTTCTGCCATCTCTAAAGTCATGGCACCGATCGCTCCTTTCTTTGCAGATTGGTTATACAAGAATCTCAATGAAGTATCTGGGAAAGAAAGTTATCAGTCGGTACACTTGAGTTTGTATCCTGAAGTCAATGCATCTGTAATAGACAAAGCCCTAGAGCAGAGAATGGATTATGCACAGAGAGTTTGCTCTCTTGTCCTGTCCTTACGTAAGAAAGAAAGCCTGAGGGTAAGGCAACCACTGAACAAGGTGATGATCCCGATAGTGGATGCGACTTTCGAGACACAATTGCGAGCTGTGGAAGACTTGATCAAAGCGGAAGTGAATGTCAAGCAATTAGAATACCTAAAAGATGATTCTGTGATTAAGAAAAAGGTCAAGCCCAACTTCAAAACCTTAGGTAAGAAGCTAGGCAAACAAATGAAAGCTGCAGCGGCCCTGATTAACGGCTTTGGTGATGAGGAAATCGCTAAGATAGAAGCAGATCCTTCTGCGCCATATCCTATCACTATTGACGGTCAAACCTTTGAGTTGGAGTATTCAGATTTTGAGATTTCTGCACTTGAGATTCCAGGATGGCAAGTTGCTCAGAATGGTAATATCACAGTAGCGCTGGATATCAGTCTTACAGACGAGCTGATCAATGAAGGTATCGCTCGCGAACTGGTTAAGTTTATTCAGACGCGAAGAAAAGAATCTGAGTTCAATGTGACAGATCGCATACAGGTTGTGTTGTCAGATAATGAGCATATCAGAGCAGCGGTGGCAGATCACGGAGATTATATCAAGAATGAAGTATTAGCGGATGATATAACGCTGAAGGATAATGATGGTGAGGAGATCGAGCTGCCTGGGGAGGTGAAATTGAATTTGGAGGTTGGGGTGGTTTAGGGTTACTCGTCAAGATTTGACCTAAATTCAAATTTTAGGTTTCTCTTGATTAAATAAATAGCACCAAAGAGAACTACTCCTAAACCCGCTAGCCAGTATAGAAAGTTGTTTGAGCTTTGTGAAGACAAATTATCTCGATTCACATAGAATGGTTCCATCATTACGAACGAGTTGTTCTTGTGATTGGGATATTTACTGCTTTGAATCTGCTTGGCTTCATTGAAGGACTGATTTATGGATAACTGATCTGTTAGCAATTTATCATAGAAGTTTTCCATAAATTCAGCTGAAAGGTTGTCAGAGACTTCTCCGGTCGCAAGTAATAAGTGATCTACACCTGATTTCAAGAAACTTCTTGCAATGCCAAAAACGCCAAAATTTAGCGACGAATATCCTGATCCAGAATAGCATGAAGAGATGACACATAAGTTTACCTCATCAAGTTCCTTGCCAATGATATCTTTTGAAGTTACCACTCTGGTGGAGTCTTTATAGTCAAGGATGACACCAGTTGAATTGATGTGTCTGAGATAATTTTCTAAATCAAAATAGTTTTTACTGATAGGTTTGAAATTTTGAAGAGTCGTGCCATGGGAGGAAATGTGCAGAATATTGGAGGTGCGCAGAACTGAGTTTTCACTGAGTAAGGGTTCTATGTCTTGGTCCAAATAGATAGTGGTGTGACAGTTGTATTGATTCAATTTTTGTTCTAATGCATTAATTTCTTTTACGACGAATGGCAAATTCGAAAATTCCACACCTCTGTATCCATTTTTGGTAGAGTCTGGAGAAAATTGAGATTTACCCATTAGAGTTGCTCTGCCTAGTTTAAAATCGTTGGTTTTGACCGCTATTTTGAAAACAGTTCTGAACTTTTTATGGCTGCCTGAAATGTTATCCGCTAAGAGTTGATGATAGTCAAATTGCTGTAGCTCGCCATCAGGAAAAATATTAATAATCGAAAAAGTGGAATCAGATAGTAGTGTTTTGAGTTTATTGAGCAATGAATTTATGCTTTTGTGGTTTGATGTCATTATAGGAGCTCCACTTGAAATTATCGCTAGGCCATAGTTGTCAATTTTGTTTTGCTTATATGAAGAGATATTGAGAAACAATTCCTTTTCAGTCATAGTGTTCTTAATAGTAGAGGGGTCACATATCTGCCATAGTTCATCTAGGTCTATTTCTATTGTTCCTACTCTATTGATAGAGTCTATTTCTTGTAAGCTTAAATTGGATATATTTATTGGCTTAGCAACATCTTTGACTTCCTTTGTTTTGTTGAATAATAAAGATTTTAGAAATAGATCAACTTGTAAAAGTTCAGCTTGAGTTTTTTGACTCAAGTTGTTATTGTACAAGATTTTAGACAATTGATATCTGTCTTGCTGATAGAGTTGATAGTAATTTATTAGTTCCTTGTCTGTAAGCCGGCCTGCAATTGTAACAAACATTTTCCTCAGAATTTCTATAGTCTCGTTTACACTACTCTCATAGAGTTTGATTTCATTGCTTTTTGATAGAACTTGAAGACGAATTGCGTATTGATCAAGCAGTTTGTTAATTGGAGTATCGTATTGGTTAGAGGCTAATTCCAATTCTTTTAGTGCTTTATCAATATTACCTAAACAACCATAATAGGAGGCCATAATTCTATGATAATGCTCCATGTTCTTCTTTTTATCATAGATGTCGTTTTGGATTGCATTGAACGTCTTATCTAGAATTGGTTTTGCTTCGCCACAATTTTTGTCCTTGATGAGGAGTGTAGCTTGAGATAATAGTGGCGTATGATAATAAAACTCAAAGTTTGCTTCATTTTTTGAATTGTAGTAATCATAAGTCTCTCTGATTAACTCTTTGGCTCGGGTACTATCTACTTGCAGATAAGACATACCTAGGTTGCCTAGATCAGAATAATAGTCCATATTTTTCTTCGGATATCTTAATAGGCTTTTTTCTGCGTGGAAGATTGACTTTTCAGCATTTCCCATTCGTTTGTATAACAAGCCAGCCAAGCTGTGAAATCTAGGATAGTTGTCTATCTCTGCAAATATGAGTTCTTCTACTTCAAGCAATTGATGATTCTGAAATTTTTCAAAAGCTAAACTGTAATAAAGCCCTTTGCCTATAGTATTATCAATACCATAGTAGTCAATGAGTTTTCTATGAAGTTTCCAGCTTTTGGGATTGGAATCATATTCCATGTACTTTCCTAAAATATGGGAGCTCAGCTTGAAGTAATCAGTCTCTTTCTTATATGAGTATCTCACTGCCCATATGATAGAATCTCCTTTTTCATACTGACCGAGGTGGAATAATGAATCCCATTGAGCACTTAATGCTTCTAGCTCTTCTTTAATTTCCAGAGAACTATATTCTGGCATTTGAGGAGTATTGTGTTGGGCATATATCTGGCCAGATAGAATTATTGCTACAAGTAATAGGGTCGTAGATCGCATTCAGTTAGGTTTTAAGATTTATATGGGGGCTCATTAAAACTAGTTAAAATGGAGCTTTTGATTTGTAGATAAATGGAAAATTACTTGAGAAATTGATTTGACTAGCTCTATTATGACCATATCCTAATCAATCAATTTCATAAAGAATGGAACTTTATATATAGCCTTGCATCATTAGATTCATGGATTTTGATCTGATTTTTTTTGTCATTTTTGTGCTATCTTTCTTTTGGCTCTGGTTGACCATTTCAGATTTTATGACACTTAAGGATGAAAATTTACTTGAACTATTTAGGACTGATGAGAATCAGGCTTTTAAGATCTTGTACGAAAGATATAGGGATGGCTTCCAGTATAGGGTACAGAAAAGTAATTCTGCCATAACTAGAGATGATGCTATCGATATATTTCAGGATAGTCTCATAATCTTGTATGATAAGATTATGAAACAAGAAGTTGAAACCTTGGATAACCCAGGAGCTTACCTTAATAGAGTAGGGCAGTTATTAATTTATGAAAGATTAAGAAAGCGCAAGAAAGCTGTGGAAATAGCTAAAGAAATATACGTGGATATTCAAATAAAATTAACCGAATACGACTTTTTAGATTCAGACGAAGATGGAAGTGGCAGCTTCTTGAGTACTGCTTTGAAGAGTTTGAGTCAAAGTTGTAGAGACTTGATTATAGCCTATTACTACAGAAGCTTAAGCTTTGAGGAAATTGCTATTGAAGCCAATTATAAGAATCCCAACACGGTAAAATCTCAGAAATTCAAGTGTATCAGTCAACTCAGAAAAGTATACAATGCAAAAAGAGGCTGATTTTTTAGAAATCTATGATAGATTGAGGCAGAGTGATGGCCTTCTACCTGAAAACCAAATGGCTATGAGTGAAACTCCAGAGTTCAAAGCTTTTCATTCAGAAATGAATGACCTTCTAGCTAAGGTTAGAACTGAACACCTGTTGAGTAAGAAGGTGTATCTCAAATCTCTTGAAAGCAACCCAAAGCAATTTAAGAAATCCAGAATATTGTACCTTTTAGGAGCATTAGTTCTTGTAATATTTGCCTTTTTGCTTCTTCGGCAGTCACCTAAGGCTGAGCTTTATGAGCAATATTTTGAGACTTATCCGATGGTGGCATTGACTCGATCTGCAGGCTCTGCATCTGCAGTAGAGCAAGGCTATCTGTTATATAGTCAAGGAGATTATCAAGCGAGTATCAAGGCCTTGTATGGCTTTTCTGATTCTTATTCCTTGTTTTATAGGGGCCTAGCGCAAATGAATTTGCTCCAATTTGAGAGTGCTTTAGCAGATTTTAATCAAATAGATGACTCAAATAAATTGGATTTTCCTTTCCATTATTATAAAGGCCTCTGTCTTCTGCAACTGTACCGATACGATGAAGCCAAGACTAGCTTCACTCAGGTAAATTCAAAATTTGAGTATTACCATAGAATATCACATCAGCTAACTTCAAAGCTGAATAGGTAGTAAGTTGTTCATTGTCTACCTCACTAACCTAATAGTCAGCTATTGTAACTCCCTATTTATAGGGATATTCATTTCCACCTATTTATTATCGATTCCCAAGCTTAAATAGTTAGTAGTTTTAGGGGGCTTGGAAGAAAATTTTAATTTTTTTGAAGCCAAGGGTTGACCTGATGAATGATTCGTGCACTATGGTATGAAGACTAGTTCTAATCGAATAGTAATAAATGTAAATGACTATATTCCATATGAAAAGAGAGATCTGAAATAGTACTGGCAGCAAGACCAGACACCCCTTCAGTAAGGGGTATGTGGTTCAGATATTTATTATTATCTCTCTAAAGAACTCACCCCAGATTTTATAAGGCATAAAACCAAAATGAAAATGAAATCCACTGATAATTCTACATAGCACAATGATCCTATAACAAAAGTTATAGGTGAGGTGGCTTCCCCATAGTCTAGTTTTGTCTTAGTTCCGAAATATTTATTTGATAGTCTAGAGTCTTGTAATAATGCTCCTCTATATACCTATGCGTTCTTATAATTTATCAATATGAAAAATATTATTGCTTTATTGAATTTACCATTTCTTTTCGATCTAAAGTTTGGAGCCTACAGAAGCAAGTATATATTTGATTTATCTAAGGTTATTCTTTGCCTTTTGTTGTGTTTAGGTCTTAATTTTCAAACATTGGCTAATGAGAGTATTTGTTCTTTTGACAGCATTCCTGGATTTCAGGAGATGTATTCGTATGAAAATATTGAATTAATCGAATATGATTTCTTAAGAACAGAATTCAAAGGTTTTGACGTAGATGAAGATACTGTCAAATGGGGTAAAAAACAATTTACCATATTGTCAAAACTTGTTACCCCTGATTCTGTAATTGTAGATTTTGATCTGAAGACACTCAGTTTTATTGACAATTCTATTGTTGATACATCTGGTACGTTCAGGATCTATAACACCTCTGTAAACGGAACCGATAGTATACCTGAATTGTCAACTGTTTCCAATTCTTTAGGAGAAGCACATATTAATTACCACGGCAATTTTAGCGAGTGGTTTGAATTGGACCAATATAGAATGGATTACTTAATCGCAGATGACTCTAGGTTTGGATTGCTTCTAAAAAGAGGTAGTGGAGCTTTTGTGTGGGGTGCTGGATTACTAGAAGGTCTGGGATATGACCATTATTTTTTAACTGGAGATCAGGGCGGGTACGTTGGAGAGGAATTAGTAGGATTTGTACAAGCAGCTGATACGACAGGTATTATTACAGATTTCGACATTATTTCCTCATCTGAAGAATTGATTGATTTAGACTTTTCTCTATCTCCGAATCCAGTATCAGATTATTTAAGGCTTTCAATAAATAGTGGCAAGTGGACAATTGAGATTACTGATGCCACTGGAAGATTACACTGTCAATCTGATTTTCAAGAATTGATCAAAGTGTCAGAATTTGAGAGCGGTATCTATTTTATTAGAGTCATTGATAAAATCAGTGGAAGATCAGCTCTGCAGCGCTTGTATAAGATGTGAGATGTACAAAGCTATTAACAAACCTAACTTTCACGCTATAAAATAACTGAAATGAAATATTTCACATCCGATAAGGCAGAACTTAATTTTTATCGTCAAGTATTTTCACAGATGAATGCTTCAGTCTACATTTTAAATTTAGATCCTTACAAGATAGAATGGGTAGCGCCCAATAGTCTTCTTAGTAGAGTATTGGGCATAGATCAGCACACGATCTTGGAGATGGGTGATACAATTTATGGTCGCGTGCTGGAGAAGCCAGATTTTCGAGAATCCATAGTGGATGCCCTTAAGCAGTTTGATATTGATCCTGATAGTAATTGGGGAGGCGTATATCGTATTAAGAATTTCAGAGAAGAAACTAAGTGGCTGGTTTATACTTCCAAGACTTTTTTGAAAAATGCTGAAGGAAAAGCGACTAAGGCAGTATGCGTAGCCATAGATGCTAATGATATTTTCTGTACTCCTAAGACTCTGGAGCACTTTAAGGAGTACATAAATAGTGGAATATACAAGCAGGTATATGAAGGTCTAACTACTAGACAACTCTCAGTCTTGCGAGGACTGGTGCAGGGTGATAGTATCAAAGCTATATCTGAATCCATTGGTATTTCGTACCATACAGTAGTAGATCATAAAAAAGCCTTGTTTAAAAAATTAGACTGTAGAAACACTTTGGAACTAGTGCAGGCGGCTAGAGATAAAGGTCTTGTGAAGCCCCTAATACCCCTTTAGTAAGGGGTAAGTGAAGCAAAATTCTATTGTAAGCTTTGCAAAGCTTATCCCAGTTTGTTTGTTGAATATAAATCAATATAGAAAATGAAATCTAAAGATAATTCTTCATAAGAGCAGAGTGCTATAACAAAAGTTATATGCGATGAGACTACTCATATTCTAGTTTTGTCTTAGTTCCTAAATGATAATTTTATTTTTTTTAGAGTCTTGTCATGAGACTCCCCAATATATCTATGCCAATTCTAAATTTTCCACTATGAAAAGTATTGTTACTTTCTCAAATCTATCAGACCTTAATTTGAAATTTGCAGCCCGTAGAGGAGAGTATCTATTTGATTTGTCTAAGATTACTCTTTTCCTCTTGTTGTGTTTAAGTCCCAATTTTCAAACATTGGCTAACGATAGTATTTATTCTCTGGACAGCATTCCTGGATTTCAGGAGATGTATTCGTATGAGAATATTGAATTAATTGAGTATGATTTTGAAAAATTGTATAATTCGCCTACGGGGGTAGATACGCTCAGTTGGGGTAAAAAACAGTTTACCATATTATCAAAACTTGTTTTTCCCGACTCTGTGATTGTGGATTTTGATTTAAGGATACTCAGTTTTATTGACAACTCGATAACTGATACACTAGGCACTTTTAGAATTTATAGTACAACTGTTGGTGCCGAAGATAGCATTCCAGAATTATCAGCCGTTACGGTTTCAGGCGGGTATGCACATTTGAATTGTGATGGGAATTTCAGTGATTGGTTTGAAATTAAACAGTGCGGAATAGATTTTGTTGGGAGTCCTGATTCAAAATTTGGCAGGCTTCTCAAAAATGGAGATGGTGGTTTAGCATGGTCTGTAGGGATATTAGAGGGCCTAGGATATGATCATTTTGAGTTAAGTGGAGCACCAGACATTTACATCAAGGAGGAATTAGTAGGATTTGTACAAGCAGCTGATACGACAGGCATTATTACTGATTTCGAAATTATTTCATCATCTGAAGAATTGATTGATTTAGACTTTTCCCTATCTCCGAATCCAGTATCAGATTATTTAAGGCTTTCAATAAATAGTGGCAAGTTGACGATTGAGATTACCGATGCCACTGGAACAATACACTGTCAATCAGATTTTCGACAATTGATTGATGTATCAGAACTGGAGAGCGGTATTTATTTTATTCGTGTTATTGATCCAAATTATGTTAGATCAACTATAAAACGCTTCTATAAAATTTAATTCGATTTGAAACGAAGACGACTACTGCCTAATAAATAATTAAAATCTTCTAAGTAGATAATTATAAATTGACACCCCTTGAATAGGGGGTATGTGACGTAAAAGTCTATTCCTATTTTGTAAAGCAAACCATAAGTAAACTCTTAAAACCAATCTAACCATGCCATCTTATCTTACAAATTTAGTTTCAGTACAATCAATATTACTTATTGCGTTTTTTAATGTTCATTCCATTGGACAGAATAGAGCACCTTCTTTATATCTAAATTATCAGGACAATCATGAAGGTGATATAATTATAAATACCCTTAGAGTGGCAGACCCGTCACCGCTTTATACTTACTACTGTGGCTTGCTCTGGAATCCGGGATTAGATGCTGGTGGATATTGTGGGATGCAAGAACATCCCGACGGAAGGAATTTTATTTATTCTTTGTGGGATCCTATAAGTTCTAATGATGCAATTACTACAGAGTATGTGCATCCATCTACTGATATTACAAATTTTGGAGGCGAAGGTACTGGATTAAGGTCTCTTAATTTTGGAATTGGATGGGAAGTAATGCAATGGTATTCTTTAGTTTCAAGAACATGGTCTGTAGATAATGAATCAACACTATTTGGATTTTGGGTTTATGACGAAACTGAAAACACTTGGCATCATTTGGTAACAATGAAATACCCAGTGCCTAATTTGGAGTTTTCTACTGGTACAAGATCTTTTATAGAAGATTGGCTTGGAAATGGAAGTGAAGCAAGAACAATTCATCATAAAAATGGATGGAAAAGAAATTCATCTAATAATGAATGGTTTGCTTTTGAATCAAGTTCTTTTGACAGAGTATTCCCAGATGCAGGAACAGTGAATTTCATTGAAAAATATAACGGAGGAATAGTAAACGATGATTATTACTTTATGACAAGTGGAGGTAACACAGTACCTATTGATAACGAAGAAGGCACATTGTTATTCTTGGACAATAGCCTACCGGAACCTAATTATAGCGCAGGTCAGGTTATAGGGCTGCAAGTGAATAAAAACCTAGATGAAGTCGCATTGGATTGGGATGTTGACTCATCTCTGTCCCCTCAGTTTTCTTATCACATACGTATATATGACAATATTAATTTATCGGGAATTCCAATTATTGCAGTTGACAACACTACGCCTCACTTAAGGAGCCATTCAATAGATATAAGTGGGATACAAGACGATAAGAAATATTATGTCGAATTTTTTATTAAAGATCTATTTGATAATCAATCCCAGATTGTTGTAGACTCTTTTATTAAAGGACAACTGGGAAATGAAGTCGTATGTGAGGAGGCTACAATTTCTTGTGGTGAGACTTATAACAATTCGATCAATACTTCGGATGATGACATTTATTCATTCCATTGTGGGTTTGATTCTTATAATGATTGGGAAGATATTATAAGAGTGAATATTACTTCAGTTCCAGCGACCATAACTTTGACTGGAATGACTGCTGATTTGGATATGTTCCTATATGCAGATTGTACAACAGGTGAAGTTGACGGTATTGAGAATTGTATTGATCAAAGTAGAGGGGGAGGTGATGAACAATTTGATCCTATTACAACTACGGGAGTGTATTGGGTTATAATAGAGAGTTTTGGTGGGGCTACCTCGCCTTATACTTTGAGTGTGAATTGTGGTAATTCAGGCTGTTTAGATCCTGTTGTAATTTTGGAATGTGGAGGGCAGACTAACTATTCAGGCAGTATCACATCTTCAGATGAAAACTTCTTTACCAGTTCTAATACTTATAATCCTTTGGGTTGTAGTCCGGTTGGTGGATTTGGTAATAACGATCCGTTTACTGGGGCTGATGAGGTTATCGAAATTGATGCAGGCGATGTACCAATAAATTTGACAATATCACTAACTGGATTATCTGCAGATTTGGATATGTTTTTGTTTGGATCTTGTCTTTTTAGCAATGGGAACGTAAGTGGTTGTGTCAGTGGAGATACAGGTGCATCAAATAGTGGGAATACTAGTGAGCAAATTGTAGTGTCAAATGCATTTGGAAAATATTATTTGGTTATTGATGGATTTGATCAGACGATATTCTCCAGTTACAATGTGAGTATATCTTGTAACTCAGGTGGGGATTGTGATTCAGGGGAAGAGATATTCTGTGGACAGACATTAGAGCGGACCACGATTGGTCAAGGAGATGATTTCAGCAGATTTGATTATTCTGGCTGTTATACGGGTCCCAGTGA
>Ga0209185_1002277_pt1 | contig 13593 bp, 10 predicted proteins | sample SidtaG_2_FD_187425 | JGI IMG/M metagenome (GOLD analysis project Ga0209185, IMG submission 187425) | Marine algal microbial communities from Sidmouth, United Kingdom - Sidmouth_Asex2 metaG (SPAdes) (version 2) | ecosystem: Host-associated > Algae > Red algae > Unclassified | place: Sidmouth... | reverse complement strand
ATAGAAATGCCGACCAACTCCAATTCCAAGTAGTATATGGCAAAGGAAAAGGCACATGGCTAAAAGACAACACCGCCTTCGACAAAAATTTCTACGCCCTCCACAAAACTGCTCCCATCAAATCTTATATAAGAGTAGTCAACCCCATGAACAAAAAAACAGTATACGTCAAAGTCATCGGAAAACTCCCCAACACAGGAGCTAACGAAGACGTAGAATTAAAAATAACCTACGCCGCCGTCCAAAAACTAAACCTAAGAGACGGCAAGTTCCTCCTAGAATGGAGCTACCACACACCCAAGTAAAGACACACAGACGTGTGTCTAAACCATAACCACAAAAGTAGAGATGTTGCACTGCAACGTCTCCCCCAGTAAAGACGCATTGAATGCGTCTCCCCACCAAAACCGCCAAGTACAAACACACCTCCCCACCAGAACCACAGACAGAACCCCAAGTAAAAACTCATTGAAAAACAAAAAAAACAAAAAAACAAACAAGGGAATAAGGTAAAACCGTACTTTTGCAAAATGATCTTGAACAATATAACAGAAGCCATCGGTAATACCCCAATGGTTAGACTCAATAAAGTAGTAGCAGACATCCCTGCAACAGTAGTAGCCAAAGTAGAATACTTCAATCCAGGCAACTCCATCAAAGACAGAATAGGATTAAATATGATCTTAGATGCCGAGAAAAAAGGACTTCTCAAACCAGGAGGCACCATCGTTGAAGGAACATCAGGAAACACAGGAATGGGATTAGCCCTTGTTGCAATTGCCAGGGGATACAAATGTATCTTCACCACAACTGACAAACAATCCAAAGAAAAAGTAGATATCCTACGAGCAGTAGGCGCAGAAGTAGAAGTCTGTCCCACCAATGTCGAGCCAGAAGACCCACGTTCCTATTATTCAAGAGCAAAACAAATAAGCGAAGAAACTCCCAATTCACTATACGTCAATCAATACTTCAACCTTGCCAACCGAGAAGCCCACTACCTTTCAACAGGTCCAGAAATCTGGAAACAAACAGAAGGCAAAATAACACACCTTGTAGTAGGAGTAGGAACAGGCGGCACAATCTCAGGAACAGGACGCTATCTCAAAGAACAAAATCCCAACATCAAACTAATAGGCATAGACACATATGGCTCAACCCTAAAAGAATACCACGAAACAGGGAAAATTGACCAAGACGCCATATATTCCTACATAACAGAAGGAATCGGAGAAGACATCATTCCAGACAACATTGATTTCAGCATCATAGAAAAATTCGTAAAAGTAACAGACAAAGATGGAGCACTTGCTACCAGAGAACTCGCCAGAGAAGAAGGACTATTTGTCGGATACTCAGGCGGATCAGCCCTCTGTGGAGTACGCCAAATCAAAGACGAACTAACCAAAGACGACCTAGTAGTAGTCATTTTACACGATCACGGAAGCCGTTACGTAGGAAAAGTCTACAACGACGAATGGCTAAAAGAAAAAAAATTCCTGTAGAGACACACGGCCGTGTGTCTAAAAATAACAAGTAGACACACAGCCATCTGTCAAGCAAAGACACACTGAACACGTCTCAAGCCAAAATCGCAAAAAGTAGAGACGTTGCACTGCAACGTCTCACACCAGAACCGAAGCCCCAAAAAATGAAATTCACAGACCAACTAAACCGCACAATCACCTTAAAAACCTCGCCAAAAAGAATAATATCCCTTGTTCCATCCCAAACAGAACTATTATTTGACTTAGGACTCCAAGAAAAAATAGTAGGAATTACCAAGTTTTGTATACATCCCAAACAAGCATGCAAAGCCACAAAAAAAGTAGGAGGAACAAAAAATATAAACTTCGAACGGATAGAAAAACTACAACCCGATCTAATTATTGCCAACAAAGAAGAAAATCAAAAAGAACAAATCGAAGAACTTGCCAAAAAATATCCTGTATGGATTAGTGATATTAAAACAATAGAGCAAGCACTTGATATGATTGAAAATATTGGAGTTTTAGTCGAAGAATCAGAAAAAGCTCAAAAAATCATTCAAGAAATAAATTTAACATTTACAGAGGCACGTTTGAAAATAAGACATCAAAAAAAAGTAGCTTATTTGATTTGGCAGAACCCCTATATGACCATTGGGCAAGATACTTTCATACACGATATCCTACAACATTTTGGTTTTCTAAATGTATTTCAAGACCAATTTCGCTATCCAGAAACAACTTTAGAAGAGCTAAAACAAAAAAAAATAGACTATTTATTCTTATCTTCAGAGCCATTTCCTTTCAAAAACGAACATGTACAAGCAATACAAAAGGAATTTAAACACACAAAAGTTCTCATTATTGATGGGGAAATGTGTTCTTGGTATGGAAGCCGACTATTATATACAGTAAATTATTTTAATAGCTTGGATATTTGAATTCTAAACACTATTTTTGGCAACATTTTGTAATTGATGATCAATCTGTTAAATATAGATATCCCCAATCAACCATAACTACTTCTTTTTCTAATTGATTTAGAAAAACTATAATTCAGGTGAGTCATTAATTTTTCTAACAAACAACAACTTTAACTAAACTAAGTAGCTGAACTCTAATTTTAGAGTAGGATTGAGTGGTATTTTGTAATGATTTTTCTGGGAAAGCAGTAGAAATATAGATATAACCTTTTTTTTTTGTTTTCGTAAGCATGGAGTAAATACGTCCTTTTTCACTTTGTAGATTAATATTCTGCGCCAAAACTGCTGTGAAAGATATATTATTTAAGTCAAGCTTTTTTAACCTCTCCTCCACATAATATTTAGTATGTTACATTTATCTGTAAATGCAGATGCAAACCTAGATAATAATTTTAGGATTGAAGACTAAGTTATTATATTCTTTAGATTTTCAAAGAGTATGCAATTATAGCAATAGCTGTAATGAGTATTTTTAAATCAAAATCTAAGTAATAGTTGACAAAAAAGATAACAATTTTAAGCAAAGAGACTTTTCATCAGAAAATATCAGAGTTTAAAATATTAAGTTATTATTTTTTCGTTACTAAACAATAATTTATTTTTATTATTCCTAACTATCTAATACCAAATAAGTTAATTATTCGGTATTGCTAAACAAGCGCATACCTATGCCTGTTTACGTATAATTATTATTACTCAGGTAAGTAAATTGGCAGTATTCTTGCTATTATATTTAATAATTGAATATTCTATTTATTTATATATAGATAGCTCTATAAATTTATCGGATATTATTATGTAATATATAATTTTTAAAGTTTTGATTTTGAGAATGAACTGAAGTAAAACAATTTTGTTGGAGTCGTAAAACTCCAATATCGCTAAAAAAAGGAATAGATATGTGTTGGAATGTTAATGTAAAATGTTGGTTGAGCATTTTATTAATTGGGTTTACCTTTGGACCACAGTTATGCGCCCAAGAGGTTTTAAGAGGTCCTTATTTACAGAAAATTATTATTGATGATGACGATGAAAATTGCGTCGAAACAACCATTCGATGGCGTACTGATACACACGATATATCAGACGAGTTATCAATGGTCCTCATTTATGACGTAGATAGTGATGGTTTCGTCACAGGTTCGCCTCAAATGTTTACGAGCAGTCCTGATGATTGTGATCATTATGAATTTGAAACCTTCCCTCAAAACTTTTGGGAACATATTGTACACATTGATTGTCTCGATCCTAGTAAAAAATATTTCTATACCATTGGTACTTATGAAACAGACGACCAAGACCTTCACTTAATCGAAGGTTGGGACGATGATGATAATGATACCAATGATGAAGAATACTACTTCATTACCCCTACGCAAGATGAAGACGAAACCCTACATATGTGGGTTTTGGGAGATCCTGGTACAGGGAGAAAAAACGAGAATACAGGCAGTGTTAGTGACTCTTTAAGAGCTGTTAGTGTGCGTCATTCTTTTTATGGTGAAGGAAATTATCTTGATGAAAAAGGACTTGACCGTGACGAAATCGATTGGCTCGTTACCAATGGCGATAATGCCTATGGACACGGAACAGACTGGCAACAACAACAAGCTATTTTCAATACTTATGAAGAAGCACTTAGAAATAAAGCTTATTATCCTGGAGTTGGAAACCACGATTTAGATATACCAGATATTTTCTTTGAAAATTTTACATCCCCTACACATAGTCTCAATGCTCCAGATAAACCTGGTGCTTTCTATTCAATGGAAAACAAAAGTACATTGTTTATTATGCTTGATTCTAATGGGCACTATTACTACACATCTTCAGTACTCGAAGAATATAGAAATAATCTTAAAACGTTTTTGGTAGAAACGCTTGAAAATAATACAAAAAAATGGGTTGTCGTCGTTGTACACAATCCTCCATACACTGCTGGACATCACCACTCTGATTCTTCTCAAGAATATGACACTTTCTTTGCAAGAGAAGAATTGGTACCTATCTTCGATCAATATGGCGTAGATTTAGTTATCTCTGGAAACGATCACGTATACCAAAGATCTCACCTTATGAGAGGGGTTTACGAAAAAAGTTACGATCCACTTCCATATGACGAAGATTACCACTACTTACAGTATGGAGATCCTATAGAAGATGAAGAGGACATATTCCAATACTATAAAACATCTAATAACGACGCTAAACCTTATGAAGATCCAGAAATGGACGGAACAGTATATGTCGTCATGGGTTGTTCTGGTAAAGTAAACCAAAGAAACCACGAACATCCTTCTTTAGTCATGTTAGGAGACCAAGATGATGATGATGTAGTATTAGGCAAACTAGGCTCTTTACACTTAGAAGTTACAGAAGATTACATCAGAACTACTTTTGTAAGTCCTACTGAAATGGGAGAAGAGACACATTTTGAAATCAACGATGCTTTCCAAATCAACAAGTCAGATCAATCTGATATTGCAGGTACAGAAACAGAGGAAACAGAAGAGACGCCAGAGGAAACAGAAGAGACGCCAGAGGAAACAGAAGAGACGCCAGAGGAAACAGCAGAGACGCCAGAGGAAACAGCAGAGACGCCAGAAGAAACAGCAGAGACGCCAGAGGAAACAGCAGAGACGCCAGAGGAGACAGCAGAGACACCAGGAGAAATCATTGATGTGGCTCTTTCTTTGGAAGTTCATTTAGAAGGACCTTACAAAAACTATTCTGGTTTAATGGACAATGAGTTATACGACAAAGTATTATTCCCACTAAATCACCCTTACAACAAACCACCTTACAACTATTTTGGTACAGAATCTTTAGACGAAGTGTCTACCTATATGGTTGATTGGGTTTTAGTTGAAGCCCGTTCTGGAACGCCCGAAGAAAACGCCAGTACACCAAGTACTGTGGTTGTTGAAAGACAAGCTGCAATTCTTCTAAGAAACGGGGAGATAGTCACACCAGAAGGCGATGAATTAGAATTTTCACTAATAGAAGGAGAGTCTTATTACTTTGTTATTCGACACAGAAACCATTTGGACATTATGACAGCAGTTCCATTAGAAGCCGAAGAAGGTGAGGATCTTGAATATGATTTTACATCAGGAATCGAACAAGCCTATGGTCAGCAACAGCAAAAACTCAATGTTAATAACAAGAGCATGATGATTGCAGGAGACTACAACCACGATGGAATCATACAAGTAACAGACTACGAAATATGGTTACTATCACCAGCACTTTTAAATGTCTATTCCAACGCAGACGGAAACCTCGACGGACTTACACAAATATCCGATGCTGACTTATGGTTACCAAACAGAGCAAGAGTTGGAATCGTCGAAATCCAATACGCACCATAAAATAAACAAATACCTAAAAAGAAAAAAAGCGAGAAACACAACATTTCTCGCTTTTTTTATACCCAAAATTTAAATAATAAGGAGAGAACAGTCTATCTTTCATCGCAACGGAAAGGCCTGCTGTCCACTAATATGGCTACCCAAGTACATTCATCACAAAAGAACCAAACGACAACACTAAGCACCCAAAACGACAGCACTTGGTTAGCCATTCCGCTACCATCAGGTCTAGCTTAAAAGAACACAACCACTGCAAAAAAACTTTATATAAATTTGGTCATTTAGCATAGCCGAAATGATATGTTTTTAAAAAAAACAAGAACCGCAAAAACTTATATGAACTAAAAAAAACTTATATGGTTCAAAACAAACAAGAACCACAAAAACTATAGGTCGAAAAAAAAAGCAATGTCCCTATCCAACAAAGTCATAAACACCGCCAAAAAAATACTCCCATCCCCCTTCGCCATCGCCATCCTCCTAACACTAGCAACTGCACTCCTCGCATGGCTACTCACAGAACCAGCCACCAACAACCCCAAAAACCACCTACTACAAATCGCCCAACATTGGGAAAAAGGATTCTGGGAACTCCTGCAATTCACCATGCAAATGATTCTAATCCTCGTGTTAGGACACGTATTAGCCCTTTCCAAACCCATCGACGCCCTCATCAAAAGCATCCTCAAACTCTGTAAAAACACTGCCACAGCAGCATTTACCGTCACCCTCTTCACCATCACCTTAGCCTTTATCAATTGGGGATTAGGACTCGTATTTGGAGCTATTTTAGCCCGAAAATTAGGAGAATACGCCAAACAAAAAAGCATTCCCCTCAATTATCCACTCATCGGAGCTGCCGCCTATGCAGGTTTAATGGTATGGCATGGCGGATTTTCTGGATCAGCTCCCCTCATCATTGCCAACGAAGGACATTTTCTTGCCGACAAAATGGGCGTCATTCCCATAGACCAAACCATCCTTTCCCCCATGAATATATTTGCCTCCCTCTGTCTTTTCATAGGGTTGCCCACCATCATGTACTTCATGGGCAAAAGAAGCAAAACAGCCGACTATACGTTACCCACCACAGAATGGGAAGATGTCAGCATACAAAAAATAGAAGGAGCGGAAAAATTAGACCATTCTCGCATAGTAGCTTGGACAATAGGCGGTTTATTTCTAATCATAGGATTGATTAAAGCAGGCGAAGCAGGAGGTTTTTTCAAAGCAATATCCCTCAATTTCATCAACTTTATGTTATTTACCTTAGGCTTATTGTTTCATGGAAGCATCCACAAATTTTCGCAAGCTACCCAAAAAGCCATAGGCGGCTCAACAGGCATTATGCTCCAATTTCCACTGTATGCAGGGATTATGGGCATCATGAAATACTCAGGACTCATCAATGTATTTTCAGACTTTTTTGTCCAAAACTCCACTGCCTTTACCTTTCCATTTTTTACCTTTATCAGCGCAGGCATCGTCAATGTTTTCGTACCAAGTGGAGGCGGACAATGGGCAGTACAAGGTCCCATCATCGTAGAAGCAGCCCAACAACTCGACATTCCAATGGCAAAATGCGTCATGGCGTTGGCTTATGGCGATCAATTAACCAATATGTTACAGCCCTTTTGGGCATTGCCACTCTTAGGTATTACAGGACTCAAAGCCAACGAAATATTACCCTACACCCTCGTTTTATTTCTTGCAGGCTTACTCATTTTCACCATCACCCTCGCCATATTTTAAGGATAAAAATGCGATGAAAACAGTAAAAAAAACGTCCAAACCATCCAAAATAGACCCGATGGCAGTGGTATGGTGGCGATTGGGGCGGTAGATGTAAGGCATCTTCAAGATGCCTTACATCTTGTGTGGAGGCCACCATAAGAACGAACAGCGGGACCATCCATCACGATGAAAGACAAACCATTCTCTCCAAAAAAAATAGAAAATAGAAATTATGATTTAGAATCTCACAAAATCGTTGTCTCCAAAAAAATGGAAAAATGGAAAAAAAATGCTATCTTTGCAGCCAATTTTCTCAATAAAATACATATGAAACCAAACGTTAAAATATTTTCAGGAACAGGCTCTAGAGTCCTTGCTGAAAAAATAGCTGAGGGATATGGACAAAATTTGGGAAATTTGGTCTTTGAAAGATTTAGTGACGGAGAGTTTCAACCCAATATCTTGGAATCAGTAAGAGGATGCTTTACTTTCTTTATCCAATCTACCAATGCACCCTTAGAAAACCTAATGGAGCTAATGATGATGATGGATGCAGCAAGAAGAGCTTCTGCTAAATATGTTGTTGCTGTTATTCCTTACTTTGGGTTCGCTCGACAAGATAGAAAAGACAAGCCTCGTGTCTCTATCGGTGCCAAAATGGTTGCCAATTTATTGATGGCAGCAGGTGCAGATCGTATTATGACGATGGATTTGCATGCGCCTCAAATACAAGGCTTTTTTGATATTCCTGTAGATCACTTGGATAGTTCAGCCATTTTTGTACCATACATACACGGATTAAACATCGAAAATCCATTGTTTGCTTCTCCTGATGTGGGAAGCTCTAAAAGAGTTAGGCAATTTGCTTCTCGATTTAATGCAGAAATGGTTATTTGTGACAAATACCGTAAAAGACCCAACGAAATTGCAGGAATGCAAGTAATTGGCGAGGTTGCAGAGAAACATGTCATTATGATTGATGATATTGTGGATACAGGAAATACGTTGTGTAATGCAGCACAATTATTGATGGATAAAGGAGCATTAAGTGTGAGAGCCTTGTGTACGCATCCTGTGCTGTCAGGAAACGCTTACACCAATATCAATAAATCAGTATTAACGGAATTAGTGGTGTGTGATACCATTCCGCTAAAACAACAATCTGATAAAATAAAAGTATTACCTGTCTCTGACTTATTCGCCACTGCTTTTAAATACATCAATGAATATCGTTCTATCAGCTCATTGTTTGTTTAGAAACAAAATTATTCCTTTGAAAATCAAATAATTAAAAATAAAAATAAATAAAAATGAAGACAGTAACTGTTGAAGGAAACGTGAGAACAGATTTAGGCAAAAAAGCCACACTAATTCTCAGAAGAGAGGGTGGAGTACCTTGTGTATTATATGGAGGTGAAGAAAATGTACATTTTAGTGCTCCAACAAAAGCGTTTAAAAAGATTGTCTACACGCCAGATTTTAACATTATCAATGTGGAAGTGGATGGAAAATCTCATAGAGCGGTTATGCAAGATTTGCAATTTCATCCTGTAACAGACAAATTGTTACACATTGATTTTATGGCTTTGACGGATGGTCGTCCAATCACTGCCAGTTTACCAATCGTTTTTGAAGGCTTGGCTGAAGGTGTAAAAGCTGGAGGTAAATTATTGCCTAAAGAGCGTAAACTAAAAGTAAAAGCACTACCAGAAAACTTAATCAGCGAACTCAAAGTAGATGTCACTAACTTAGTTTTGGGTAAATCTGTAAAAGTAGGGGATTTATCTTATGAGAATATTGAGATTCTTAACAATCCAAACATTCCAATCGCTTCTGTTGAGATACCAAGAGCATTAAAATCTGCTCAAGCAGACGAAGAAGGAGAAGAAGCAACTGCAACACTAGAAGAAGCAGCAGAATAAACTTTTTTTTAGTAAAAATACAATCAGGTAAAGCCATACATCAATCTTGGTGTATGGCTTTTTTTATATTTTAGGAGAGAACAGTAAAATGCTCCGTCGTCACACACGGCCTCGCTGTCCGTTAATGAATGGCATCTCCAATTAGGAAATTAGGAAAAAACATGCCCACTAAGAACTACAGCACCACAGCACCAAGAACTACAGCACAAAAAAACAACCACAAAAACCACAAAAACTAAATGCTCAACTTCCTAAAAAACCTTTTTCAACCCAAATCAAAAGAAAAGAATACTCAAAAAGATACAACAGTGAATTATTTAATAGTAGGCTTAGGCAACATCGGTGAAGAATATGAAAATACTCGCCACAACATAGGTTTTGACATTGCAGATTTACTTGCAGAAGACAATGACGTTACATTTGACTTAGATCGGCATGCCTTTTATGCCAAATTCAAGCAAAAAGGGCGTACCTTTCATCTAATAAAACCCACAACCTATATGAACCGAAGCGGAAAAGCCCTCAAACACTGGGCGACGAAGCTTAAAATAAAACCAGAAAACGTACTCGTCATCGTAGACGACATCGCCTTACCCTTCGGCAAAATACGCCTAAAACTCAAAGGAAGTGCAGGCGGACACAACGGGTTAAAAGACATCGAATCCGTCTTAGGACACCAAAACTACGCTCGCTTACGTTTCGGCATCGGCGACAATTACAACAAAGGACAACAAGTTAAGTACGTCTTAGGCAAATGGACAAAAACAGAACAAGACGCCCTCATCGAATACAACGAAACCGCCAAAAAGATGGTCATCTCCTACGCCACCATCGGCGCACAAAGAACCATGGGCGAATACAATAAGAAATAATAATCAGTGAATTAGTAGATTCATTTGTTCTAAAAAAAACTTAAATATAGCAGTCCTATCTGAAAATAGAAAAAGTGTATCTCACGCAAAGGTCGCAGAGTTTTTCGCAAAGGTCGCAAAGAGATTGGTTTCTGTTGAGCTTTGCGGTCTTTGCGTCAAAATTCTTTGCGGTCTTTGCGTGAAAGAAAATTCCTGAACTGAATTAGGATTGCTATATCTTATATGGTTTAAGAACCACAAAAACTACAAAAATCACATAAACTAATATGAAGATATTCTGCATAGGGCGTAACTACGTAGACCACGCCAAAGAACTAAATAACCCTGTTCCCAAACAGCCATTGGTATTTTCAAAGTACCCAACAGCCCTTTTGCATAAAGGAAAACCCTTCTTTTATCCCGACTTTTCCAAAGACGTACACTACGAAACCGAAATCGTCCTAAAAATATGTCGCAATGGCAAACACATCGAAGAACGATTTGCCTACAAGTACTACAACGAAATGACATTGGGTATTGACTTTACCGCAAGAGACATTCAGGCAGAGCTTAAAGCCAAAGGACATCCCTGGGAAATCGCCAAAGGATTCAACGGATCAGCACCATTGGGTGAATTTATCCCTATCGACGAATTGCCTGACAAAGAGGCGATTAATTTTAGCTTGACCAAAAATGGGGAAATGGTTCAACAAGGAAATAGTAAAGATATGATCTTTGATTTTGCTAAACTTATTGCTCATATTTCTCGTTATTTTCTCATTGCTAAAGGAGATTTAATCTTCACAGGAACACCCGCAGGAGTGGGACCCGTCCAAATTGGAGATTATTTAGAAGGGACATTAGAAGGCAAAAGAGTTTTGCGATGCAGCGTAAAATAACTCGTTCATAAATGGACAAACCATCCAAAATAGACCTGATAGTAGCGGTATGGTGGCATGGTAGTGGCAGACCCATGTGTCTGCCCACAAACTTGTAGGGGCAATCCCTTGTGGTTGCCCAATAGCCACCATAATAGCGAATAGCAGGACCAAACCCCACAACAAAGCTACAAACCGCTGTCTCCAAAAAAATAAAAAAAATTGACAAGAATTTAGTAGATTTGTATATTGTCTACAATACCAAGCGATACGATGGCACTGGAAGATTACAAACTAATACATTGCTCAGGGAAACTACAAGCTATTGTCTTTACAGAGAACGGCTTCCTTTTAGAGTCATGTCATACTTTAATTAACCTGCGTCCACACAAAAACGAATCTCTTTACAATGTTTTGCCTTTTCTCAAACGATTTAAGCACTTTTACCCCAACATTACAGAAGGTGCTTTAAAACAATTTCGAGGAATAGAATTTACATGGAAAGAGCAGTTTTTTGTGTTAGATGTAAGTATTATGCGTCAAAATAGTCAACTTATTTGCGTTATGGAAGATGTAAGTCATTTACTGAATTCAGACGTTCGTAAGCATGCTATATCTAATAATAATAACAATGTTCCTGAGCCAACGCCCAGCAAAAATGGTGTTCATCCTGCACAAGCGGAATTAGAGCAACTCAAAAAAATGCAGCAAATTCGTCAAGACCATTTTTCCAAAGTGACACACGACATCAAGCTGCCCCTTACCGAAATCATTGGTACAACGTATATCCTTCAAAATTTTGTGGACGAAGACAAAGGACAGGAATACCTCAAAGCATTGAGCAATGCCGCCCGTAATTTGGATACGATGCTCAAGGATTTGGTGGCCTTCTCAAAATCAGAATCTTACAAATTCAAAATTGATTCAAGATGTTTTGGCTTAGACCAACTAGTCAATTCCGTCATCAAAGCCTTTGAATTTAAAGTAAGCCAACAAAATGTTCCTGTTCGAGTAGAATTTGCCGAAAAACTACCTCGATTTATCAAAGGCGATCCTACACGACTTTCCCAAATCATCTACAACCTCATCGACAACGCCCTCAAATTCACGCCACAAGGTGAAGTACGCCTTCTTATTAGTATGGTGGAACTCATTGACGAAAAGTGCATTATCGAATTTAAGGTCAAAGACACAGGCATTGGCATCCCACAAGAAAGCCTCAACAAGATTTTTGAAACCTACCAACAAGTAGACGAAGAAAGAGACTCCAAAAACGGCTTCGGTATCGGACTAAGCATCGTCAAACAACTTATCGAACTCCAACAAGGAAAATTAGACGTAGAAAGCCAATTGGGTTTTGGAACAACTTTTACCTTCAGTATCCCGTATCTTATTCCAGAACATGTAAAAGTATTTTAAGAAGCTCTTTTTTTTGGAGCGAAAGGTAAGGTGCTTCGTCGTGACACATGGTCCCGCTATCCGCTAATGGATGGCATCTCTAAGATGCCTTGCATTTTTTCACGCACTGTACCGTCTTGAAAGGCATTTCCAAAATGCCTTTCATTTCCACAAACGAACCGAAAAGGCAGCCAACGCAGCATCCAACCACTACTATCGGGGCTAATACTAAAGGATAGAACCACAAATTATATAGACTTATACAACTTATATAGTTTGAATAAAAAATACATAAACATTAAACTTTTCCAAAAAAATCAGTCATAAGTACAAAGCTTTTAATAAAAAAGCACATCATTAATCAAATTAAGAAAATCATGAAAAGCGTATTTAGTATAATAGTTTGTTGTTTGTTAGTTTTGGGAGCATCTTTTACCATGTCAGCCCAAGTAGCCAAACAAGCACCAACCAAAGCGAAACAAGAATTATCTAAGGCAGAGCGCAAAGCCACTAAAAAAGCCAACAGACAAGCTAAAAAGCTTAGAAAACAAGGGGTATTGTCTCCACAAGATGCAAAACAAGCCAAATCATTGGAAAGCTCAGATGCAAAAAGTGGTTTGAAAAAAGCGAGTAAAACACCTGTAAAAGGAGGCAAAAAAATGGCACCAAAAGCAAAACAAGCTAAAACCCCAACGAAAAAAGCATCCACAGCACCAAAGTCTAATGCAACAAAAAAGACTAAAGACGCAAAAGTGCCAACATCAAGAAAAGCATCCACAGCACCAAAGTCTAATGCAACAAAAAAGACTAAAGACGCAAAAGTGCCAACATCAAGAAAAGCACCAGCAACGCCAAAGTCTAACACGCCTTCAAGAACGAAAACGACTAAAGACGCAAAAGTGCCAACATCAAGAAAAGGATCAACAGCACCAAAGTCTAACACGCCTTCAAGAACGAAAACGACTAAAG
>Ga0209185_1002276_pt1 | contig 13596 bp, 13 predicted proteins | sample SidtaG_2_FD_187425 | JGI IMG/M metagenome (GOLD analysis project Ga0209185, IMG submission 187425) | Marine algal microbial communities from Sidmouth, United Kingdom - Sidmouth_Asex2 metaG (SPAdes) (version 2) | ecosystem: Host-associated > Algae > Red algae > Unclassified | place: Sidmouth... | reverse complement strand
CAAGCAACTAAACGGCAACTGGCACAACAACCAAACCGTAAAAAATGATTATCTTTACAATGGAAAAGAGTTGAATACGGAGATTGGGCTGAATTGGAGTGATTATGGGGCGAGGTTTTATGATGCAAGTATTGGGAGATGGAATAGTGTTGATCCATTGGCGGGAAACATGGTTGAATGGTCACCCTACAATTATACCTTCAATAACCCTATTTTATTTATTGATCCAGATGGGAGACGAGTAGATGTTTCTGATTTAATGAAGGGAGGAACAAATAATGACACTCAAATTCTTATACAACTAATGGCAAACTTATCTGAAATTACTGGAAGCACAATTAATGTGTCAAAAGACAATAATGGGAAGTCAATTCTTACACAGGGAGAATGTTCTGGCAATTGTCTAAGTTCTTCTGCAGCTGAATACGCCTCTTTTTTGATCAACGATGCTGATGGTGAAATAGTTATTAAAAACAATGATAGAAATGAAAGAATGACAACTGAAGGGCCTGCTAAAAATTTTGGATCACAAGCCTATTCTAACGGCGATATTTATTTGGATGCACCTCAAGTAAATAGATTTCAAAAGTCAGTAAAAGCTGCGGGATTAGATGAAAGGACATTTAGTATGGGGATGGTGCTTTTGCACGAGTCTTTGCATACAAACTATGGAGCTTCATTTTATAGAAATGATGGTAAAAATTTCGTGGATCCAAAGGGCTTTGAATCTTCTTACAAAGGAGGTGATACAGTAGATAAGGTTAATATTTTTAGGAGAGAAATGGGGTTACCCATAAGAGCTTCTTATGGAGGACACAATCCAAGTTCATTAAGATTTCGATCAAAAGAAAAAGACGGTAAATATGGTTTACCATTTGATGTTCCTGTAAATTAGATTATGAAAATAGAAAGTTATCATTTATTAATTCTGCTTTTATGTCTTTTCGGTTGCAGCCCAATATCAAAAATACCTTCCGATGAACTGAAGTTAAAACCAAATGAAGTTATGTTTATTAAGCTCAGTATAAACTATCTTATTGCAAATGATATTAGATTTGATGGATTGTCTATTGATTCATTTTATATATGCAATAAATTTGACATTTTTTCTAAAAAAAGGGTTCCTGAAGAATTAGAAAAAAACCTTACATTTGATAGTAAAACTGAACAAATCCTAAATGATAAATTTTTTCATAAATTCAATAGTGAATTAGAAAAGTGGAGTAAAAATAAAAAGTATGGGAGAAGACTATCAGTAAGTGGTTTCAACGAAGAATGGATAATGATTACATATTCAGAATTTGGAGATAGAGAATCAGATATTTGTGATGAAATGCCAAGTTCGTTTTATACATACGTTTTGAAGAAAGAAGAAGATAACTTTAGTATTAAGGTTGGAACAAGTGTTCATTTTAATTAATTAATAACACCAGCAACCCGTAATTTATCCAAACCCAGCTACCCGTAGCTTATCCGAACTCGCTATCCGTAAGTCTCCTACCACAGATAACATAAAAAGCCAAGTAACCACAAATACATACCGCCTCCTTAATTGGAGGGAGGTGGTAATTTTAAAAACTAAAAACAACCAAAAAAAATAAACCCCAATGGCAATAAATGGGAATACCACCTAAAAGACCACTTGGGTAATATACGTTTAGTATTTACAGAAAGTAATGGCCTCGCAAGCATAGTACAAGAAAACCATTACTACCCATTTGGTATGCAACAAAACGGCAACTGGGCTAAAACCCAAACCGTAAAAAATGATTATCTTTACAACGGTAAAGAGTTGAATACTGAGATTGGGTTGGATTGGAGTGATTATGGTTTTAGATTTTACGATGCTACAATTGGGAGGTTTACTGGTGTTGACCCGATAAGTGATCAGTTTGCGTATTTAGTACTTATAATTACGCTGGAAATTCGCCAATAGCAAATATTGATTTGTGGGGATTGCAACAACTATTTGCTGCAGATGGCAGTCTAATTCAATATCAAGTTCAAGAGGGTCAAGGTCCAACACAAATAGCTCAGGACTTAAATGAAAATTATGGTTGCTATTTGAATTGTAAAATAGATTACGTTGATATAGTACAGGATAACTCTGTGCAATTCGCTAATGCTCTGAATGAAGATGGTACACCTAAAGATAAATCGGATGATTCTTTTAAATCTGGCAATATTGATCCTGAAGATGTTTTAAATATATCTGATGGATTAGAAATTGATACCAAACAGCAGGATCAAGAAATAACAACTTTTGAAGGAAAAAAGGACTCTCTTAAAGGTGAGAAGCAGAAAATATTAGAATTGAATGATTTACAAGATAATTCAGGTGCTTTTGATTCAGACTTAAGAGATGGTAGTGCAGGCAGGTTTTCAGAATTAGGTACTAAATTCAGAAGGGGGCTAAAGGAAATTAGTATTAACAAACAGATTGACAAAGTTCAACATAAAATTGATAGTGTTGAGAGAGTCAAATCTGAAATAACAGGTGGTAATTAATGAAGATATTTAAAGCCATAAGTGCTACAATAACAATTTTCATATTATATGTTTTGATACAAATTGCTGCAGGTTTTTTTGCTCCTGATAAAATGATATACAGCCTTAAATATTCAGAACATGTATTATTTATTGCCCATATTGGAAATTTGATACTTGTTTCAATAGTATTTTACTTTTTAAGTAAACAGTATAAGTCAAGAAAAGAGCCTGGAATTAATGTGAATGTTTTATTGATATTACCATTTTTAGCTGGTCTACTCTTCATTGTTAATGATCCAATTTTTAGATTCGAGAATATCTTTAATTTTGTTCCTTTACCAGAAAAAGGCACAATGATAATAATTAAGGAATCCATAGTGTTACTTATCAATTCTTTGATTCTTGCTCCAATAGTTGAAGAGCTCGTGTTTAGAGAATTAATATTCCGAGTTACATTCAATCATGTTACATCTTGGAAAATTTGGTTAGTAATATCTACTCTTTGTTTTGCATTAATCCATATTGATTCAATAGAATCTTTTGTTGCTGCATTAATTATGGGATTTGTTTTGGGAATAATTTATATGAAACAAGGAATTTTATATTCTATAGTTGCTCATCTTTTTTACAATATTTTTTGGTTGTTCTTACATGTAAAAAACGATGTGTACTTATCTGCACTTAACAAGTTGAATTTTGGTTTAGGTTATTTCATTATTGTAGTCCTATGTTTAGCATTTATGCTTTACATTTTGTTTCAATTGCCTCAAAATTCTTTAAAGCAAAACAGCCAAAGTAATTAAAGAAAACCAAGTTATCATCCAGCAACCCGTAATTTATCCAAACCCAGCTACCCGTAGCTTATCCGAACTCGCTATCCGTAAGTCTCCTACCACAGATAACATAAAAAGCCAAGTAACTACAAATACATACCGCCTCCTTAATTGGAGGGAGGTGGTATTTTTAAAATAAAAAAACACTCGAAAAAAAATAAACCGAAGCAAAATTTAATTAATAAAGTTCACTTGTGGGGTGTTGAAAATTTCAATTGGTTTTTTTAAATTGAGTTTTTTCTTGGTCTAAAACTAAGCATTTCTTACCTGTCATTTCTTTACCATTTTGCAATAACGTTAAGCTTTCAACTTTTCCATTTTCGGCTTTATTAAAAGTAATTTGCGCAGCTACTGCTTTTAAATAAAATACATTATCCGATTTTGCAAAAACATCTAAAGTTGCTTGGCCGGTGGCTTGCGCCCTTAACTGTGTGCCTTCTTTTGAAATCGTTATAAAAAAGTCGGGCAAAAGTTCATATTTTCCAATATAGCTTTCCAACAAGCTTTCTGGCACAACAATATCTTCTTCCATTTTTGCTGTGTCAACTCCTAATTTTTTCAACATTTCAATGCCACCTTGATTAGCTGGATTTATCTCTATTGACTTTTTGTAATTCTTTATGGCATTTTCATAATCACCTAAATTCATTAAAGCTTCCCCATAATTATCATACACATTAAACGATTGCGCAAAAGCATCTATGTTTAATTTAAAAACTTCTGCAGCCTCTTTTACTTTATTATCGTTCATTAATTGATATCCAATATCATTCATCTCATTCTCATTTAAATTCACCGCATCATCATATTTGGCAGTATTATAATAATCAATGCCAGCTTCAATCCCTTCTTTTTGTACTACGGCTAATAGGTGATATGCTAATGATTGTTTAGGCAAATCATAAGTTTTATCATACATAATGCCCCTAATGGCTTTTGTTATTTCGTATAATGGTGCACCACCTGTATTGTTTAAAAGTACCACTAAAAATTGATCGGAAATAGAGCGAGAAATGGAAGTATTAAAGCCATTAATTCCACCATCGTGTGTAATCACCTCAATGCTATCGGTTGTGTTTCCAATTGCATCTTTTCCAACGGCCCAACCATAAGCATATTTATAATTACCAAATGCTGGTATGTAGGGTTTAAAATATAAGTCCATATATCTTTGTGGAAGCAGTTGGTCGGTATATAATGCCTGATCCCAAGTATACAAATCTTCAACCGTTGAATATAAAGAGCCTGCTGCATAAGGAATTGACATATCTAAATATTTAGCGTTTACAAATGTGCTGCCACTTTTTTCGTAGCCCGTTGCCCTGTTTTTTAAAATGTCTCTATGATGGTCGTAGCCCGAATTACTCATTTTCAATGGGGTGAAAATATGATCTTCTATTACTTGTTCGTAGGTTTTACCGGTAATTTTTTCTATCAGTACACCTAATAAAAAATAGCCAGAGTTGCTATAGCTAAATTTTTCTCCTGGTGTAAATTCTAATGCGCTATCTTCAAATTTTTTCACAAATTCTTCGGGTGTATATGGGTTGCGGCTTTCATTTTGCATAAAACCTTGTGCTGCTGTATAATTTGGTATGCCCGAAGTATGAGTTAATAAATGATGGATGGTTATTTTATCAGCAATGTCTTTATTATAATTGGTAAGGTAAGTGCTTATCGGCTCGTTTAATGCCAGCTTATTTTCGGCAACCAATTGTAAAATGAGCATTGCCGTAAATTGTTTGGTTACAGAGCCTAACCTATGCTTAGTATCGGCCTGGTTAGGCATATCCCACTCCATATTAGCCATTCCAACTCCTTTATTATATAGCACCTTTCCTTTGTTGGCAATTAAAACCGAACCATTAAATTGGCCATATTTGTTGTAGAGCTTAAATAGTTCATCGAGTTGTTCGGTTTGTGATTGAGCAAAGCTTAAATTAACCCAAGTGATTAGCATAACTGCTACAACACTTAAAGTTTTATTTAATCTTTTTTTTGATGAACACATAAGTTTAAATTATTTCTATTAATTATATTGTTGGTAAGATGCTTTTTTTTGAACTTGCTGAATTGGCGGTAAGCACCAATTTAAGCATCTTAAAAAAAAGAACCGATGGTAAAATTAATATTTTTTTTTGAAAGTATATAAGCATAAAGCCAAGGTGATTTTAAAGCCTATTGTAGCAGAACTAATGCCAATTTGAGTATGCCCAAATAAAAAAAGCTAGGAAGATATTACTCTTAACCCCAGCTTTAAAATACTTACCTCATTTTAAGGTAATGTGCCCGTATTATATATTTTTAAAAAGCTTAATTAAATTTAAAAATAGCTAAACCGTTTTACCAGTTTAGCTATAATATTTAACCCACGCTTTAATTATCAAATTTTATTAACTGATATGCATATTTTTACGGAAGGATTTAAAATTGGTTTCGTTTTTTTAAAGAAAGATAAAATATTGTACTTTACAATTTTAATAGTGCGCTATTTTTTAAGGCGCACTATAATGTTTTCAGCAGGAAATAAGTTTCTAAAAAATGTGGCTTCGTATAATACTTTGGTTTTTTTGTTTAAATTAAAAAACCATTCGGCTATATAATTCCAAACAAAATATCCTTTTTCAAAAGTAAGGTGGGTGCTTAGTATTTCATCAAAATGAAAATCAAAATAATAACCTCTATCATACAACGCATCTTTTACAAAAAATTGAAAGGTTTGAAACGAAAAGGTTTTTACGTGTGTAGGGTCAATAAAATTATTGCGTGAAGTAAAATGTGGTACTCGTATATTTAAAACACCACCTGCTTTTAAAATTCTATGTATCTCTTTAATTAACGGCGTAAGGCTTACATGCTCTAACACATCTTGACATAAAATTTCATCAAAACTATTATCATCAAATGGTAAGGGCAGTTCATTTAAATTATGTATTACATCAACCCCGGGCAAAGCAGCTACATCTAAGTTAATCCAACCTTGTTTTATATCGTTTCCACAACCTAGGTTAAGCTTTTTCATTTATTACATTTTTAGCTGTTCTATAATGTAAATCGATGCTAATTATAAAAGCAATGTTCATAAAAAACAAAGATCCTGTTTTATCTACTTCTACCAAATCGCCCAAAAAATTGTTGGCCAACAACACTGTAAACGACATTAAACTGGCCATTACAATATATTTATAAGGCGGCGGTAAACCACTATGGTACAACTGCTGGCCTTTTATTAAGGTGATTAAGATGATGCTTAATAAAATTATTAAACCCGCAATTCCTTGTTCTATCAATATCAATAAATAATAATTATGCACGGTCGATTTTTCTGGATTATCGCTTACATAAGTTTTAAAACTACTAATGGTATATTTTTTATAATTTTTGTAGAAAGCACCTGGGCCAAAGCCAACTATGGGCTTGTCGGCCACCATTCTAAAGCCTGCTACCCAGCGGTAAACTCTTTCCATAGCAGAAATATCTTGCATGCTTATGGTTGCTCTTAAATGGCTTTTCCAATTACCATGATAAATTGTTTTTTTATAATCGGGTGCAAAATTTAAGTAGGCATTATTATTTTGCATTAACAATACAAAGGCAAAAATTGCAATAATGCCTGCAATAATAGTTGGGTACATTAACTTAAACTTTACTATAAAATAAACGGCTACTATAATGGCTATACTTGCAATTGCTGCCCGGGTGTACGAATAGTAAATGCCCACAATTAACAAAGGAATACTACCATCGATAACTAACCTTGCTACTGATCCTTTTTTAAATAAAAATCGACTACAAATTACAAAAGGCAAAAAGGCGACTTGTGTTACCGCAGAATCGACATGGTTTCGAAAAAATGGAGACATGGTTCGGTTAACAAAGGCAAAAGAAAAATTTAAATTGTAATGCCTTAGTAAGATGTAAATGGTAACCAATATTAGGGGAATTAAAAAGCACCAAAACCAAATTTTGTATTGATTTACATTTTTTACCACCAAAGCAGTTAGTATACCAAAGCTGCAAATAAACCAACATTTGGCTACAAAAAATTTTAGTGAAATTAATTTTTCGGTTGAAAAAATAGTGGAGATGCCTAACCAAACCAACATTAAAATTAGCAATAATATTAATGGATGATTTAATAAAGCTTTATTCTCTTTGCTGGGGTTTAATAAAAAATATAATGGCAGCAATAGCAGAAAGCCAGCCATTAGTGGTTCGGTTGGTAAATTAAGCGCAAGGGCATCACTAATTTGGTAATTGATAGAAATGGGTATAGCAGCAACCAATAGGTAAAACAACAAGTTGAAATTTAATAAAGCAACCGCAAGTACCAAAACCCCAAAAGGCAATAATAATAATATTGGTTCATTAATATAAATGCCAGTAGCAAAGCAAACAATACTAATGCTACTTAATAAGTAAAACCAAGTGGTTAAACCATAACCCCACAATTTGTTACTAACTGCTGGTAACATTCAATTTTTTCAATTGCTCTAATATTACAACTGTAAATATGCTTAAAATTAAAGTTGCTAATACTGCACTTAAAACTCCAAGCGTTCTTTTAGGTTTCGATTTTTTTAAACTCGGTGCTGCCCGCTCTAATATATAAACCGAGCTAACTTTATTATTAGCCAAAGTATTGTATTGTGCTTTTATAGTTTCGGCTTCGTTTAAATCGTTAATAATGGTAGTTTTTGTTTGTTGCAAGTAGTTTATATTGTTTGGGCTTTCTGCCATTTGCACATCAATTTGTTTAATGCGTTTATTTAAATCATCAATATTGTATTGCAAGGTTTGGGTTAAATTGGTTTTACTTTCTTTAGTAATGTTACTATAAGTTTCATCAATTTTTTGCACTACCCTGTTAGCAATATCGGCAGCAATTTGTGGGTTTTCATCTTCAACTGCAACTTCAATACCATCTAAAGCATTTTTAATAATGCTAAAATTTTTCATAAATTTTTCAGCAGTTTTTACCGCTGCTAAAGGGTCGCTTGCTTTTATTTTGTAGTGTTGTTTTAAATTAAATTCGCTTATAATGCTATTTAATAAAGGCGATGAGCGGCCAATAGAAAGTAAACGATCAATTTCTTGACTGTTGCCAAACAAGTAAGTGGGGTAGTCGCCAGGCGTTCTACTAAAAATGCTGGTCCGATCAACAGTATAAGGGTTAGCGGCCAAAAAAACCGCTCTCGATTGGTAATAATTTGGCTTTAAATATAAAGTGACCGCACTAATTACGGCTGCCAAAAAGCAAACTGCTACTAAGTGCCATTTCCAACGAAATATAATAGAAACTAATTCTAACATTAAATGTATAACGAAAAGTGATTATGATAAAATATAAAAGCGCAAAATAACAACTAAAACTTTACTTTATCTAAATTAGTAACAAAACCCTTTGGTAATAAATATTTTAATTAAAACATAATTTTAGCTAAGCTTCAACCATTGTTAAGAGGTACAATATTAAGGATTAACATTAAGCAACTCAATAGCTACTTGTGTAGTTTTATCTTTTATTACTTCAAAACTACAATCGCTAAATTTTGGAAAACCAAGCATTGGTTCAAAATTGTTTGAGAAACCATAAGGTTCTTTTGGCAAAACACCAAAGGTGCCATCCTTATCTAAAGTATTATTACTGTTCTCGTCATGATATATTGATAAAGCATAAGTTCCGGCATCTAAATCAACAAAGTCAAACTTTACCTCGTCGCCTTCTACCTTCAGCCGGTCTACCAAAAATTCGTTGCCGCCTGCTCCTTTAGAAATATCTTCCTCCCACATATCTTTTTCATTATACAAGCCAATTTGAATAAAACCACTTTGCTTTTTTATGTTACTTACGGTTAGTTCAATTTTTGTTTCATTGGTATCAATTACCACAATACCTTTTTCCTTTTCTTTACAATTAGTAAAAAGTAGTAGCCAAAAAGCTATCAAATAGGGTCTACAATAAGTTTTCATTACTCCTCCTTTCTTTAATGTTGCTCCAACATATCTTCCAATCTTAATGGCTGGTGTTGGGCAATCCAACTTGAATAATCCGCAACAAAATTAACATTTTTTTGCATTTCTTGTACTGCTTTCAATATTTTTTCAGCAGATTGTTTTGGAGGTGAATCAGAAATATTTGCTGCAACAATTTGAGCCACTTCTGTAGCATTTTTTAAACTTTGGTTAATATTACCTCGCCCAGTTACCGCATTGCCTAAGGCGTAAACATTGTTATAGTTTTTTAATTGGTAAGATGCTTTATCAATATCGTAAGTTTCATTTTGCATAATAATGCCTTTAATTGGCTCGGGTATGCTGCCAATAGAAGAAATGATAAATGGGGAATGAACCGCAAAGCTTTCATCTAATACTTCGTACGTTCCGTTTTCTACCATAGTGCGGTTAAATAAAATTCCTTTCAGTTCATTGTTTTCAATAACCGCCTCTTTTGCACTTGCACAAGCGTTTACCTTAAATAAAAATTTACTTTTATTATGATCTAATATTTTAACTCTTGTCTTTTCTGCCTTTTCAATTTCTTCTGCCGAATTTCCTTTTAGCGGTGCTAACGACATATCTTTAAATCGCTTTCTATAATAAATGGTGCAAGGTTCAATATTTAGCTCTTCAAAACTAACACCATATTTGGCTAACACTTTGGGTATGCCATGTTCCAACTCAAACAAATTGGTATTAAACCCTTTTTGATTTAATGCATTGTTTACTAAATGAAACATAATTGCCTTTGCACAATCTATTGAAGCCAAGCCACCGCCAATAATTATGGCGTTGTTTTTAATTTTGTATTGCGGCCCCTTGTAGTTGGGTTCGTGTTGGTGGTTAAACCAATAAATAAAATCGTTTTGATAATAAAAACCTTTACCTTCAAATTTATCAATTCCGTTTAAGGTTAAGGGCCGATCTTTCCAAGCGCCGTTGGCCAAAACAATGGCATCTGCACCCCAACTTAAAAGCGTTTCTAAATTTACTGTTTTGCCCAATTCGGTATTCGGCACATAATGCACCAAAGGGTGATTTAATTTTTGATTAATACGGTCAATTTCGCGATTGCGCAACTTAATATGCCACTTGGGTAAACCGTCTTCAATTTTACCATAGGGCAAAGCATTTTTTTCAATTACTATGGTAGTAATTCCTTTTTTACTTAGTTGATAGGCAGCCTCCGAACCAGCCACCGCACCACCAATTACTATTGCGATATGCCCGGTTTTGTCCATTTGTTAAAACAAGGTAAATAAATTTGTATTAATTATGATGCTAAGACACGATAATAAAATTGTAAATTTATTATTTACTGTTTTCTTAGTTTTACTTTTGCAGTCAATTTTTTTATAAGATCTTTATTTGGAACAAAGCAACGACAATACAACCAGCCTCAACAAAGCCATTAGCCAAACCGGTTATTGCAGCCGCCGTGAAGCCGATAAACTGGTTGAAAAAGGATGGGTAACTATTAATGATGCACCTGCAAAATCGGGTAACCGAGTTAGTCCAACTGATAAAATTAAAATTAGGGGCGAGCTAATTCGACAAAAAAAAGAGAAGGCTATTTTTATTGCGCTTAACAAACCCATAGGTATTGAGTGTACCACCAACACCAAAGTAAAGGGCAATATTATTAGTTATTTGGGGCTTAAACAACGTATTTTCCCAATTGGTCGGTTAGATAAAAACTCGGAGGGCCTAATTTTTTTAACCAACAATGGCGATATTGTTAATGAAATATTACGAGCCAGATACAACCACGAAAAAGAATATATTGTAAAAGTGAACAAGTCAATAACCTCAAAATTTATACACAAAATGGCCAATGGTGTGCCTGTTTTAGACACCATTACCAAAAAATGTAAAGTTGAAAAAATAAGTACAGATACTTTTCGCATTGTACTTACCCAAGGCCTTAACCGCCAAATACGCCGAATGTGTAAACACTTTGGCTTTAAAGTTGTTGCGCTAAAACGGATAAGAATAATGAACGTGCTACTGGGTAATTTGCCTATTGGCAAATGGCGCAATTTAACTAAAACAGAATGGGCAGTTTTAAAAGGAACACTAAATAGTGCAGAATTGTAAACAAGGTTTTTTTAAATTTTTACATCATTTAAGTTTTTTAACACCGTAAGCTTTAAGCCCACTTTTAACTTGTTCTGCTTCCTTAGTTTCTGGGTATAATAAATAGCTGGGTGCTACAATTGGTTTTGCACTATCTACTGTAATTTCTATTATTTGTTTGAAGGGAAATTTTTCGCCAGCCATTTTAAACAACACTTTTTCCATTGCCTGGTATGGTTCATTTTTTTGGGTAAGAATTTTTGCTTTGCCTTTTAATTGAAACCCTTTCTGCACAAAAACATCTACAAAACTTACACAAACATTAGGGTTTTGTTTTATGTTTTTAATAGTATTGGGCGATGCAATGTGCGCAATAATAAGCTTGTCATCACCAAAATAAGTAAACAATTCTTTAGGAGAAACATTTGGCATATCATCCACACTTGAAGTTGCCAACCAACAGAGTACACAGTTGTTAATGGAGACTTTTATGGTTTTGCTTAGTTTCATTATTTAAATTTTATTTTTTTAAGATGCTTAGTAACCATTATTAAACATATCCAATTTCTTCATTCAATGCCACTTTACTTTTGGCGAGGTTACCTGTTCCAAAAGCAATTTCTTTACCTTGTTCGTTATATAAAACGCCTTCGGCAGTAAAAATATTTTTTGAAGTAAACCGCACTTTGCCAACTGCTTTTAACAAACCATTTTGTACAGGCCGCACCAAATTTAAATTGAAAGAAGTGGTTAGTAAAAACACATCCATTACAATAGATTGAACTGCAAAATAACAAGCATCATCTAATAACTTAAAATATACCGAACCGTGTACTGCATTTAATGCATGATGATAATTCTGTTTAATATTTATAGTAACCGTTGCTGTCTTTTCTTCAATTTTTATAGTTGTGCTGGGGAATAATTTAGCCTGTATGTTGGCCTTTAAATACATTTGTGCTAATTTTTTATAATGCGCTTCCATACTTTAATTTAAAAATTTTAAAGCTAACAAAAAAGAGCTTTCTTAAAATAAGTATCTTTACAAAAAATAATTTTAAGTGAAGTACAGATTAGAAAAAGATAGCATTGGCCCGGTAAAAGTTCCGGTAGAAAAATATTGGGGTGCACAAACGCAACGTTCCTTACAAAATTTTAAAATTGGTGGCCAGCAAATGCCTACCGAAATTATTAAGGCTTATGCCATCTTAAAAAAAGCAGCAGCATTAACCAATTTACAAACCATTAACTTTGAAGAAGATAATGCCAAACAACAGTTTGAAGACAAAGTAGATTTAATTGTGAAAGCCTGCGAAGAAGTATTAGATGGTGGTTTAGATGCCGAGTTTCCTTTGGTGGTTTGGCAAACTGGCAGCGGCACACAAACCAATATGAATGTAAACGAAGTGGTGGCCAATCGTGCGCACGTATTAAATGGCGGTGCCTTAACCGACGAGAAAAAATTGGTACACCCAAATGATGATGTTAACAAATCGCAATCGAGTAACGATACTTTTCCGACCGCAATGCATATAGCTGCTTATAAGCTATTAGCAGAAAATACCTTGCCAAATTTAATGGCTTTAAAAGATGCTTTTGCGAAAAAGGTGGAGCAGTTTAACAGCATTGTTAAAATAGGCCGTACCCACTTTATGGATGCTACGCCTATAAGTTTAGGGCAAGAGTTTTCGGGCTACGTTTCTCAATTAGCCCACGGCATAAAAACTATTGAAAATAGTTTAGCTCATTTAAGCGAATTGGCTTTGGGCGGCACCGCAGTTGGTACTGGTATTAACACGCCACCGGGTTATGCTATTGCGGTAGCGGAAAAAATTGCGCAACTTACTGGTTTACCTTTTAAAAGTGCCGATAATAAATTTGAAGCATTAGCAGCTCACGATGCTATTGTGGAGGCTCACGGCGCATTAAAAACAGTAGCCGTTAGCTTAATGAAAATTGGTAACGATATTAGAATGTTGTGCAGTGGCCCACGCTGCGGTATTGGGGAAATTACGATACCTGCTAACGAGCCGGGTTCGTCTATAATGCCGGGCAAAGTGAACCCAACACAAGCAGAGGCCTTAACTATGGCTTGTGCGCAGGTAATTGGTAATGATGTTGCTATTAATATTGGCGGTTGTACTGGCCATTTTGAGTTAAACGTTTTTAAACCAATGATAATTTACAACTTTTTGTT
>Ga0209185_1002275_pt1 | contig 13599 bp, 9 predicted proteins | sample SidtaG_2_FD_187425 | JGI IMG/M metagenome (GOLD analysis project Ga0209185, IMG submission 187425) | Marine algal microbial communities from Sidmouth, United Kingdom - Sidmouth_Asex2 metaG (SPAdes) (version 2) | ecosystem: Host-associated > Algae > Red algae > Unclassified | place: Sidmouth... | reverse complement strand
TCTTTTTCCGCTATTTTTCCCTACAAAAATCCTTACGTAGCGTAGGCTATGTGCGGTTTTTGTAAGAAAAAATATCGAAAAAATAACCACGTCAAAATTGTAAGCCTATTTTTGTCCCACTACTTACTGAGACCATTAGCCTGATGAAATACAAGTATGATTTTGAAAAAATGGAAGCTATGTTGACAGGTTTTGGTTTGAAAGGCTGGGAATTGACAAATGTCGTTCAAGATACCGGCACGGATGGTAGAAAATATTTGATACTTTTTCTCAAAAAAGAAATTCAAAGTATAAGTAAGTGAAAGAAATTAAATAAGATGTCCCATAATGCGAAGTATTTTTTTGTCTAAGGATTTTTTGAAAGCCGCACATAGCCTTAGCTACAGCCTGTCCCAAACTCCGATTCGGGATAAGGATTTCAAAGGATTCTTAGACGGAAAAAAGACGAGTATAATGGCACACGTTATTTAATTTTTTTCACTAACGATAAAACAATAACTTGAACATCTGTACGGCTTCTTTTGCTCTTATTTTCCCCTTTGAAAACAGTTATTTATCCCTCTCGGCTGAGCCGAGACCGCTTCCAAGAAAAAAACTAAAACCAAAATAAACTCGTCGAGATGTCCAGCTTATTATTTCGTCGTTACTAAACCTATTATTATTCTCAATACGGACGGCTATTATGAACCATTAAAAAAGATGTTAGAACGCACCGTAGAAGAAAAATTTATGCACCCAAAACACCTCAATATGTGGACATTCGTAGGTGAACCTCGCGAAGTCATTCCTGCCATCAAAGACGCTGCAACTTGGGATGGTGGAGCAATTAATTTTGCTTCTAATTAGAATAAACTCTTCTCAAATAACTTTTTTACGGAAAAAAATATACAAAAGAAACAACTTAAATCTGATTTAACCTCCTGATTATAAACAACTTACCATCTTATTAATATTATTTTACATACAACTTTACGAGCTTCAAGTGTTTACATTCTTTATTTTTAAGTATGTATGACAAATAAGTTTAGGGAAGAGGAAGAAAATAATCTACCCCAAATGAAGAAGTTATTTTTTTATATGTTTGGCTAAATTTGACGCGCATAGCCGAGCTACATAAGGAAGATTTAGTGAAACATATAAGGTCGCACTGAAATATAGCCATTTTTTAATTAATTAAGATTATTTTGTAATTTATTTTTTATTAAAAATGAACTATTTATAAATATTTTTTATTATAAAATAATTTAAAAATATCCTTATTTCAGCAGAACCATATAAGAAAAAGAACAATTCAGACGGGTAGATTATTTTTTTTGTCTTCCCTTATTCTACACTCTTCTCAAACCTGTCTTCCACACACTTCCCCTATTCAACATACACCCTTGCGTCCACAAAAATTAATTACCGGAATTATGTCCTCCGATACCACACAATTCACTGATTATTAATCTATTAATTTTTGTTTTATGAAAATGTATCAACATTTACCAAGAAGTAGCAGCATAATACCATCTATATTGTTGCTCGCACTCTTTTTATGTCTAAGCCATACTTCCAACGCACAGGAAGTACGCGATGCCGCTGCCGCAAGAGGCATCAAATTCGGCTCACCCTTATTCAACCTTCAAGACCCTGTCAACAGACAACTCTATCGCGACAATGTTGCTGTAGGCACTGTGCCGACCTATTGGAAATATACTACCCGTATAAACGAAGGTTCGCCAAATTTTGCGGAATCTGACGCAGCCGTACAATTTGCTGAGCAAAACGGTTGGGATGTACACGGACATCCACTCGTCTGGGGCAGTGACGTTCATATTCCCGATTGGGTGCTCAATAAGCCACTGAATCAAGCAGAGGAACTGATGATTGACCATATTCGTCAGGTAGCCGGTCATTATGCGGGGCGCATTGATATTTGGGATGTCGTCAATGAAGCTATCGAAGATGACGGCACCTACCGCAATTCGTACTGGAATCGGGCGATGACGGGCGAATATATCCTCAAAGCCTTCCGCGAAGCACGCAGCGTTGATCCCAATGCCATATTGATTTATAACGACTACGGAATAGAATCCAATTTCGCCAAATTTGAGACTGTCAAAGGACTCTTAGGCTGGATGCAATGGGCAGGTGTGCATGTGGACGGACTCGGATGGCAGTTGCATATCCGTAATCCGGACGAAGTGCTTGACCCCAATTTTCCACTCGAACAACGCATGAGAGAAATATCAGATATGGGACTCAGCAATTATGTCACCGAACTCGATATTCGCATCCCCGAAAACTCCGGTTATTGGCTTGAACGACAAAAACAAGCCTACAAAAAAATCGCTGAAATTTTTCTCCGAAACCCCACAAGAGGCGAATATTTTCAGACCTGGGACTTGAGCGATACCTACACATGGTATGACCAAAACAACAATCAATATGACCCCGAAGGAAGAATCGACCACCCGCTACCATTCGACAGAAACAACAATAAAAAACCCGCTTACTGGGGGCTTTATGAAGCATTTGCGGACATTGTGGAAAACCGCTATGTAGGCGAATTGCGTATCAAAAACCTTTGGTCAAATACTTACTTGCATCAAGCCGAAAATTTTTCGGGCGGCGAGGTTGCACTTCACTCCCTTCAGTCGGGCTGGTTTAGTCAGCGTTGGAATTTTGAAGAGGCAGATGCAGGCACCTATCGTCTGCGATGCAGTTGGGGTAGCAATTATCTCAATAGCACCGCCAATTTCAACGACGCAACCGTCAATGTGACTTCCTACGACCCAAGTTTCTGGAGCGAAATGTGGTTCGTTGAAGATGCCGGAAACGGGCTGTTTCGACTCAGAAATCGCTGGACGAGCAAATACCTCCATACACCCAATCAGTTCAGCCTCAGTACCCATGATTTAAACCCCGACTGGTGGAGTCAATTATGGGTATTTGAGTACATCGACGGCAGAAATGTCCGCTTGGCAGAGGAAGCTGTCGAACTCCTAATCAGCCCGAATCCTACTACTTCTACCATTCAAATTATGGGCATCAACACACCTTTGCATTACCAAATTTATGATACCGCAGGTCGGGTCGTTATTAGCGGCGAAGGGCAAACAATGGACGTAAGTACACTCGCAAACGGCACGTATCTGTTAGTCGCATTTTTGAAAAATGAAGACGGTACGGAGCGTTTTGCGAGAGGTATTTTTATTAAAAAATAAATTTATAACTAAATTTAAAATGTAAAATAATAAATGTAAAATGTAAAAGTTTCTAACGCGAGGACGTTTTTTATTTTTACAAATATTATTATTTAATAATTTTTAATTAAGAAGAATTGAAATAGTTTATTTGAATTTAAATCAAATGTAAAAATTATTTAAAATATAAATTTAATTAATTTTTAATAATTTATAAAATAAATAATTACAAACAACATTTGGTTCATTTCCGTATTTCACGGGAATAATATATGTTTTTAGTTTGGAAGATAGCCTACTTGACGGACATTTTTAAAATGTCAGGCGAGATATATTTCTGTTTTAATTTGAATTATTATTTGTGAATTATTTTAATTTATTTTTGTAATACATTGGTTTTAAATAAATAATGAAAGAACGTTGTCGCCTGACATTTTACAAATGTCCGCCGACTTCCACTTCTCCCGACGAATGATGAGGTTTATTTTTTTATTAAAAAACACATTACAAAAATGACTTTTCGTTCACCCTGATTTTACATTTCAAAAAGTATTTAAATGAAAAATTATATATTATTATTCATTCTAACTTTAATATCCACCACAATTTCCGCACAAAACACCGCCAATCCGAGTGCCAATGAAAAGACCAAAGAAGTCTTACAATATCTGAGCAATTTGAAAAATAAAAGCAACAACAAATTGCTCTTAGGACAAGACTTAGGACATGGCAGTAGTATGTTGGGCGGTTATAATAATTATGTAGAAGAACTTCGCAATCAGACCGGAAAATGGATTGGTATGATAGGTGGTGACTACGGACTGGACGGCAATCACAATGTTTATCAAACTAATCAACTCCTGATTGACTATTGGAACGACGGCGGCTTGGTCACGCTCTCATGGCACTTCGATAATCCATGGACGGGCGGCGATTCGTGGGATACCAACAACTATGAAAACCTATGGGAATTGACCGACTCAAATAGCGGTATGTACAATGTATGGCGAGCGCAATTGGCAGAGGTAGCCAATGCCTTGCGCCCCTTACGCGATGCAGGCGTGACCGTCCTCTGGCGACCTTTGCATGAGATGAATGGCGATTGGTTTTGGTGGGGAGAAAAGTATTGGTCAGGACACGAAGACGCCTATAAAAACCTGTATATCAACATGTTCAACTACCTCACTTATGAGCAAGGGATGGACAATTTGCTGTGGGTATATTCAGTGGGAAATACCTATGACCAAACGCTCAAAAACTACTATCCGGGCAGTCAGTACGTAGATGTCGTTGGTATGGATTTGTATGATGATAATGCGAATACATATAATCCTTCGCGCGAATATCAGGACATGAAATCGCTCGGACATCCAATGGGTTTTACGGAATTTGGTCCTACAATTTCGTCGGCTTATGGCAATTACGATTACAGGCGCATGGTCAATAATATCAAGAGCAAATATCCTGATTTTGTGTTTTCCTATGCTTGGCACAATTGGCCCGGTGCCAATATCGCTTATGCCAATAACCAATATACTTGGAATACTTTCGCCGATTCGTGGGTCATTACGCGAGATGAAATTAATTTGGATGAAGGAAACCCACCGCCGTCCACAGGTTCGGGTTTGGTGGGCGAATTACGCATCAGAAATCTTTGGACAGACACCTATTTGCACCAAACAGCGAACTCGTCGGAGGCAGAGGTCAGGCTGTTTCCTTTTAATGAGAATTGGTACAGTCAGCGTTGGAATATCGAAGAAGCCGAAGCGGGAACGTATCGCCTCAGATGCAGTTGGGGCAGCAATTACCTCAATAATACAGGGGATTATAACGAAGCTCCCGTCAATGTGTATTCCTCTAACAGTGCTTGGTGGAGTCAAATGTGGCACATCGAAAGTGCCGGAGAAGGACGTTTCAGATTTAAAAATCGCTGGACGGGCAGGTATCTTCAAACACCCGACCAGTTGGAAGTAGAGACCCACGATTTGAATACAAATTGGTGGAGTCAAATCTGGATATTGGAGTACCTTGACGGTAGAAATGTTCGCATGGCAGGGGAAGTTGTCGAACTTCAAATTAGCCCAAATCCTACGACTTCTACCATTCAATTGATGGGTATCGACAGACCTTTGGATTATCAAATTTATGATACCGCAGGCAGGGTCGTCATTAGCGGCAAAGGGCAAACAATGGATGTCAGTACACTCGCAAATGGCACGTATTTATTAGTCGCTTCTTTGAAAAATGAAGACGGTACGGATAGTTTTGCGAGAGGCATTTTTGTTAAGTGAAAGAAATAAAGGGTTGTACTGACGACTTCAGCCGTCAAGTAGTTATAAATTTACATGACGGCTAAGGAACAGGGTTTTAATAAAATAAAATTAATATATATAGCAATTTTCACCCTAATTGACTGCGCCCTATTTGCACAAGGCACATTATATAATGTGAATGGTGAAAAAATGCGCGGCGCACCGATGATGTTGGCAAAGCATCTTCCCCAAAGTGTCAATTTTGCCACCGATATTAATAATTGGTATTATTTGCAGTCGCAAGGTATTAATACGATTCGATTGTGTTGGGTGGATCCTTGGTATAGAGACAATGGTTTTCAGCATTGGTCGGCTGCCGAAGTGCGTCCGTACATTGACCAATGTGTACAAAATGCCAATGAAACAGGTATGAATCTCATTATCAATTGTCATCATATTGACGAGCAAGGGCAGAGTAATTTATATTATAATTTCTCTCCTGTGAATGAGTTTTGGGGAGAAATCGCGTGGCGATACGCCAATAATCCGCTCGTCTATTACGAAATCGTAAATGAACCGACCTTTGTGAGTGACGATTATTACCACCCGAATTTCAAAAGAAACCGTCAAAAGCGGTCCGCTAAATACAAGCTGGACTTTGATGATGTGGACGCTCGAAGATGCCGGAGCAAGCAATTATCGCTTGCGTTGCAACTTTGATTCCGGGCATTTATTATGTATATGTGGAAATGGCGCAAGGCACTTTTACAGAGAAACTTGTGGTGCATTAAAAGAGGTCAGATGAGCAGAGATGACGTAGAGCAAATTCATGAATTTGCTCTACGTCATCTAAAATACTGTCTGACTTCTAAAGTTCATTCATCTTCTCCAACAACCATTTCTTATCATTTAAGGATGCGAAACCCTCAATTTTTTCACCTAATCGGGTGGCATCTGTTTTATTAATATTGTGTTTGATTTTGTAAAGCCCTTTGGCGGCATAGAGGAAATTGCCCCACGCTTTTTTGTCTTGAGTCGAGAGTCTTTTATGAAGTCTGACAGCTTGTATGGCGGTGTCAAATCGTTGGAGGGTGGCTTCGCTGTATTCTCTGTCGAGTTCGTAACAGGCTTTGAGTTCTATCATGCGACAATTAACATCATAAGTCGGATTGATGCTGTGTACACGGATGCAATGATGAATGACTTGCTTGTAGTTTTTCTGGTGAAATTCGATGACTGCACTATTAAAATGAAAGGTCTGTTCTCGCACCTCCGCCCTGGTAAATACTTGATATTTTTCAAGCATATTTTTCGCCCATTCAAATTCGCCTACACGACATGCTGCTGAAATGATGTTTTTCAAAAAACTGACCTGAATAAAATTATTATTTACCAACAAATCTTCTCGCGCCATAATCTTAAAAATTTCAAAACTGTGCCGATAATATTCCTCCTTGCCTTCTTTGGTGCGGCGAGCGCAAAACGAGGCAGCAAGTATGTAAAAATCAATCAAATTATTTCTTGGAATCATCATCTTATTTACGGCAATCAAATCCAGTAAATCACGATATGCCTCCCCGTTATTGTGCTGTATCATATCAATAGCCAACTGATAACTTCTAATCAGAGGATGTGCTGCGTATTGCGGTAAATGAGCCAAGCCCAAAACCATATTAAAACGCTCAGAATCATAGGATTTAGTATTAGCAGATGCGCCCATAAGAGATAGCGTTGTCAGGTGATATTCCAACTGTTGAATCAAATAATAGGTATCAAAATTAAAGGCTAATTCCGGCAAATTATCCTGCTTTAGTATCTTTCCTTGTTGGTACAAAAAGTCTAAAATCACCTGCTCCGCTTGCATAGCTTCAAAGTAATAGTCACTACCTTTTTCAGACTGTTGGTCAAGGGTTCTTTTTTGCTTTCTGATACTTTTTTCAAGGGTATAAAATTGCTTTTTCTCCAATAATTTTTTGTGCAGTAAAATGTGCTGATACGTTTCGTTTTCCCTTAATGCTTCGACCATTAAAAACTGTTTTACCGCATCGGTCAGTAAGGCAATTTTAGCCGTTAGATAGGCTTTTTGTTTGTCATCTAAGGGTGTACCCACGGCACCATTCGGCAAAATATAATTATACATTTTCAATCGTAAAGCATCATCCAAACCAGTTTTAAAATGATGTTTTTTAATATATTTTTTAAAGTATAAAAATAGCCGTTCCACCGCTTTATCAGTATTGAAATATTTATTTTGAAGGAAATATTCAATTCTTTTCATTTCATTCTTTGACAAACCTTCTAATAATTTCATTATAATTGACCTCATTTTATATGCTAATTTTTATTATTATTTTATATTTAAAAAACTAATTATCAAATAATTATAATCAAATTAAAAGTCAATTAAATTATTTTTAATCATAAAAATACATAAATAACTCATTATAAGCAAATGAAACCTAACGTACAAATGAATGAAATAGTATCTATCTTTGGAGTACTAAAAAAGCACATTGTTTCTGAATATCCACACCTATCCCTTTAAATCAATTTATTTTGTTGATAATGACGAGTTAAAACATTTATAAGGAACGACGCAAAAATAAATTCAGATTTTGACTTGTTATTTTCTACTTTTTCTTCGTTATGAAAATCCTTGCATAGCATAGCTATGCGCGGTTTTCATGCCTCGAAAAAGAAAAAATAACGGCGTCAAAAAACTTAATTTATTTATGCCTCGTTCCTAATTAATAATTAAAAAAATCAGAAACATACATTATGAAATTGAAAGCTGTACTTGCTATCTTTTCTGCTTTAATATACACTTGCACCGCCTACGGACAAGACCTCTCCGAAGGCTTGTCTGTTATCAATGATACGAGTGATTATTCGCAGCAAGCCAAAGCCAAACCCGCCTATCTTGATACCATTATCGACCCTTCATTTGGTACGGTCATTCGACGCATTACGGATATAGGCTCAGGCAGTGCAATCGTTCCCTTGCATAGCTCTATTCAAGCCTGGAATACAGATGAATCTATGATGATTCTCTATGACCAAAGCAATTCCGTACACCAACTTTTACACGGCAAATATTATTACTTTATAAGAAATTTAGATGACATTCAACCCGATGATATTGAGGAGCTTTTCTGGGATTTCAATGAGCCGGAAATATTATATTATTTGGAGAATATGACCGACGATTTTATCCGATACAATGTGGTCACTCAATCAAAAGAAATATTGGTCAATTTGGATGATATAGTGGCAGATTGTACGGGGGCTATCAGCATGGGCAATGCCATACAAATGATGTCTTGGGATTCGGATGTCGTTGGTTTTCGATGCAATAATGACGCTACATACTCATATCGGATTTCTACAGGTGAATTGACGGAATTTGTTATCGAAGATGTAAATTGGGAAGCACCAATGCCAGCCCCAAGCGGTAATTTATTTTATCATCAAACAAATGTATATAATTCGGACGGTAGTTTGCACCTGACACTCAACGAAAATGAGAGCGAAAATTCTTGCCTCGGCAAACTACCCAATGGCGACGATGCCCGATTTACAGTCACTTTCTCCCAAAGTCCTGACGGTGGATGTGAAGGAAATATTGTCGCACATAACCTCGTGACGGGCGAGTGTTTTGAGGTCATTGGTGAAGGGCAAGGCTACCTTCCCTCACAAATCGGCACAGATATATCTGCGCTCGCACACAAGAACACGGAAGGCGGTTGGTTGGCAGCTTCGATAGCAGGATTTGACCAAGACGGGCAATCGCTGCTCGACCAGGAAATCGTCATCGCCAAAGCCGAACAAGGCGATATAAAGGTATGCAGAATCGCACATCACAGAGGCGATAGAGATGAGTTTGACCCATGGGGAGCACCTCGTGCTACCATCAGCCCCAGCGGAACGCGGGTCTTATTTGCTTCCGATTGGAGTGGTGTAGACGACGGACAATCCGTTGAGTGTTATGTAGTTGAGTTGCCTACTTATGGGTCTTTATTGGTGCAGAGCGACCCACCCGTCTATCCCGGTGATTGCAATATGGACGGGCAAGTATCGGCAGATGACGCGATTTATATCAACTTGGCACTCGGTAGCTCACTACTGCCTCGCCCCAATGCAAGTACAGATTGGATACCACAACTCGCCTACGATTCGGGCGATAGCATACAAGGTATAGATTTAAAATATATAGATGCCGACGGAAATGGCTTGATTGACACGCTGGATTTGGCGGTAATTGTGCAAAATTTTGATAATGCACACACTGAAGGTATTGTCACAGTAGTAGGTACAGTGTTGATTGACCCCACAAATTTCACCTACGAAAGTACTCAAGACGGCACCTTTATGACACATCGATACACCTATCATTTTGAGAAAGTTGATATGACTTCTTCGGTGTATGGTAGTAGCCTGAGTTTTGATTACGATGAATTTGAATCGGTGGTGAGTATTGAAGTGATGGAGGAAAACATGTCTCCTGATGTTAATGTATTATTCACTCATAATGACACTACAAGCAAAGATTTTTATGTCGTCAATCAATTGATTGATATTGACGAGTATGATATGGAAATCGTCATTATTGAGGATATGGCGAGTACTATGACTGAATTAAATATGCCAGATAATGGTATTAGTCTCAAAGCAAATAATACCCCTGAATTTCATCTCAACAATCAAATCATTGTGAATGAGGAAGGCGAAAAATTTCAAGTGGAACACTCGTTCGTCACTTACATCCTTCCGACAGAAACAACAGCCCCGTTTCGCCTCGCTCCAACCTTACTCACTCCCGGTAATCCGATATTTATTCATGCTGATGTGCAGGCAAAAACACACATTCAATTTATCGACATACAAGGAAAAATACATCATCAATTTAGCCAACAATTACAAATGGGCAATAACATGCTAACAGACGCATCTGCCCAACTACCAAAAGGCATGTATTTCGTCCGAATCATTGACGGGGATAATTATTTTTATACATACAAAATTATAGTTATTTAATTTAAAAGGCTACTCAAATGAAAGCATCCCGTTGAGGATGCTTTCATTTCCCCTCAATACATTTCCGATTATTCTACCCACACAAAATTTCGTTTTTGCTCCGTTTGGAAGTCTTGTAAAAGACCTTCCCTGTGCGAGCTATGCCCCGTACAGGCGACTGAAATCGCCTGTACAATTAGCGACAAATTCAATGAATTATTATTTCTAAAAAACAAAAACCGTATAACAAAAGTATTTTCATTTATATGAATGAGAAAGAAGAACACTTTGTTTGCAAAAAAATAATTATTCAATTTTACATTTAATAATTATTTATAATTTTATTATTAAACTATAAAAAATAAATATTATGAAATTAAAAACAGTGATTATCATGCTGTTTTGCGCTGTATTTATGCAGGCGCAAGACCTTTCTTCCGGCTTGCAAGTCGTCAACGACTTAGGCAATTATCCGATGCAAAACGTATCCAAACCTGCCTATTTGGATAGCTATGTTGACCCTTCGTTTGGCACTACGATTCGCCGGATTTCGAATGTCGGAAATGGCGGTTTCGTCAAGCCGATGTACAGTACTATTCAGGCTTGGAACGCCGACGAATCGTACATGATTTTGTACGAACGCGACGCAGGACACCAACTCCTCAATGGCATGACCTATGAATTTATTCGCTACTTGGATGATATTCGTCCTGATGATATTGAGCAAATATTTTGGGATTTTGACGACCCGAATATTTTTTATTATTTAGAATCCGGCAGCGATGATTTTATACGGTATAATGTCAATACTAGCACCAAAGAAGTCATTGTAAATTTGGATGACATTACGACAAATTGCAATGGGTCGATTAGCATGGGCAATGACGTACAAATGATGTCTTGGGATTCGGATGTGATTGGTTTTAGATGCAATAATGACCGGGTGTATTCTTACACAATTTCTACGGGAGCATTACGCGAATTTAATGTTGATAATGTAAATTACACTGCCCCCATGCCCGGACCAAGTGGCGATCGTTTTTATCACCGTAGAGATATTTATGGTGCGAATGGCAATTACCAACGCAGACTCAACGAAAGTAATATCGAACACTCTTGTATCGGCAAACTTGCCAATGGAGATGACGGTCATTTTGCCATAGCTTTTTCGGCGGCTCCCAATGGTAGCTGTATGGGCAATATCGTCCAACACAATATGCGAACGGGCGCGTGTACGCCTTTGATTAGTGAAGACCAAGGCTATCCTTATCCAAAATCAGGCACGCACATATCTGCACTCGCGCACAAAAATACGCAGGGTGGTTGGGTCGCTGCCTCCATGGTTGGTTTTCAAGAAGACGGGCAGTCGCTACTTGATCAAGAACTCGTATTGGCAAGAGCTGACGCGCAAGGCAATGTCACCGTATGCCGAATCGGACACCACAGAAGCGATGAAAATGAGTTCGATTATTTCGGCGAACCACACGCTTCGATTAGTCCGACAGGTACGCGCGTGATTTTCGCTTCCGATTGGAGTGGCTCACAAGACGGACAGTCCATAGATACGTATGTCGTGGAGCTTCCGAGCTTCAACTCGAGTTTCAGTTGCAATGACGGCATACGAAACGGCAGCGAAACAGGCATAGACTGTGGTGGAAACTGCTCGCCTTGCCCAACGAATGATTATTGTACAGCACAAGGAAGTGACACAGATTACGAATATATACAAAATGTAACCGTTGCAGGCATCAATAATACTTCTTCCGGTAATAATGGTGGTTATACCGATTTCACTGCACAAGTCGGTACAGTTAGCACTGGCGAAACCTACGCTATCAACTTGACACCAGGCTTTCCAGGAACCATATATAATGAAAATTGGAGGGTTTGGATAGACTTCAACCGCGACGGAGATTTTACCGACTCCGGTGAGCAATTACTCTCCGAAAGCGGAAATTCTACTATCAATTCGAGCATTACTATTCCTTCCTCCGCAAGTGGTACAACAAGAATGCGGGTCAGCATGAAATGGAATGGTACACCTACACCTTGTGAAACTTTCGACTATGGCGAAATCGAAGATTACAGCATTAGTATTGGTGGTGCTAGTTGCAATATTGGTGCGTCTTGTAACGATAATAATACTTGTACGGTAGGTGATGTCTATGATGCAAATTGCAACTGTATCGGTACATTCCTTGATTCGGATAACGATGGTATTTGTAATGCCAATGATGAATGCCCGAACGACCCGAACAATACTTGCAACAACTCCTCCTACTGCACATCGCAAGGCAATGACACGAGTCGCGAATATATAGAACGTATCACTTTTGCAGGCATCGACAATACCTCTGGCAATGACGGTGGCTATGCAGATTATACCGTACAAATCGCTAATATCAATGCCGGACAAGCGCATGCCATCAGTTTAGCTCCCGGCTTTACGGGCAATAGGCGTAACGTAACGTGGAGAGTTTGGATAGATTTTAATCAAGATGGAGATTTTGACGACTCTCGCGAGCGAGTAATCATGCAGGCAGGAAATCATACAATTAATGTTAATATATATGTTCCCGTATCCTCCATTGCATTAAGCGGACAGACAGGAATGCGAGTTAGTATGAAATATGGTGTTGCACCTACATTTTGTGAAACTTTCGACTATGGCGAAGTCGAAGATTATATCGTAAATATCAGCAATGGCAATAAAATCGCTGACGAAGCCGCACTTAATATTCGCAATTATCCCAACCCCTTTAATGATTATGCCAATATCGAATTTAACATATTAAAAGATAGTCCTGTCACTCTAAAAATCTATGACCTCACAGGCAGACAAATTACTACGCTGTTGGATGATGAACTGAAAATAGCGGGCGAACATCGTATTAGATTTGACGGTAGCGAACATCCTTCCGGGATGTATATCTACACCCTACAAGTAGGCGAATACACCGCTACGGGCAAGATGAATATTATAAAATAACATAAATGAAAATGGTTCTTTGACAAATCCCGTGATTGTTCGTTTTTCTGCCTCGCGATTGTTCGTCCCTTGCGTAAGGGATAGTAGGTGTTGTTTGAACGTAACGTAGCGATAGCGGAGTGGAGAGAGTGCCGGATAGCCCGACCCCCGACTGATA
>Ga0209185_1002274_pt1 | contig 13608 bp, 10 predicted proteins | sample SidtaG_2_FD_187425 | JGI IMG/M metagenome (GOLD analysis project Ga0209185, IMG submission 187425) | Marine algal microbial communities from Sidmouth, United Kingdom - Sidmouth_Asex2 metaG (SPAdes) (version 2) | ecosystem: Host-associated > Algae > Red algae > Unclassified | place: Sidmouth... | reverse complement strand
AAAGCAGCAGCGAAATGAGATTGCAGGCGTTCAATCGCGAGTGTCGCAGGAATTTGTCCCATGAACCGCCCTGCATCTGAAAAGCCTGTCTGGATAGCAAATGTCCCGCGGTTTTCAATATATTCACGGTAGACAGAATTAGAGAGCATTTTTGAAATGATCCGACCGCCATTGTTCAGGGCGTCCGCGGTTTCAAAAAGAGGCGAGATGTCGAGATGATTTTCTAGGCCGTAAAGACGTGCGATGTATAGCATTCCGAGCGGTGTGAGGCTGTCTTCGCATTCCGCGATCAATAAACGTATCGGCGTTTCGTCATCAATATATTTGTGAATCTGCGCCGTTAGGATCATTTGCTGATGGGCTGTACTTTTTTCAAGCGCGAGGGATGCAAAATTGACTTTCTGGGCTTTGACATTTTTCGTGAGCTTGGAGGCGCGCATAAGCACGGTACGATTATCCGTGGCGCTATCGCGGATGCCAAATTCGGCGCGCACGGCGCTGACGACATGGCGGTTATTTAAACGAAAATGAATACGCGACGTTCCGAGGCCAAAGGCTGACATTTTGGCGCGAAGCTTTAGGAGGTCCCGTTTGCCTTTATTGGTCTTTGCGCCTGCAATCGCCTTTTTAATCAAAGGCAGGGCAGGCTTTAGGTTTAGGAAACGTCGATCAGAGGCGCGCGTCATATGATTGGCGGCGGCGACAAGGTTGTCCGTGTTTGAAAGGTCTTTGTTAAAAAGTTCCAAGTCACGCGCGGCACTAAGGTGCGCGTTTTCAAGTTTTGCAATCAGGGTCTTAATTGCCGTCTCGCCCTTATCATCGAAATTATGCACGTCAGAAATATTAACGGCATTCCCAAGGTAACGACCCAATTGACTCGATTTTTCCTCAAGACGCAGCCGCAAGGCATCTCCCCAAGTGATATCTGTGCGTCCGTCAATGTCGTACCCAACCCAGCTGTAAACTGACATTAAATACGGCGTGAGTTGCGTCCATTTTTCTGGAAAAGCTTTGGCTGCAACATCCAGAACCGTTTGATTGATACGGTCAATCGCGCCTTGAATACGGGCAATCGCCGCTTGCGCGTCGAAATGCTCTTCTTGCAAGGTCGGCGCGCGTTTCGGTAAATAGGGAAGAGTCTTTAAATGATCCGTCTCAGAGCTGATATCGTCCGTGTCATTCGACGCGATTTTCCCTAAAGTTTCGCGAATATCACGCGAGAGCGAAAAGGTCGGATGCGCCGTCAGGACAATGCCTTGACCGGGATTTTCAGCCCACATTTTAAACGCCTTAAAGCCGTCTTTAGACTTTTTCGTCGCTAGAGATTTAATCTGTTTTTCTAAAGTGTCGAGCTCAGCCGCGCCAGATCGCGCGCGGAGCCTTTTTGCCCGAGCAATTGCACCTTCATCGGACATGATTTTGACAATGCTTTCAATATCGCGAAAGGCAATGCGTCGTTCTTCGACATCTTTAGAAATATCGTAAGCCAAAAGCTTTACAGGATTGGCTTGCGGGTCTGAGACAATGCGGCTTTGGTGTTCAGACAATTGTGTACCCAAGCGTGTGAGAATATCAGTGGCTGTCTCGCGGCGCATTAGAGGAACCTTGCCATTTGCGCGGCTGTATCCAGCATACGGTTTGAGAAGCCCCATTCATTATCATACCAAGATAAGACGCGTACCATATTGCCGTTCATGACAATCGTCTCATGAGAGGCAAGGCTAGAAGAATGCGGATCATGGTTTAGGTCGATTGATACAACACTATCTTCAATCACTTGCAGAACGTTTTTAAGCGGGCCATTCGCCGCCGCTTTCATAGCAGCATTCACGGCTTTGATGTCCGTTGATTTTTGAGTGTTCACCACAAGGTCGACCACTGACACATTTGGCGTTGGGACTCGTATGGCTTTGCCGTCAAGCTTGCCTTTTAGTTCGGGTATAACCAAACCAATCGCAGCAGCAGCCCCTGTTGACGTAGGGATCATAGACATGGCGGCGGCGCGGCCACGATTGAAATCTTTTCTATGCACGCGGTCGAGCGTCGGCTGATCGCCTGTATAGGCATGGACGGTTGTCATAAATCCTGTCTCAATACCAAAACTATCATTTAAGACTTTCGCAATCGGGGCGAGGGCATTTGTTGTACAAGACCCGTTAGAGACAATCAGGTCATCTTTGGTCAAAACACTGTGGTTCACGCCGTGAACGATTGTCTTATCCGCACCTTTTCCGGGGGCGGAAATAAGAACACGTTTTGCACCAGCCTCTAAATGTTTCGACGCCATATCGCGGGCGGTAAATATACCCGTACATTCCAATACGATATCGACATCATTATCGGCCCAGTTTTGATCTTCCAGATTACGAATAGCTGTGACCTCAATGGGGCCGTTCCCAATATCTAGGCTATTGTCAGTATAGGTGACGTTCCCAGAAAACCGTCCATGAACAGAATCATATTTCAAAAGATGCGCCAGATTTTCCGTACTTGAAAGATCATTGATGGCAACGATCTCCATATCTGTGCGACCATCTTCATGTAAGGCCCGTAATACGTTACGGCCAATGCGGCCAAAGCCATTTATTGCAAGTTTAAGAGTCACAGAAGTCTCCAATATTTTTTTTGACAGCGCTGTCATAGACTTTTCGGGTCGCGTCTTCAAATTTATAATTTGAAATAATTCAGGCTTTTAGGTTTTTACGAGACGTCGCAGTCCCTATAGTGATTTTGTAGACAAATAAAGTGATACAAGCTTGAACTCTATAGTCTGGCTTGTCAGAGAAGAGCGTCTGAACTTTGTTTGTACATTTTGCACAGGTTTTAGTCGGAGACGATATGAAAAAAATTGCAATTATTGGGGCTGGAATGTCGGGTCTAAGCGCGGCTCAGGCTTTACGGGACCGAGCAGAGGTCACAATCTTTGATAAATCGCGCGGTGTCGGTGGGCGCATGTCAACGCGCTATGCGGGTGAATATGAATTTGATCACGGCGCGCAATATTTTACTGTGAAATCTCCTGAATTTAGGTCCGTTGTGAACACGGCGATGTCCGAAGGCCATGTTATGCCGTGGGCGTCTCGCGCGAAATATTTGAAAGACGGCGAAATCGTAGACGATACAGGCGGCGCGAGGTTCGTTGCGACGCCGCGTATGAACAGTTGGACGAAAGTTCTAGCGACGGATTTAAATGTCGAACTGGGTCGGCGTGTAACGTCCATGAAACAAGGCCGCGATAATAAATGGAGTTTAGGTTTTGAGGCAGGGGCGGGCGCAACGGGCTTTGATCGTGTAATCTGTTCTGTGCCGCCCGTACAGGCTCTGGATATTCTACCTAAAAACTTTAGTCAGCGCTCTGATATAAAAAATGCGAAAATGGATGTGTGTTTTGCGCTTATGATTGGGCTGAATGCACCGCTGAATTTAGACTGGGATAGTTTGCGTTTGAATAATCTGCCGATCGGATGGATGGCGATAAATAGTGATAAACCCAATCGCGGGACATCACCAACATTGATGATTCACAGCGCGCCAGAGTGGTCAAATATGCACGCAGATGCAGATCGGGATTGGATACAAAACCTATTGCTAAATGTCGGATCTGAACTTGTGGGTCACGACTTGCATTTGGCACCACACAAGGCATTACACCGTTGGCTTTATGCCTCTGTGCAAACAGGTGCAGGACACAATGCACTTTATGATGAGGGTTTAAATATAGCGGTATGCGGCGATTGGTGTGTTGGCGGTCGTGTTGAAGGCGCGTTCCTAAGTGGTCTGTCTGCTGCGCAAAAAATGAGTCTCTCATAGATTGAAATTTAGACGAAAAGTTACACATCAAAGCCTGATGTGAATAAGGACCCAGAATGACAAAATCTGAAACCTATAAAGAGGTCGCAGCCCAAATCGCGGCCGTTATCAAAGGCGAGCCGTCTTCAACCGCGCGGTATGCGACAACGTCTTGCTTATTATCTGACGCCTTTCCAGACTTTTTCTGGACAGGATTCTATATTGTCGACCCAACAAAACCAAGAGAGCTCGTGGTTGGTCCGTATCAAGGAACGCTAGGGTGTTTGCGGATTCCTTTCGCGAAGGGGGTTTGCGGGGCGTGCGCGACCCAAAAGAAAACGATTATTGTCGACGATGTTCACGCCTTCCCAGGCCACATTGCATGTGATAGCCGAACAAATTCAGAAATTGTTGTGCCTGTATTTAATGCACAAGGCGATCTCGCAGCCGTCCTTGATGTCGATTCAGAGCACCTTTCAACCTTTGACGCGGATGATGCAAAGGGCTTGGAGGCAATATGTAAGGGGCTGCTTGACGGCGTAACTTTTTAAGTCCCGATGTCTAAGCGGAGCGCCTTAAAGATCAGACAGTTCAGGCTTGGCTTGAGTTGCAAGGCTGGCTTTCATCTCTGCAGAAATATCAAACGCCCTTTTGACAGCGTCTTTTACTGTGACGGATTGATGTAAATGCTCGCGAAATTCTTCGGGCGTAAATCCATCTGAAATAGTCTGCTCGAACAGGGCAATTAAATTATCCCAATACCCTGTATCGCTCAGAAAAATGACTGGCTTGGCATGCAATGACAGTCGAAGCCAAGACATGATTTCAACCGCCTCTTCTAAGGTTCCGACACCGCCGGGCAGAACTATAAAAGCATCAGATTCGTCATACATCTGAGTTTTGCGCGTGTGCATGTCGGGCACAATACGGTGTTCTACATCTTCGAAAACGGCTTCTGCTTGAGTCAAGAACTCTGGCATAATGCCGATAACTTTTCCGCCCGCCGCGTGCGCAGACCGTGCCACAGTTCCCATAAGGCCAAGGCCGCCGCCGCCATATATCAAGCGCATGCCGTTTTCTGCAATCTCTGTTCCGAGTCGGTCTGCAATTTTTACATGGGCGGGGTTTACACCCGGGCTAGAGCCGCAAAACACCGCAACTGAAAAGATGTTTGTGTTAAGGGGTGTTTCAAGGCCCGAAGGCGTATGTTTTGTCATGGGTCTATCTTCTTAAATTTAGGGTTAGACTTTAACAGTCAATTGCGTCCCTGTCGCCTTGGTTTATCTGTGAAATAAACTCTGTTGGGACGACGTAAATGTATATAGGGTATCGGAATGAAAATACGGTTTATCAGACTCTTTATCGTTGCCCTTGCGATTGCGCTTGTGTCCATGATTATTGTCTTGAATTTCGGTGGTAATCCTCAGAAAAATGCGCAACAGGCGACGGCGTTGAACCTACAAGCGGGAAATCCGCAAGCGACAGATTTTAATAAGACTTTCATGCCCGCCAGTTTTAAATCAATTTTTGAAGCGGGCGATATGCTGATGCTGTCGGGCATTGCAGAGCCAAATACGACCATTTCTATTCTGGATACAGAGACCGCTCTGCGACAAGTCAAAGTGGGTCAAGACGGGCGGTGGGCCACCGAATTGTCTATTGTGCCCGATGAAATTATGGAGCTCTCCCTCAGCATGTTTTTAGAAACGGGGGCAAAGATTGTTTCTGACGAAACGGCCTACCGTGTGCCTTTGCCGCTTATTGCGGCAGACCAGATTGAAATTACGTCGCCGCCCGCCTTATTGCTGATTACCTCATCTGGCGGTGTGTCGCGTATCTATCAATCACCATTTGGGGCGGCGCCGTCTTCTGGCCCGCTTATCCTTGGCCCCGTTGATTATGACGATTTGGGCGGCGTAATTTTTTCAGGCTCATCTGATGTACCGGGGCGCGTGCGGATTTATGTTGACGGAAATGCTATTGGCGACACGCGTGTAGCCGCCAATGGGCGTTGGTATTATATTCGTGCCGATACTTTGGCCGTCGGTGAGTATGATATTGCCGCCGAACTTACGCCTATTGATAGCGCCCCCTTTCGAATTACGGTTCCGTTTGAGCGCTTAAGCCCGACACTTGCGAAATCCGCGAATGATAGTTTTGTAAAGTTTGAACCCAAACGTTGGCAAATGCGACGCGGCCTTCGCGGCGGCGGCGGACAATATACGGTCATCCTCTCGCCGGACGATATTATACCGTTAGCGGTCCCGCGAGAGACAGATTAAATTTTGAATTTATTCTGCGGGTAGAATTACCTGCGACGGGTCGGGTGCTTCTGCGTCTTTGCGTTTAAACCATTTTTGAAACCTGCGTTTCATAACGGTCGGCATAGCCAAAAATACGGGTGTAATAATCAAGGTCAAGATCGTCGCAAACCCAAGTCCGCACGCAATGACATAGGAAATAGGGGCCCAAATCTCAGATGTGGCAGACCCTTTAAGCGAGAACTCGCCTGTGAAGATATCCGCTTTCCATCCCAGTATAAGGGGCATAAGCCCGACAACCGTTGTCAGCGTGGTGAGAAAGACGGGACGGAGCCTTTGAGCTGCTGTTCTGACAGCTGAATCAACAGGGTCATAACCTTTTTCGAGAAGGCGCTGATAGGTATCGATCAGAACAATATTATTGTTCACGACAATACCCGCAAGCGCGATAACGCCCGTCCCTGTTAAAATCATACTGATATAGGGGTAAAAAATTAGGCCAAACAAGACGCCAAAGACCGATAAAACCACGGATGAAAGCGTCAAAAAGACATGGTAGAAACTATTAAATTGCAGGAGTAAGATGACGCCCATCATTAACATGATGGCCAGTCCTGCGACTTGGAAGAAAGCCGCCGCCGCCGCATTTTCTTCGTCCTGACCGAGAAAACGAATTTCCACATCGCTGGGTAAATCCGCGTCTGACGCAAGCCACTCTTTAAGCGCGTCGACCTGAATATTAGTCGCAAAGCCCTCGCGGGTATTGGCCAAAACTTCGTAGACGCGGGCTTGATTGCGCCGCTCAATTTTATCCTCGCGCGGTTTGGCAATGCGTGTCGTAACTGTTGATAACGGCACGGCGCCCTCGCGCGTTTGAATGCGTAATTTATCCAATGTATTTAAGTCTCTTGCAGACGCAGGGTAGCGCACACGAATATCGACTTCTTCGTCCACATCCAGAGGTCTGAATTTCCCAACCAACGTGCCTTCCGTAACAAGTTGAACCGCCGCGCCAATGCTACCAACGTCGAGACCAAGACGACCTGCTTCTGCACGTTTAACGTCAAGTTGCCATTCTATACCGGGAAGGGGGAGGGTGTCTTCAACTTCGAAAACCCCTTCAATGCTTTCAAGCTTTGCGCGAACTTTCAAGACAGTTTCGCGTAACACATCAGGGTCTTCAGAGCGAAATTCTAGCCCGATATCTTTTCCAATCGGCGGGCCCATACTTGATGCCGTGACGTCCGTGTGAACACCCGGAATATCGGCAACGGCCAAACGGATATCATCCATAATTTCAATAACATTGCGACGGTCATTAAAAGGCAATAGCTCTGTGTAGATCCGCGCAACTGTATCTGTTGGGACGTTAGACGGCCCTGAAAGTGCAGCTGCACCGCCGCCCGATCCACCCGCGCCTGCACCCGCCACGGTGTAAACAGATTCGATACCGTCAATATTGGCTATGCGCCGCTCTATATCTTTGCCGATTAAAAGGTCATCGCCAGCCGTTGTGTTGCCGCGCGCCCGCGCCAAAATAAACACCTGATCGCTGGGGCTTTGTGTGAAAAACTCGATAGGTTTTGGCGGAGGTCCCGCCACAGATGCTTTGAAAGCGCCCACGATAAGAAACAAAATGATGCCTGTGCCCAACAAGACGAGCATAGGGAAGTTTATCAAACGATTGACCAGACGCACATACAGTCCCGTAAAGCCTTTAGTCTTTAGGGGATCGCCGTCATCGCCCGACAGAGCCAACAAGGTCTCTGACGGTTTTTTGATCGTTTTCGGGCCGATTAATGCGCCCATTGTTGGGAGGAAAATCAACGCCATGAACATAGACGCCGTTAAAACATAGAGCATGGTCAGCGGGAAAAACGCCATGAATTTTCCTGTAACATCATCCCAAAATAAGAGGGGGATAAAGGCCGCCAATGTTGTGGCTGTCGAGGAAATAATCGGCCAGAACATACGCTCACCCGCAATTTGAAACGCCTCGCGACGGTCCATACCTTCGGCCAATTTTCGGTCGGCATATTCAATAATCACAATCGCGCTGTCGACGAGGACGCCGACAGATAAAATAAGACCAAACAAGATCATCATATTGATGGTCTCGCCGTTCACCCAAAACAAAAACAGCGCAATTAGGAAACTGGACGGAATGGCCCAGCCCACAAAGAGGGCAGATCGTAAACCAATCGCGGCAATACATACGATAAAGACCAAGATAACGGCATTGATAATAGAGGAGGAAAGTGAGGCCACCATGTCGATAATATATTCAGATCGATCTTGGCTATAGGCGACTTCTATAGTTTCTGGCCAGTCTGGACTGGACGTGATTGAGTTCACGAGGTCTTGAATTTTTTGAGTGGTCTCTAAGATGTTTTCGCCTTGGCGTTTGGACACTTCGATAGAGACGGAGGTGCGTCCATTAAACCGCGCATAGCTTGAAATGTCTTTATATCCGCGACGGACGGTAGAGATATCAGCCATCCGGATAATACTGCCGCCTTCGCCTGACCGTATAACAAGGTCTGCAAGGTCTTCGGGCGTCTCGATCAAACCGGGCAGTTTAACATTGAATTTACCGCTCTCAGTCTCCAAGACGCCTGCGGTAATTAAACTATTATTTCGCGAAACCGCGCCTGCAATTTCGTTAAACGTTATGCCAGAGCTTTCTATTAAGGCAGGGTCGAGCTCGGCTTCTAAGACGTCAATGCGTTCACCTGAAATCTTAGCCTCTAGAACGGCAGAAATGCCTTCTATACGGCGTTGCAAATCTTTACCGCGATTTTGCAATTCACGCTCAGGCACGTCGCCAAACAGATTAACGGTCAGGATCGGCAATGTCGCCGTATTAAATTCTTCGATGATCGGTTCGCGGGCCTCTAGCGGAAATTCTGCGCGAGCTTTGTCTACTTTTTCAATCACGTCTTGGATGGCTTTATCGGCGTCAAAAGAGGCGTTAAATTCCAAAATCATATAAGCGACAGAGTTCGCCGCGACCCCGTCCATGCGCTTTAAGCCTTCGATAGACTTAAGCTCTGTCTCCATCGGCCTTATCAAAAGGCGCTGCGCGTCATCAGGCGAGACCCCCGGCAATATCACTCGAACATTGATAATCGGCACAGGAATATCGGGTTCCGCATCAAGGGCGAGTTTGCCAAGCGCCAGTAATCCACCGATAACGGCAAATAACATTATGCCCATTGTCATCCGCCAATTGCGAATGGCAAAGCCGACGATTCCGTTCATGAGGGCGACCCGCTTTGCGTCTGCGGCGAGACTTCGACGCCTTCAGACACATAATCTTGGCCTTGGACAATGACGCGCGCCGTATCCGGCAATCCTGTGACCCACACGCCGTCACCGTCTTCGTCAATCGTTTGTACCTTGGTGAACCTTACGCGGTTCACATCATCCAAATACCGCACGCCAACATCGCCTTGTGTCCCTAAGGATAGAATCCGACCCGGAATACGGTGAGCTTTGATAAAGCCCGTTTCTAATTTTACAGAAGCCGTCACCCCGCCTTTTAAGGCGTAATCATCATTGGGCGTCGCGATTTCAAACCTAAAGGTTCGCGTGGACGGGTTGGCTGTTGGGTTGATAAACCGAATTTGCCCTTTGACCATATGCCCTGTCGCCAAATGCACGGTTGTCTCTTGCCCAATTTCGACACTGCCGACCTGACTTTCTGTCAATTCCCCCGTAATCACGAGCGGGTTCATTTCCAGCAAACGACCACACGCTTGCCCCGGCGAAAGATAGTCACCGACTTCTGCGATTTGTTCCGTAAACAGCCCTTTGAACGGCGCGCGCATATTCACATTATCAAGTTCAATATTGGCCTGCATGACACTGGCACGCGCCCCGTCGACTTGCGCCTTTAAATTCTCAAGTTGAATGGCAGAGCGATAGCCCTTTTTAACAAGGGTTTGCGTCGATTTAAAGTCAAATTCGCGCGATTTCAAATTTGCATTGGCTTGATCGACCAAGGCTTGACGGGCATCGACATCTTGGCGGCAAATTATTGTGCCGGCACCAATGATACGGCCCTCAGAAACAGGTGTCGCGACCACAAGGCCCGCGGTTTCGGCTTTTACAGATACAGTTCGATTGGGTTCTGTGCGCCCGTAAATGTCCAGTGTGCGGGGATGGTCGACCGCGCTGACGGTTTGGATGATAACTGTGGGCAGGGCCGTTTCTTCGGCTTTAGGCTTGGACGTCGTGTTGTCAGATTTTGTACCGCCTGTATTGGCTAAAAACCATAGAGCAATCAACACGATCGCCAGACCGGATATCAGATAAGATGTATTGATTTTCATTTTACAGTCCAGTCGGCCATATTTCAGAGCGCGAAGCGTTGAATAATGTCTAAGCGTATACGCTGATACCGTTCTAAGACAGCGAGTCTCATATGCAACTGACAATATTGCAATACGCCGCGTCAAAATTGCAGGCCCTACTTAAAGCTAGTTTAAAGCGGGTCAATTTTAAGCCAAAATCATTTCATCATCAGTCGGTTACAAATTTATTCAAAACCTAAAGTCGATTGCGTTATATCAGACTTGCCTTTCACAGAGTGCCTATTAGTGTGATCGCGAATTATGAGGGGAATTTGGCTTTGAGTGATATTGTAAACCAATTAGAAGCACGCCGCGAGGATGCACGACTCGGCGGCGGCGAAAAGCGCATTGCTGCGCAACATGCCAAAGGCAAACTCACCGCGCGGGAGCGGTTAGAGCTTTTACTCGACCCTGAAAGTTTCGAAGAATTTGATATGTTCGTCAAACATCGTGCCACCGATTTTGGCATGGAAAAGACCCATTATGCAGGCGACGGCGTCGTCACAGGGTGGGGCACGATCAATGGGCGTAAAACTTTTGTTTTTGCTCAAGATTTTACCGTTTTTGGCGGCTCGTTGTCTGAAACGCATGCCAAGAAAATCTGCAAAGTGCAGGAAATGGCGATTAAGCACGGCGCGCCGATTATCGGCCTGAACGATTCAGGCGGGGCGCGTATCCAAGAGGGGGTCGCGTCCCTCGCGGGTTACACCGATGTATTCCAAAACAATATTCTTGCCTCTGGTGTTATTCCGCAAATTTCCGTGATTATGGGGCCAAGCGCGGGCGGCGCGGTCTATTCCCCCGCGCTCACGGATTTCATCTTTATGGTCCGCGACAGCTCTTACATGTTCCTAACGGGGCCAGATGTTTTAAAAACTGTAACGAACGAAGTCGTGACAGCCGAAGAACTTGGCGGGGCGAAAACCCATACAACGAAATCATCGGTCGCCGACGGGGCCTTTGATAATGATATGGAAGCGATCACGGAAATCCGCCGCTTGTTTGACTTTCTCCCGCTTAACAACCGCGAAGGCACGCCGACGCGCCCCTTCTTTGACGATCATAACCGTGTCGACGAAAGCCTTGATACGCTCGTCCCTGAAAATCCGAACCTGCCTTATGATATGCATGAGCTTGTAACCAAGTTGGCAGACGAAGGCGATTTTTTCGAAATCCAACGTGATTTTGCCAAGAACATATTATGCGGATTTATCAGGCTTGAAGGTCAAACTGTTGGCGTGGTTGCCAATCAACCGATGGTCCTCGCGGGGTGCCTTGATAGCGACGCGTCGCGCAAAGCCGCAAGGTTTGTACGCTTTTGTGATTGCTTCGAAATCCCGATACTTACCCTTGTTGATGTACCGGGGTTCCTTCCGGGGACAGACCAAGAATTTGGCGGCGTGATTAAACACGGCGCGAAACTGCTCTATGCTTACGGCGAAGCGACTGTGCCCAAAGTTACCGTAATTACGCGCAAAGCTTACGGCGGCGCCTATTGCGTCATGGCCCCTAAACATCTGCGCGGCGATATGAATTACGCATGGCCCACCGCCCAAATCGCGGTGATGGGCGCAAAGGGCGCAGTGGAAATCCTGCACCGCAAAGATTTGGGCAATGCGGATAAGATCGCAGAACATGTCGCCGATTACGAAGAGAAGTTCCTAAGCCCGTTCCGTGCCGCCGAACGCGGATATATTGACGAGGTGATTAAACCGCAAAGTACCCGCAAACGCGTGAGCAGAGCGCTTGCGTTGTTAAAGGATAAGGATTTGTCCAACCCGTGGAAAAAGCACGGGAATTTGCCGTTGTGATTTTGTGCGTACTTACACACTGTCATCCCGCACTCGATGCGGGATCCTGTGCACACGCGACGATCCCGCATCGAGTGCGGGATGACAGGAGTTATGACAAACCTCATCCTGATGGCGGTCTCGAAGGGTGGCAGGACAAAAAACCAAGGCCTCCGCTGGAGCACCCTTCGCGTCCACTCGCTTCGCGCGTCCTCAGGATGAGGACCTTATTCAATTTACCCACCCGTCTTTCTCGCCCTTGTGGCGGGAATCCATGGAGTGATGTCGAAGTCAGTCCCATGGATCCTCGGAATAAATCCAAGGATGACGCGTGTTTAAATGGCATGATTGTTTCCCCCCTCCGCTCATTCCTGCGAAAGCAGGAATCCAAACCCAGCCAGCAGAACAGGATCCCAAATCAAGTTTGGGATGAGCGGGGTTCTGGTGATGTTTAGGTTTTTCAAAAAAAGGAAAAGTCAAAACCCTAACTCGATTGAATTAAGGGATGTTGCAAAAGATAGAGATGATGAGGAAAAAATAATTCGCAGATTTTTTACTAAAAATAGAGTTGAATTGTTGAATAGTTGGCGTGACTTAGTCTTAGAAAAAAAGCACTCTCAGTCAGGAGTAGTTGACTGGGACAACAAAGTATTAAAGATGTTGTTAGACCAAGGTGTTTCTTTAAATCATCATTCGAAAAATGAAACTGCCTTGTTCGTGACTTATCTTACAAATAAATGTTTAAATCAAGAATACTTGTTAGAACAGCAACGGATGACTACTTCCAAGTTGTCTCAAGTAAACCTACCAAAAAACCCAATAGCCTACGAAAATATGTGCGCTGACATACTTCGTGGACAAGGGTGGCAAACGAAAACGACTTCGGGTTCTGGAGATCAAGGAGTCGATGTATGGGCTTATAAGTCAGGTATTAGAATAGTATTACAATGTAAACTTTATTCAAAGCCTGTTGGTAACAAAGCTGTTCAAGAAGCACTTTCTGGGATGGCCTTTGAGCAAGCAAATTTTGCCGTTGTTGTCGCCCCAAATGGATTTACACGATCAGCTAAACAGCTTGCTCAAAGAACTGGGGCATTACTATTATCGGAAAAAGATTTACATTTAGTGGAACAGTGTGTTGGTTAAAATGATCAAAAAAATCCTAATCGCAAACCGTGGCGAAATTGCGTGCCGCGTTATTAAAACGGCCCAACGCATGGGCATTGAAACCGTGGCGGTTTATTCCGATGCGGATAAAAACGGCCTGCATGTGTCTATGGCAGATGAGGCGATTCATATTGGGCCGCCGCAGGCGAACCAGTCTTATTTGGTTATGGAGAAGATTATTGACGCCATCAAAGAGAGCGGCGCAGACGCGGTGCATCCGGGTTATGGGTTTCTGTCGGAAAACGC
>Ga0209185_1002270_pt1 | contig 13619 bp, 8 predicted proteins | sample SidtaG_2_FD_187425 | JGI IMG/M metagenome (GOLD analysis project Ga0209185, IMG submission 187425) | Marine algal microbial communities from Sidmouth, United Kingdom - Sidmouth_Asex2 metaG (SPAdes) (version 2) | ecosystem: Host-associated > Algae > Red algae > Unclassified | place: Sidmouth... | reverse complement strand
AGCTTCTGCTTATTACAAACATAAAGGCTTCAAAAATGTATATCAACTAGATGGTGGCATCATTGAGTATGCTAGACAAGCTAAAAAGAAAGGTCTTAAAAATAAATTCATTGGAAAAAATTTCGTTTTTGATGAGCGCATGGGGGAGAAGATCTCTAATGATGTCATTGCCAACTGCCATCAATGTGGGAAACTTTGCGATGATCATTTAAACTGCCTTAATGATGCTTGTCATATCCTATTCATCCAATGTGAAGCATGTGGGGAAAAATACAATAAGTGTTGCTCTACCAAGTGCAAGGATTTTAATGCGCGACCGGTAGAGGAACGCAATATGTTAAAAGGCACGATTGAATTTAATGGGACTAAGTTTGGGAAGGGTCGGTATAAGGCTCACAAAAAGGATATGGATCTTGAATGTTGATTCGTTCATCGTTCATCGTTTTTTCGATTAAATGCTTTACTTATGCTAACATTTTTTAGCATCATATTTGCGTGGTATATCCCCAAAAATATACTACATGAAAATCTTATCTAAATTTACTTTTTTAAGTTTGTTCGCCACTTTAATTTTATGCTCTTGTGGTGATGACGAGGCAATGGTCGTTGTAGACGATGACCTCAACGGAACATGGACTGCAAAAAGCTGGTCTGCAAACATTGAATCTGCTACAACTGGTGGCGGTCTAAATCAAAGTGTAACCAGTACTTTCACTGGAACAAGCTTTGGATATGACCTTACCTTTGACAACGGTAGCTTCACAACGGATGGCAATTATTCCTATACCTTTGCAATCACTGGATCAGGTATTAACCAAAATGGATCGGAAGATGTGGACAATGTAAATGGCAATGGAACCTACACAAACACAGATACTCAACTTACGTTGAAAGGCAGAATATTTGAATACGAAGCTAATGGCTTAGTAAGTGTAGCAGCTAGCAATGAAGATACTGTATTGGATTATGAAATTAATTCAGATGGAGACCTTGTGTTTACTTATGATGTAGTGATGACAGATACACAAGCTGGCTTTACTACGACAAGCACAATTTCGGATGTATCTGTTTGGGAAAGAAAATAGGGACATATAAGTGGAATATAAGAGTTAGCATATAAGGAACATATAAGGTTATGTGTTCCTTATATGATTTTCTAGAATATAGTAACCACTCCGTTTTGAATTTTACGTTCACTTACCAATTGGAAAAAGTAAGTCTCTGGTATAAAATCGGAAATTGACAGATGAAAATCTTTTAGAAGGTGAATTTAACCAAGCGCAACTTATTTTTGAATTGGGAGGGTATAACAATTTGATTAGAAGAAATTTGAAGGGCATCTTTGATACGAAGTTTTACTTCAATATCACTGGTGTTCAAAATTGCTTTACGTTTATATTCTCCATTACTTTTAATAGTGAATTGAGACACCGTACTTTGGGATCTTATATCGTCATTAAAGATGATACTCAAATTTTGAGCTGTTTTGAGTAAATAAAAGGAAGAAAAAATACCTGAATCGTCAAAGGAATATTGTCTTTTATGGATAATATTTTTCCAATGTTCTTGACCACTAGGATGAATGGATGTCATGAAGATCTCCTCATAAAAAAAGTCCGAACGAAACATCTCACTTTCAATCCTGCTTCCGCTGACCTTTTCTTTTAATTTAACTTTTTCACCGATGAGTAAGGCACCGCCATCTTTTCTTAGGGCGATCTCTTTTACTTCAGCATCAATTATACCTGATTTTTTATTTATCTTTTTTCTATTTAAATACTGCATGATATAATCTCTAGAGAAAGGCTTTGTGACCATCGTATGATTTGATAAATCATTCATGGGTATGCTGATAAAATAATAGCCCATCCCCTTGAAAAGTTTTCTATTTGCATACAATCCAGCTCCGGTGAGTTTATTATTTAAATTATCAAAAATAAATTTGCCAGAATAATTTCGATACTCGCAAAAAGGGATTTCTATTGTTTCAAATTGATCTACATTATTAGGAAGATAGTGTATCAAAAAGTAGGGATTGACTTTTTTGGATACAAATTTTTTCTTGGAGGATACTATAAAAATTTGACTTGTATTACTGATTAAAATCTGTTCAAAGTCATAATATAAATCAAAAGCGCTATTGTTAAATAAGTTGTGCGATACTAATTTGAAATTGTTATTGTCAATAACAGTGACATCTAATTCTGATTTTGATTTTATTTCGTAAAGCAAGACTTTAGATTCATCATCTGAAAATTCAATTTGATAATTAGGAAACTCGATCAGATCATCATAGACCACTAATGTTGTAGAATCTAATCTTTCTCCATGAATGGTATATTTTTCTGCATTGAGATAAATAAGGCCCTTCCTTTTGCCAAAATAATAGATATTGAAGGCCCCTTGACCATCATTCAAAACATCAACAATTCTTAGTTTCCTGAAGTCAAATTCAAAATTTATTTCATCAACTGGAAGCATAGAATCATCATAAGTATGGAGTTTATATTCATGATCCAGGTCTCTAAAAAGTGCAAAAGTATCTTGATAACTTCCCAATAAAAAATAAGCGATATCATTTTTAAGATACAGGTCTTCAGACATTGCAATAACCTGAGTGTTTCCTTTCGGCGAAAGAAAAAAAGTTAGAAGTACAAAAGTGATGAGAAGTCTAAACATAAATAAAGGTAAAGTATACCTACTCTCTAAATTCGTAAATATTTATTGGCTCCTGTGATAAAACTAAGGAATTAGAAACTTTGTTCAGTAATTCTTTAACAAGTTTCGGGTCATCTGAATTACTGACGACAGAATATATACTCAAGATCTGATCATTGCAAAGAAAAGAAATGTAATGTTCTTCTTGTAAAGTCCGAGGTTTTTGTTCTTTTTCTTTACTTGAAGGAGAGACAAAGTACCAATGAACATAATTGATTTCATTATCGTTTGTACCGTTTTCTAATTTAACATCAATTTGAGCCTTAGCAGCTTCTTCAATTAATATCTTTTCCTTCGCTATAAAGGCGTCCATTATTTCTTTTTCAGAATTACCTTTGCTAGTAGATAGTTTGCTTTTAGGAAAAGTAAAAAGTTGCAAAAGCATACCATCTACCGTATAGGTGACATCTTCTACCCAATCAATATATTCTGTATCCTCATTGCCTTCTATTTTGATAGAAAAATTACTATTTAAAAAATTATATACTTGGGCATAACCTTTAGATGTTTTAATACTACCTGACCCATAATTAAATTCCTCTATAAGTTTCCCATTGTCAAATATTCTCTTTCCGGTCAGCCTCCCATTTTGAGCCCAAAAAAGAGCCTCTCCAATTTGAATACTATCTTTAAATGTACGATCAGATTTTTTCTGGCCAGTGGCGTACCATTCATACATTTTACCATCGATCTTTCCATTTTTATAATTGGACTCCATTTTTAATTGTTCATTCATGTGCCAACTTTTGACAGGGCCATTTGCCAGCCCATTTTCATAGGTTATCATTTGATCTTTTTTTCCTGAAGGATACCACCAAAAGTGTTCGCCTTCTTCAAGTCCTTTTTCAAAATAACCTTCAGACTTCTTGGTTCCCTTTTTATGCCATTCCTTACAAACTCCATTGGGAACACCATTTAAGTAACTGACCAATAATTTTTCGTTTCCTGTAGAGTACCATTCTTTTTCTTGATTAACTTTAACACCCATGTCATACTCCATTTCGGCAATTTTCTGACCATTGCGTTCCCATTGACGGACTTTCCCGTGGATTTTTCCATCTTTAATCGGTACTTCCATTTGTTTTTTTCCGGAAGGGAAACCCTCATAAGCAATACCTGAGTATGGTTCTATCGTATTGGGTTGAAAAAATAAACCTTTTATGACGTCCAATTCACTGTATTGAATTTTCTTCTTTTGTTGCGCTTGCATCAGATTAACGCAGCAAATTATCGAAAACAGAAGAAAAGTAGATTTTAATCTATACAAAATGATTGATTTTATTTAAAAATGATTGGTCCATTCCAAAACAAGGAATGGTTACAAAATTAACGAAAAGAATTAAACTGAAATTATGGATTAAGGATAAAGTTGATTAATTACTTTGCTTCCCTTTGTACCTTGCTCAGATATCCCTAATTTCGTGCCCATAAATAAAATTTCATGAAGAATATACAGCTGATAGAATGTGTTCCTAATTTTAGTGAAGGTAGGGATATGAATATTATTAAACAGATCACTGATGTCATCGAGCGAGTAGAAGGTGTAAAACTCCTTGACGTGGATCCTGGGGCTGCCACAAATAGAACAGTAGTAACTTTTGTTGGAGAACCAGAACCAGTTATTGAAGCGGCTTTTCAAGCGATCAAAAAGGCTTCAGAGCTCATTGATATGAGCAAGCACAATGGAGAGCATCCTAGGATGGGTGCTACAGATGTTTGCCCTTTGGTGCCTATAGCAAATATCAGCATGGAAGAGACTGCTAAATTTGCACACAAGCTTGGTGCAAGAGCAGGATCTGAACTAGACATTCCTTTTTACATGTATGAATCTGCTGCCACAAAAAAAGACAGGAAAAACCTGGCAACAGTTAGAGCAGGAGAGTATGAAGGTCTTCCCGAAAAGCTTGCCAAAGCCTCTTGGAAACCTGATTATGGCCCCGCAAAATTCAATCCTCAAAGTGGAGCCACAGCAATCGGTGCCAGAGGATTTTTGGTGGCCTACAATGTCAATCTAAATACTACGTCTGTACGTAGAGCAAACTCTATTGCTTTTGATATCAGAGAGAAAGGAAGAATAAAAAGAAAAGGAGGAAAAGTAAATGGAGCTATCTTAAAAAATAAAAAAGGAGAACCATTAAGACAAAAAGGATCTTGCAAATCTGTCAAAGCCATCGGATGGTTTATTGAAGAATACGGTGTTGCTCAGATCTCAATGAATCTTACAGATCTCAATGCGACATCCCTACAAAAAGCATTTGAAGCTTGTAATGAAAGTGCTGTGAAAAGAGGTATTAGAGTAACAGGTTCTGAATTGGTTGGTTTGGTTCCATTAAAAGTACTACTTGATGCTGGTAAATACTTTTTGAAAAAGCAAAAAAGATCCCTTGGTGTATCAGAAGCCGAAATCATAAAGATCGCGGTTAAATCCTTGGGACTTGATGAGCTGGGGCCATTTGATCCGCAAAAAAAGATCATCGAGTATCAACTAAGAGAGAAAGGCCTTACGCCACTTTTAAATATGAGTCTGAAGGAGTTTGCCGATGAGACCGCTTCCGAGAGTCCTGCGCCGGGTGGAGGCTCGATCTCTGCGTATGTCGGTGCGTTAGGGATTTCACTGGGGACGATGGTCGCTAACCTATCATCACACAGAAGAGTCTGGGATCACAGATGGGAAGAGTTTTCTGCTTGGGCAGAAAAAGGTCAAGACCTAAAGCAGTCCTTATTAAATATGGTGGATGAAGATACCAACTCTTTCAATGCCATTTTGAATGCGATCCGGTTGCCAAAATCGACTACTGAAGAACAAAAGATAAGAAAGACTGCCATTCAGGATGCTACTAAATATGCCATTGAAGTCCCATTGAGTGTAATGGAATTAAGCATTAAATCTTTTGGCATCTTAAAGCATATGACAACAACAGGAAATCCGAATTCTATTTCAGATGCAGGCGTTGGAGCATTGTGTGCAAGAGCAGCCGTGAGAGGTGCATATCTTAATGTTTTGATAAATACCAAAGATCTTGACGATAAGAAATATGTGACTTCTACCTTAAAAAAGGCTCTTAAACTGGTAAAGCAGGCTGATAAGGCTGAAGCCGAAATCTTAAAACTCGTTAACAAGGCCCTAGATTGAAAGGTTTAGCACAATTTTAGATGCTTTATACCATTTCTGATATAAGATGACACTAAAGATTTTGAATAGAATTCTTCAAAATCAAGATGACCGCCTGTTGCTTCAGCAATTAAGGTCCTGAGGACCTTAATAAGAAGGGAACTGGAGAAAACTTTCGACAGCTAACGCAATCTTATTAAATAGCCTTAGCTATTGCGAGTATTTTTAACGCAGAGTTTGATGAATTCTGTCGAAATATTAGTGACATTCTATACCAGAAATGGTATTAAAAGTGTTTTACTTAAAAATAGTTCAAAATGAAGTACCTTTTACTACTTTCTGCATTCTTAATCAGTCTTTCCATTGAGGCACAGGAAAAAGATTATTATACCTATTTGACAGATAAAAAATTCGAAAAAACCAATGACATTTTTGGTTTTGAATTTGTGCCTAATGTAATGGAAATTCCGGGCGATAAGCCTAAGGATCTGAAAGCTGGAGAATATAAGATCAGAGTAGATCGAGAAAATCTTTTTATCGCAGGTGGAGAAATCGCCGGTGTTTACAACATCAACAACGTCAACACCACTGAATATGGTTTTAAACTAGAACTGATGAATGCTCGAGATCCGGGCATGCAAGGACACCTCAAGGTAATTTTACTTAATAAAAAATACGTTGACGCCTTAGTTTTTAAAAAGTCCAACTTCGCCAAAGAGATCATTTTCTTTTTACCCGAAATTGAAGAAACTTTAAGAAATAAAGAGAAAGAGTACTTTACTGATAGGAATGAAATATTCTTAGAATTTGCAGATGAGATCTGGGGTACCAACTTATATCCATTTCATCGAGTAATAAATCCAAAGAAAATACATCGGAGAATACAAATGTCTGATGGGGTAAAGATTGAATTTATAGAAACCGAATCCATCATAGAAAAAACTAAAACCGTCAAGATCAAAACTGAAAAACCTAAAAAGGAAAAGAAAGAAAAAACGGAGGAGGTAATCGCTGAAGTTGTAGAAGAATCTGAAGAAGAAATCGAAGAAGAGGAAGAGGTGGATGAAGAGGTGGATGAAGAGACTTCTTTGTTTGATTCTTTTTTTGGAGATGAGGAAGAAGAAGAAGAAGAAGAAGAAGAAGAAGAAGAGGAAGAGGAAGAAGTTATAGAGGTAGCTGAAGAAGAAGTAGACGCACTACCAGAAGATGAGCAGATCGATCAACACTTTGGAGAAAAGACTGAAGAAGTAGTCAAAAAAGTAAAATATGAATACATCTACGAAATCAAATTGACAGATACAAGACCAACAGATTCTGGCTTTGATGAACCATTTACCAAAACTTTCAAAGTAAAAAATGTTAAATTGAGACAAGATCCGAATCCTAGAAATCCTTACTACACTTATCAGGTAGAATTTGAAACCAATAAAGGAGCGGTTTTTTTATACCTAAGTCAAGATAAAAAGATCAGCACTATGGATTTTGGGCCTCTTGAATATTTGATGAGAGGTCATTAAAATCTGAAATCTACACCAACCTTTACAGCAAAAGGAATTGTTTCGGGATTATCCAAATAATTTAAACGCCAAAGGGCGTCAACTCTAAAGATCTTAAGAATATTTTCGATACCAATACTTGTTTCCATATATGGAGCCGTAGAAGGAGCTCTCACGCCTACAAATTCAACATTGGAAGGATCAAACATATTCAATTGATTGCCTGCAGCATTTTCCTTTGACAATGAACCATACACTGCTTTAAAGCTAGTCACGGTTCTCCAATTTAATTTTCTGACAAGAGGAATCTTATTTAAAATGTATCCATCAAAATGGTGATCTAATTTGAGAGACACAAACTGGTCACTCACAAATTCATATCGATTCATTGTATTAAAGGCATTGCTCATCAGGAAGTAAGTTTCATTTCCTCTGTGTACATTACTCAAAAGAAAAGGTACCCTGCCAAATGTTTTGCCCGCTTCCAGCAACAACTCCATTTCTCCAAAAGGACTAAACCTTGCTGTATGGCTCATATCCAAATGCAGCTTATGATAATCGTGCTCCGATCCCATAATGCCTTTTGTTCCAATCGCATACTCTATTCCAATACTAGGATATTTTGAGCCCATACTCCTTCTTGAGAAACCCGTATCAAGAAATTTCTCTTTATAAGTGTATTTTACTTTGAACTTTAACTCCGCTGTTGTAACGGTTGTGTCGGCAACTGAATCTACATTTCCATTGTCTAAATATGCAAAATTAAAACCTGAACCATCTGCCATTAAATGGCCGACAGGATCCATATCATAATGCATGAACAATATCCTAGCATAAAAGCCTGAGTTCCAAAATCTTTCGAAGTACAACTGAGTCTTTTTATCCAAGATCAATTTTTGAGTTATATCACGTCTCAAAAATGAAGCTAACATATTCCCTTCACCAACTTCAAAGTCGTTATCTGTATTTAGATCGTTATCATTTTTATAGGATGCACCTATGACCATTCTAGGATTTTTATTTAAAATCCATTTTAAGTCTCCTCCGTATTTAAATCGCTTATCTTTTAATCCATAACCTATAAAACCACCCAATCGTACTTTCCTCGAAAATTTCGAAGAGGTCCAGGCCCCGATCTTAAAACGTTGCCCTTCCAAAACATTGTTAGAGGTCAACGAAAAATATGGGCCTACTTCGAGTGGGCCTAACTCCATGGTTCCTGCAGCAATTATCTTAATGACTTCGCTAAATGTCTTATACTGTTTGATGTTTTCCATACTATCGATCATGGTATAAATTGCCTGCTCTTTTATAGACAACTCTTCCGGTCTTTCTTGAAGCCAATAATCTTCATCCATACTTAGTTTTTCAGAAGAAGAAATTAGATTTCTTTCATCCATAGATTCGGTATTAGCAGGAATCACTAGATGATCATAAAAATGACTACTCTTACGCCCGATCATTCCCGGGATTTTATTAAGTGGTTTTAAATGAATTTTGGTTTGTTGCTTTTCGGGAATCCAAATTCCTTTGAAGTTTTTAAATGCTTGATGAATATTTACCATTTTCACATAGTTGATATTCACATCTTCGCTCATCTTCATTGTTACCTCTTGCACTGCGCTTGAGGCTGCATGGATCCAACAGTGCCCTGTAAAAGTACACTCCTGTTTTCGCTTTGGTTTAAATTTAATCCTATAAAATTTATCTCCAGCTACAAGCGAACTATCAACTAAATAATATTCGTAGTAACCAAAACCACGATCTGCAAATGGCCCCGCAAATGGTTTACCAAATATCTCAATCCAATTTTCATAAATATTATAATCTTCCTGAAAGTCATTTACAAATTGAATTACAGATTGATTTTCTAAACCAGAGGCTTTGTTAGCCAAATAGTCTTTGCCAGTCTTTTTCGCCTCAGCGTCAAAAGAAATATTAGATATCGTTTCTGTAAAATATACGGGAAGAAAAGCATTGTCCTCAGAAGTAGAATCAACATGTTCAAATACATAGTCAAAAGACTTTAGCAATTTATTATTTTTCAATTTTTCAAGTCCTTCCAGATCGATCTCTACTTTGCAATATTCTTTACAATTGTAATCGCCTAAATTCTTTAATTGATTTTTGGATTTGTTTGCTATCACCATCTTCATAATAGGATGGGCGGGATTCTCCCCAGCTTGGACAACTGCAGTCTCTAAAAGCACTGCTGATGGCTGTAATAAAAAATTAATAGCTTGATCATTGGCAGAAGTAGTTGGTATTGCCAAGTCTTGATAGCCAACATAAGTAACGTGCAAAGAGTCATGCAATTCGGGTGAACTGAATTCAAAAAATCCGTTTTCATCTGTGAAGGTTCCTATATTAGTGCCCTTAAAAAAAACATTGCAAAAAGCAATTGCTTCAGATGTAGATTCATCTTTAACATGCCCACTAAATGTCCAAGTCTGTGAGAAGATCGTTAGACTGAAAAGCGTAAAAATAATTGACAGTAAAGCCTGCTTATTTAAGCAACGCGACATGCACTTTTGATTTTAGAAGTAAACGTAATAGAGTGAAACTCTTAAAAGTCAAAAAGCTTACCAAAAGACCCCTAAAAATAGTGCCTTGGGTGATCGTTATCCTCCAATTTCAAAGGAATGCAATTTCAAGAACAAGCCCAATCCAATGATACAAAATTGACTTGAGAAAAGTAGCTAGAGAATAGCTTGTTATGAATAGAATAATTTCACCATATAAAAATATGCCTTATCAAAAAATAAATTATAATTTCTGATAAAGCCCATTTAAATTCAACAAATAATTGTTATGACGATTATTTCGTCACGAGAATTTTCTTTGTTGCAAATCCATTCGAAGTTCTGATGTTGATAAAATATGATCCAGCAGGCAACTGCGACAAAGGAATTGTCTGTATGCTTCGACTGGCAAGATCATTTCGTTCGATGTGGTTTATACCTAGGATATCAATAATAGAAAGATCAAATTTCGTTTCGTCCACCTACCATCTCCAGGAACATTAAAGTTTGTGGCTCTTGTAGCATTGGTTGACAAAATAGTCAAGTCAGTCCATTCCCCATCCAACCTCTGTATCTGTAAAGGAAGTTGTCCCAGAAGGCAGTTGAAAAAAAGGCTCTGTTTTATTTTTCAAAATAAAGACATCACCGACACGATCTTGCGGCCAGGAAACCACTACAGTCGGAGGATCAGTTTGGATCTCTGCAGTAGTCAAAATAGATCTGCCTCTATTGTTTTGTGAAAATAATAATTGGGAAAAAAGACATAGTAAAAGTATGAGCTGTGTTTTGAGGTCTTTCATTTGTCAAAGCGTCTGATTTATCAATAAGATAAGAAAATGTTTCCTTGAAAAAGGAATCAAAGAAGTTATTCTAAAGCTTTTAACAGTGTATAGATCCAATGACAAGAACACATTATTTTTTTGTTAAATGCATAACTCTGTTATACTTAATCGGCAAAACTTTAGTGTACAATTATAATATAGATTACCTTTGCAAAAAAAAATGTTAGAAGGAAAAACTGCAATTATTACTGGGGGTACAAAAGGTATTGGATTAGGAATCGCTAAAGCCATGCTGGCCAAAGGGATGAAAGTTGCAATCACAGGAAGAGAAGCCAAATCTACTGAAGAGGTAGCAAACAGTTTAGGAAAAGATTGTATCGGAATTGCTGCAGATGTACGCGATCTGGATAAGCAGAAATCTCTAGTAGATCAGGTGTTAAACAAATGGGGCAAACTAGATGTTATGATCGCTAATGCGGGTATTGGTCATTTTGCGCCGATTGATGAGATGACCCCTCAACAGTGGCATGATGTAATTGATATCAACTTGACAGGCGTATTCAATAGTACAAAGGCTTCATTGAATGCACTAAAAGAATCGAAGGGATATTTGATCACAATTGCAAGTTTGGCAGGCACCAACTTTTTTCCGAAAGGAGCTGCTTACAATGCAAGTAAATTTGGTTTGGTAGGTTTCACGCAAGCAGTCATGTTGGATGTCAGAAATGCAGGTATAAAAGTGAGTACCATCATGCCTGGCTCTGTGGCAACTTATTTTAATGATCATGAACCATCTGAAGCCGATGCATGGAAGATCCAGCCAGAAGACATCGGTAAGTTGACTATTGATCTTTTGACCATGCACCCAAGAACACTACCTTCAAAAATAGAAGTAAGACCTACTATTCCAGGTAAAAAATAATTTCACTTGTATGAAGACTTTAGTAGATTCAAATACAATTTTAGAGATACTTTTATATCTAAAATTTGTTTTACAATAAATTATCTAATGATAAAAGCGATTATAATTTGTGTATGTGTATTATGCCTTTCGGCGAATGCATTTTTGCTGCAAGGACAAGTAAGACCTGGTGGTACAACAAGAGGTGAAAGGCCAGCTATTACGATTCAGGGTAGAGTAATCGATACTGAAACTTCTGCTCCTTTAGAGTTTGCAACAATAAGTATTTTTTCAAAAAGAGATGACAAGATCGTCGGCGGAGGAATAACTGATGAAAATGGTGTTTTTAATTTTGAATCAAAACCTGATCCCCTTTATGCGGTCGTTGAATTTATAGCTTACCAATCAAAAAGACTAGATGCTATCGAAATCGATCGCGAATCGAGATCGGCAGATCTGGGTACAATAACGCTACAAACAGATGTAGAAGTATTGGCAGAAGTAGAAGTCACAGCGGAAAAATCCAGTATGCAAATGTCGCTAGATCGGAGAATATTCAACGTAGGAAAAGATCTTGCAAATCGAGGGGGTACTGCGCTAGATATCTTGGATAATGTCCCATCTGTAACCGTAGACATAGATGGAGGCATAGAACTTAGAGGATCTGCAAATGTGAGAATGTTGATCGATGGAAAGCCATCCGGAATCATAGGCGTTGGTGAATCAAACGGTTTGAGAACCATTCCGGCCAATCTGATTGAACGTGTCGAAGTAATCACTAATCCATCTGCTAAATATGAAGCAGAAGGTATGTCTGGTATCATTAACATAGTTTTAAAGAAAAATCAAAAAAGCGGGTTCAATGGCTCTATAGATCTTACAGCTGGCTTCCCGCTTACAGCAGGTATTGCTGCAAATTTGAATTTCAGAAAAGATAAATTTAACTTCTTTGTCAACTATGGATTAATGTACCGAGAGAATCCTGGTTCTGGATTTAGAAATCAAGATTTTTTAAATGATTCTGACACCTTAGAAATATCCAGACAAAATAGAGAACATTTGAGATCAGGTCTTAGTAACACGGTCAGGTTTGGAGCCGATTATTACTTTACTGAAAAATCTGTACTAACTACTTCGCTTCAATATAAAACATCTGAAGAAGATAATTTTGTTTCCATTACTTATGATGATTTCTTGCTAAATGAAGAGTTTCAAATATTAAATACCATAAGAACAGATGATGAAATTGAAGATGAAGATAAGACCGAATACGCCTTAACTTATACAAAAAAATTTAAAGAGAGAAATCATGAATTTGTTGCCGACTTCAGGTATCAAAATAATACCGAAACAGAAGTCTCTCAGTTGTTAGAAAGCTATCAAGTATTTCAGAATCAAAAGGATTCAATGAACCTCAACCAAAGATCAAACAATAAAGAAGGGGAGCGAATGTATATTTTGCAAGCGGATTACACCAAACCGTTTTCAAAAGATAGCAAACTAGAAATGGGAATGAGAGGATCTATCAGACAAATTAGAAATGATTTCTTGGTAGAGGAATTTTCAACAGATGATGAGATATGGGTATCGCTCGATGGGTTTAGCAATAATTTTATTTATGACGAAAACATCTATGCGGCTTATTTTATTTATGGAAATAAAGTGAATAGATTTTCTTATCAGATAGGACTAAGATCGGAATACACAGATGTACGAACAGAATTGGAATTCAGCAATGAAACAAATCCAAGAGATTACTTAAATCTTTTTCCTTCGGCTCACATTGGCTACGAATTATCAGAAGGAAATGCGTTACAATTGTCTTACAGTCGTCGTGTTAGAAGGCCAAGATTTTGGGATCTAAATCCATTTTTCACTTTTAGTGATCAAAGAAATTTCTTTAGTGGAAATCCAAATCTTGATCCACAATTTACAGATTCTTATGAATTGGGCTACATGAAGATCTGGGAAAAAGGCTCATTGAATTCTTCAATATATTATAGAGGAACAAATAATATCATTCAAAGGCAAATTACAGTTAACCCAGATGGAACAACTTTACGAAGACCTGAGAATATCGGAAGTTCA
>Ga0209185_1002255_pt1 | contig 13694 bp, 11 predicted proteins | sample SidtaG_2_FD_187425 | JGI IMG/M metagenome (GOLD analysis project Ga0209185, IMG submission 187425) | Marine algal microbial communities from Sidmouth, United Kingdom - Sidmouth_Asex2 metaG (SPAdes) (version 2) | ecosystem: Host-associated > Algae > Red algae > Unclassified | place: Sidmouth... | reverse complement strand
AAAACAAAGATTTTTTGAAGGCGCAAAGATAAGCGTATAGCGTACTAAAAAAGAAAATGAGTAACAAATTGTTTGCAATCCCTGTAAAAGAAAGGAAAATTAACATTCTTTTGGTTTAGTGGTTTGAGCGGTTTGGTTCTTGAAAAAAATCTGTGTAATCCGAGAAATCATAAAAAATGTGATTCAAGGCTTTGTAGTTTGGGAACTGATTAACAAGTCTACTGGTTGACTGATTAACCAAACAAGGGTACAGACCATGTAAAATAGACCCGATGGTAGTGGTATGGTGGCGTGGTAGGGGCAGACCCATGTGTCTGCCCAGAAAAGCCAGCCACCATAAGAACGGACAGCGGGACTATGCGTTCCGACGAAGCAACTGACCGTTCTCTCCAATTAAAAAAATGTTAAAAAAGAGTTGATTTTTGTTTGAAAATGAGTCTTGTAGGGTTTGAAAATCAAGGAAGAACTTTTTTCTTTTTTTACATAAAGAGTAAAATTTGCTTATATTTGCAGTCAAATTCAAAAATTTTTCATAAATAATCTTGACAGAAATGCAAGGAAAAGGACTAATTAAGTTCTTCTGCGTAGCGTTGCTGTTGGTTTGTTTATACCAATTAGCCTTTACTTTTTTTACTAGAAAAGTAGAGAACCAAGCCACAGAATATGCCGAAGCGCATATTTCCACGGAATTACAAGAAGGGCTTGTCGCAACAGAAACAAGAAGGCTTCAAAAAGCTTACTTGGACTCTGTAGGAGACAAACCTGTTGTTAATCTTGGTTTTGCGGAATACACTTATAAAGAGTGTAAAGCCAATACCCTTAACTTAGGGCTGGATTTACAAGGCGGAATGAGTGTTGTGATGCAAGTTGCACTTGATGGTGTAATCAAATCTATGTCTGGCAATAGCACAGACCCACAGTTTACCACTGCTTTAGCCAATGCTAAAGTTGCAGAAGCCAATTCAGAAGATGATTTTGTGACTTTATTTGGACAAGAGTTTGAAAAGCTCGGTTCAGAAAAGAGTCTCGCCTCTATCTTCTCCAGATCTTCGGAATACAAAGATCGTCTCAACTACAATTCTTCTAATAAAGAGGTCTTAGACCTTATTAGAGAAGAATCTCAGGTAGCTATTGAGAACACCTTTGAGATCATCCGAACCAGAATCGATAAGTTTGGGGTAACCAACCCTAATATCAGCCTACAGAAAAGTAATGGGCGGATTTTAGTGGAGTTGCCTGGTGTAGATGATGCCGAAAGGGTCAGAAATCTACTTCAGGCGGAAGCCAACTTGGAGATTTGGGAAATGTTTACCTTCGATAATGATATGGTAAAATACTTAGAAGCTGCCAACAATGCTTTGAAAGCAAAGCAAGGTTTGACAGATGCAAGTAGCAACCAAAAGGAGGCAACTGATAATGGAGATACTGGGGATCCTAGTGCAGATAACAATGATGGTTTATTGAATGATGGAGATCTTGCTACACAAGATTCAACTTTGAATAAAACTCCAGAAGAATTTGCAAAGGAAAATCCATTCTTTGCTGTATTCCAGCCCTCTAATGCTGGTGGAAGTGGGTTTTTGGGAACGGTAAGAAAAGAAGATGTTCCTAAGTTTAAAGAGTATCTCGAATACCCAGAAGTAAAAGGCGCTTTTCCTCGTAATATGAAGCTATTGTTGTCTAAAAAGCCAAGAGAGGTGGAGACAACTGATGGTGAACAACTAGCACTTTTTGATGTTCACGGAATTAAGAGCAGCTTTGGAGACAATTTTGTACCGCCATTAGATGGAGGGGTCATTGTCGATGCTCGTAGTAATATCCAACAAAATGGACAGGTTGATGTAACCATGTCTATGGATCAAGAAGGGGCAAGAAAGTGGAAAAACTTAACAAGAAAGAATCTACAAAAGCCTGTTGCTATTGTATTGGATAATGCAGTTTATTCTGCGCCAACAGTACAATCAGAAATCTCGGGAGGAAATACACAGATTACAGGAAACTTTAGTGTTACAGAAGGAAAAGATTTAGCCAATATCTTGAAGATTGGTAAATTGCCTGCTCCTGCTCAAATCGTAGAGGAAGCAATTGTGGGTCCAACTTTAGGACAATCCTCTATTCGTTCAGGTTTGTTATCCTTGTTAATTGGATTAGCGATGGTCTTAGGATTTATGGTTTTCTATTATAACAAAGGAGGCATCATTTCTGTATTGGCACTTTTATTAAATCTTTTCTTTATCATCGGTGTTTTAGCATCTTTAGGCGCAACGCTTACCTTACCAGGTATCGCAGGTATCGTATTAACAATCGGTATGGCAGTGGATGCAAACGTGATTATCTATGAAAGAATAAGGGAGGAATTGCATAAAGGGCTGACCATGAAACAAGCGATTCAGGAAGGTTTTAACAAATCTTATTCTGCGATTATTGATGCGAACTTAACAACCTTAATTACAGCCGTAATCTTAGCATACTTTGGGTTAGGACCCGTATTAGGATTCGCAACCATCTTAATTATTGGTATTTTCTCTTCTTTATTTACAGCCGTTTTATTGACACGCTTGTTTATTGGTGGTATGGTTGATAGAGGAACAGAAATGAAATTCTCATCAGGTTTAGAATTCTTTAAGGATGCAGCCTATGATTTCGTGTCAAAAAGACGAGTAAATTACTTGGTATCTTTAGTAATTATCGGTTTGGGTATTTTTGCCATCTTTGGAAGGGGCTTCGAATTAGGAGTCGATTTTAAAGGAGGACGTACTTACACGGTTAATTACAACAATACAGTTGAGACACAAGACATTGCAAGTAGTTTGGGAGAGGCATTTGGTTCAGCTCCAGTCGTAACGACTTATGGAGGTGATGACCAAGTGAAGATTACAACTTCTTACGAAATTAACAACAACGACCCTGAAATCTCTAATATCATAGAGGAGATGATTTATACACAAACAAGTCAGTTTTTAGGGGATCAGAATACGAGTAAAGAAGCCTTCTTAAAAAATAATATTTTAAGTTCTCAAAAGGTTGGTCCGACCATTGCGGATGATATTACAAGAGGAGCGATATGGGCGACCTTATTTGCTTTATTGGGTATCTTCCTATATATTATGCTGCGATTTAGAAAGTGGCAATTTGGTATGGCGGCCGTCGTGACGATTATTCACGATACACTTATTTTGCTGAGTATCTTTGCCTTGTTCCATGGAATATTACCATTTGGAATGGAAATCAACCAGGCTTTTATCGCTGCCTTATTGACAGTGATTGGATACTCTATCAATGATACAGTGGTTGTATTTGACCGTATTAGAGAGTATTTACAAGAACGACGAGGAGAAGACAGTTTAGTGGTAATTAATGATGCAGTCAATAGTACATTGAGTCGTACGATTATTACTTCTTTGACAACCTTATTTGTGGTTCTTATTCTCTTCTTATTTGGAGGGGATGTGATTAGAGGGTTCTCTTTTGCCTTATTGATTGGTATCATCGTGGGTACTTACTCTTCAATCTTTATTGCAACACCATTGGTTATTGATCTTTCAAATGAGAACGTAACCATTAGTGAGCCAGAAGCTCCAAGAGAAACTGTTTTAGGAGAAAGAATTACAAGCTAATTTTTATTTCTTGTAAAAGATATACTTAAAAGTCAGTCCATTGTGTATGGACTGGCTTTTTTTATTTAGTGAAACAAAATAAATAAACTGCACCATTAAGCCTTATCTTTTTGGCTGTTTCTCTGTTAAAAAAAAATATTCCGTAGCCCCACTACGAAACATTTTTTGCCTAAAAACAGCCAAAAACCTTGCATTTAATTTGGCTCATCTTATTTTTTCTATTTCACTTAAAAAATCAATCATGAAAAAATCAAATATTCAGATAGAAGTCGATTTGGACGAAAACAATGTTCCCAATAAAATAGAATGGCAAGCCAGTGACAGTCCTGCTGCTGAAAAACAAGAATGCAATGCTTTCTTGCTATCGCTCTGGGACGGAAGTGCTAAAGATCAATTGCGTATCAATCTTTGGAACAACAAAATGACCATAGAAGAAATGAATCACTTCTTTTTTCGCACCTTTATGGGCATGGCAGATACTTTGAAACAAGCCACAAATAATGCTGAAGATGCCCAACGTTTAAAAGATTTTGCAGTAGAGTTTGGAAAGAAAAATAAGGTGTTGAAGGGGTAGTGGTTTTTGTGGTTTCTGGTATTTGAACCAAGAACTACAGCACTAAGAACCAATAGCGTTGAGACCTTTTAAAATAGCCCTGATAGGAGTGGTATGGCAAAATCGTTTAGTCGTTTTAGATTGTTGAGACAAGGCATGCCTTGTCCGTACAGTAATCGTTTGTTTCATTCTTAGTAAATAGGTTATTTTTGCCATAAGAACGGATAGCAGGCCTGCACATCACGACGAAGCACTTTACCTTTCGCTCCTTTAAAAACTAAGATTTAGAATTTAAGGGTTTGTTTCTTTTGAAAATTTTCATAAAGAAGTTGCGGTATGCATCAAGATTAAAAAGCACTGAATCATTAATTGACTTATAGGTAAGAAAAATAGCCAATGGTAAAAGTACATAAATAGGCAGCCATGTGCCATGAAAAGGTGCCATAGCCCCTTCCTCTGCTAATTTTCTGCCCACAGTTGTTAAGATGTGGAATATCATAAAGAAAATGATGGACACGACCATGGGCATTCCCAAGCCCCCCTTGCGAATAATAGCCCCCAAAGGCGCACCAATCAAAAACAACACAATACACGAAAAAGAGAGGGAAAATTTATTGTAGAGATAAATATAAAATTTGCTAATGCGTTTTTGTAAACCATCCTGTTGTTTGATGCTTTGTTCGGCATAACTAAATACACTTTTTGCATCATTTTTGGCATCCGATAAAACTATTTTTTGATGTTTTGCGGGCAAATTGAGTAATGCCATAATGGTACTCACAGAATCTACAGATTGTGTTTCTGTCAATAAAAGACTGTCTTTGATGGTATCAAAAGAAAGACTATCAACATTTTCATCGTGTAGTTCTGCTACAATTTTCTCTTCTAGTTGATAGGAGAGGGGTTGAATCTCAATGGAATCGTATTTAATTAACTTTTGAAATGGCTTAACACGGGTTATCAAATCTTGTTGATATTTTACCTCCTTCGTATTTAAGGAATCAATGGCTTCAGATAATTGAGCAATACTCATCACCTTTGGGTTCTTTAAAAATAGCTTCTCATCTTTTTTCTCAAATCCAAAAACGGAAATATCTACGGCCATTTCCAATTCCTTAAAAGCCGTCCGCATGTGTTCATGGTTTCCCTTTTTGTCGGGTTTAGTTGCCTTCATATCCTCATATTTCCAACCATCATACAGCTTGAAAATCAGCGAACTATCATTTGCAGCGTACATCTGACCCTTAGAAGCAACCAATAAATTTTGTCCAGATTTCCCACTCATTTGTTCCCAGATATGCACATTGCGAATCGTGATATTATCAGAATCCTTTTCATCAATCTTAATAGAAAACCCATCTATACCATCATAAAAAATACCTTCCTTGATATTAAAAGCAGGACGTTTTTTGACGACAGAGTAAAGTAAAGCTCCATATTTTAAATTGGCTTTGGGTAAAATATTATTAGAGAAGTAAAACGTAACACAAGAAAGGAGTACAATCAAGAAGAAGAGGGGCATCATAAAGCGCAGAAGAGAGATGCCAGCCGCTTTAAGTGCGACCAATTCGTAGTGTTCCCCCATATTACCAAACGTAATAATAGAGGCTAACAAAATGGCTAAGGGAATAACCAAAGGAACCATTGTTACGGATAAATGAAAGATGAGTTCCAGTAAAATAGACGTTTCTAAGCCTTTACCTACGAGGTCATCAATGTATTTCCACAAAAACTGCATGATAAATACGAACAATGATATAAAAAAAGTAATGATAAAAGGACCTACAAAAGCTTTGAGTAGTAAAATATCTATTTTTTTCATTGGCTAACAAGTCTATTTGAGTGATGAAACTATTTCATCCCTGTTTCAACGTTCAAACATGGCTCTTGTTTTCTCTTTAAGATTTTTTAGGAATGATTAGAGGAGAGTGTCAAAAATCTTAACAAATAGATTATTTGATAAAAGTAAAACATCACCGTTCTAAAGATTTTATTTTTAGAACGATGAAGCTTTATAAATAAGCAAGGTATCAGTTTTTAGCCCCAATTCTACCTTTTAATTGGTCAATTTGAGTATTCCAAAAAATTCTTTGATCGTCTACATCATAATCTTCCAAAAATTCAGTAATAAACAAGATAGTATCATTGCTAATTTCAGATTTTTCAATCTTAAATTCTAAAAATTCTCCGTCATCACTATCTTCCATTTTATAACGTACAAAATGGTCTTCTTCTGTCTCTAACATGGTCGCTTTTTCCTCACTACCATCCCAGAAAAAACTATATTCTACGTCTATGTTGTCAACATGATCCGCAAACCATTGGGCTAATCCTTCAGGGGTTGTTAAAAAATTATAGAGAATACCTGGTGAAGAACGAATAGCATAATCAAATGTTCTTAGGGTTTTTGGCATAATGTTGCAAAGTTTTGTTAAAAATGCTACAACTAAAACTTATAGCAAATTATAAAAAAATGTAAAAATTTAAAAATAAGCGGGTTTTCCTCTTAGATTCAGCGCAATTATAACAATAAAATGTTTTTTTCAAAACGAATTAAGAAAAATTATGCAAAATTCATTACTATTTTGTGTTATCTACTCTATATAATAGGAAAATGCGCCTTGTATTAATGCTTGAAAGGTAGTATTTTTGTAGAATTGTTCTTTTGGTAATGTATTTACATAGGAAATGATAAAAGTAAGCATCAAATTTTAAGCACTTATTTTTAAGACTTCTGCCCATCAAAAATGTTACATTAAGCTTTTTTGACAAACAAACAATAATCCGCAATTGACTTTTATAACAACACTAACTGTATCAGAACTGAATTAAAACAAATATATAGTTGATGGAAGGCATACTTTGGGGTTTTGGGTAAACGGAGCAAATAGCGTTAAAAATTACGCCACTCTTGTGGACAACAAATTTATCATCTTAGCAAATAAAGATTATCAAGACAACAGATTGCTTTTGTTCTTTGGAATGTTTTTAGATTACTACATTCCTTCTAAGGAGCAGAATCTAAATATTTCAATCAACTAAATATATATTTATGAGGCAATTAAAAATTACCAAATCGATAACTAATAGAGAAAGTCAGTCTCTCGAAAAATATTTGCAAGAAATCGGTAAGGTTGATTTGCTAACGCCAGAGCAAGAGGTAGAACTTGCACAGCGTATCAAGCAAGGAGACCAAGACGCATTGGAGCAGCTTACCAAAGCCAATCTAAGGTTCGTCGTTTCTGTTGCCAAACAATACCAAAATCAAGGGTTGTCACTCAGTGATTTAATCAATGAAGGAAATTTGGGACTTATCAAAGCAGCTCAACGATTCGATGAAACCAGAGGTTTCAAATTTATTTCTTATGCTGTATGGTGGATTCGTCAGTCAATCCTACAAGCATTAGCAGAGCAATCTCGTATTGTAAGATTACCATTGAACAAAGTTGGATCTCTAAACAAAATCAACAAAGCTTTCTCTGCATTAGAGCAAAAGTTTGAAAGAGAGCCTTCGGCCACAGAATTAGCAGATGTTTTAGAAATCGAAAGTGAGGAGGTTGAAACTACATTAAGTGTCGCAGCCCGTCACGTATCTGTAGATCAACCCTTCGTAGAAGGAGAGGATAATTCACTCTTAGACGTATTAGAAAATAACAATACCCCCAAAACCGACAAGTCTTTAGCATACTTAGAGTCATTACAAATGGAAATAGAGCGTTCCCTTTCCACTTTAACAGACCGCCAAAAAGATGTGATTAAGCTATATTTCGGTATTGGCGTAGAACACAGCATGTCCTTAGAAGACATTGGTGACAGATTTGGATTGACCCGTGAGCGTGTCCGTCAAATCAAAGATAAAGCCATCAACAAACTAAGAGCTACCAATAGAAGCAAGTTATTAAAAGCATACTTAGGAGCATAAATAACTTAAAAAACTAAGTTTATTTGAAAATACTTCTGTCTTTGGCAGAAGTATTTTTATTTTTGTGCAAATTTAGAGGAGAGAACGGTAAATTGCTTCGTCGTCACACACGGTCCCGCTATCCGCTATTATGGCGGAAGATGCAAGGCATTTTCAAAATGCCTTACATCTAAAACCGCCATACCGCTACTATCGGGTCTAAGCATCACAGACACAACCTCTAAAATAAATGGACAAGATAAGACGAACACCAAAAATTTCGTATTAAAAGGGAATGATTAACGTCCCTTTCGTCTCATCATCAATCCCTTAATTGGTCTCAATAAAGACCACTAAAAAAACTACTTAACTTTCATTTTTTTATATTTTTAATATGTTTGATAGTTTACAAGACAGAATGGACAGAGCGTTTAAGACGCTCAAAGGACAAGGTAAAATAACAGAACTCAACGTAGCAGCTACCGTCAAAGAGATTAGAAGAGCTTTAGTTGAGGCAGATGTTAATTACAAAATTGCAAAAGAATTTACGGAAACAGTAAGAGAAAAAGCATTAGGAAATAATGTACTCACTGCCGTTTCACCAGGACAATTGATGGTCAAAATCGTCAAAGACGAATTAGCCTCATTAATGGGAGGAATTACAGCAGACTTTAATTTAACCAGTAAGCCCGCAGTTGTATTATTGTCAGGTTTACAAGGTTCAGGTAAAACAACATTCTGTGGTAAATTAGGAAAGTATCTTAAAGCCCAATCGGATAAAAAAATCCTTATGGTTGCCTGTGATGTCTATCGTCCAGCAGCAATAGACCAGCTAAAAGTTTTAGGAGAACAGATCAAAGTTGATGTCTATTCCGAATTAGACAATACTGATGCCGTCGCTATTGCTACAAATGGTGTGGAATATGGTACAAAACGCAAGTATGACGTCATCATTGTCGATACAGCAGGTCGTTTGGCTATTGATGAAGAAATGATGACAGAAATCAGTAGCATTAAAGCTGCCATCAATCCAGATGAGACCCTTTTTGTTGTGGATTCAATGACAGGACAAGATGCCGTCAATACCGCTAAAACATTTGATGAACGATTAGATTTTGATGGAGTTGTTCTATCAAAATTAGATGGTGATTCAAGAGGTGGAGCGGCCTTGTCAATTCGCTACGTCGTCAAAAAACCCATTAAGTTCATCAGTACAGGAGAAACCTTAGATAAAATCGACGTGTTTCATCCAGATCGTATGGCGCAAAGAATTTTGGGGATGGGAGATATTATCTCTTTCGTTGAGCGAGCGCAACAGCAATACGATGAAAAAGAAGCAGAAAAACTTCATTCTAAAATCCGTAAAAACCAATTTGATTTCAATGACTTCTTATCTCAATTGAATCAAATTCGCAAGATGGGTAACTTTAAGGATTTGTTGAGTATGATTCCAGGATTAGGAAAAGCCTTGAAAGACGTAGAAATTGGTGATAAAGACTTCAAAAGAGTGGAGGCAATCATTCAATCTATGACACCAGCCGAAAGAGCCAATCCCGATGTTTTAGATAAAAGCCGTAAGGCCAGAATTGCAAAGGGTTGTGGTATGACTTTAGACGAAATCAACCGATTTATCACTGAGTTTGACCGTATGAAGAAAATGATGCGCTCTATGAGTGGCATGAGCGGTATGGGCATGGGTGCGCCACAAAAAAGCGGTGTGAAAGGAAGATTACCTTTTGGGCGGAAGTGATTTTTTTAGTTCTTGGTGCTTAGTACTTAGTACTTAGTGGAGAAAACCAGTAAAATCGCTATTTGTTGAGCAAAACGAAATTAATTCAACCAAGAACCAAGAACCAAAAGCACCGACAGTAAAAAACTAGACCCGATAGTAGCGGTATACACAAATGGGGTGTAGACATAAGCAGTTTTTCTGCATGTCTGCACCCCATTTGTGTATAATAGCGTATAGCGGGCCCGTGCGTTTTTACGAAGCATTTTACTGTTGTCTCCTTTAAAAAGAAATACTTAAATTTTTGATATTCTAAAATGATTGATTTAAAAGGGATTGATAGACAATGTTTTTTCGATAATCAACGTATTGTTTTTAATATATATTTTTTATTATGTATCTTTATTTCAATTAATGCATTAGGAGTCAATAGGATTTACTTTAAAAAAAATGCCAATAATGCAAACTTTTTAGAGGAATATCGTATATGATAGAGATGATAAACAGCAAATTAATAGAAATATTATTGGTAGAGGATGATCCAGGAGATATCCGATTGACCAAAGAAGCATTCAAAGAAGGGACTGTATTGCATAATTTGAGTACAGTAACAGATGGTGCGAAAGCCATTGATTTTTTGAGTAAAGACGGAGAATATACCGATGTTCCTCGTCCAGATCTTGTATTGTTGGACTTAAATTTGCCAAAAAAGGACGGCAAAGAGGTTTTACAATTTATAAAATCTGATCCTGATTTAAAGAAAATTCCAGTAATTATTTTAACAACTTCCAGCTCAGAGTTTGATATAACACGAGCTTATCAGTTACATGCGAATTGCTACATTACAAAACCCATTGATTTTGATTCTTTTATAGATGTAATCAAGCTCATTGAGGATTTTTGGCTAAAATTGGCAATGCTACCAACTAATTAAGTTAGAATGTTATATGTAACACTTTGATAAAAAGTGGTTTGATTTTTGCTGTCAATCATATTATATTAGAAACTCCAAAAACTTACTATCATCATCACACGGGTATACAACATATTGCACATAGAAGACAATAAGGCGGACGCCCGACTTGTCGAAATCTATTTAAGTGGTGCTAAAGAATTTGCGACAGAGCAATTTAGCTTTGAGTATCAACTAACGCACAAGGATAGCCTCAAGGATGCTTTTCTTATAGAAGATAAGAATCAATTTGATGTGGCACTTTTGGATCTTAGTTTGCCCGATGGGGTAGGCTTAGAAACCCTCGAAAAGTTCCTTAAAGAATATCCCAACTTACCAACCATTGTCTTGACAGGACGAGAACCCCAAGAATTAGGCTTAGGTGCTTTGCAATTGGGCGCTGTCGATTTTTTGTCTAAACAAGGCTGGGATAGTTGGATATTGCTCAAATCCATCTCTTTTGCTTGTATTCGAGTCAGAAACGAAAAGCTGGAGAAAGCGAAGGAATTGGCGGAAAAGACCGTAGAGATGCGGGAGCGTTTCCTTGCCAATATGAGCCATGAACTAAGAACACCCTTAAATGCAGTTATTGGTATTGCAGATATTTTAGACCAGTTGGATCATACAAATGAACAACATACGTATATCAAAACACTAAAAATATCTGCCAATAATCTATTTAAGCTCATCAATAGTATTTTGGATATTTCTAAGATAGAATCTGATAAATTGCAGTTGGAAGAGCATTCTTTCGACTTATCAGTCTTTTTGCAAGAGCTTATCCAATTATACAAATACAAAACTTCTGCTAAGAAATTAAGGTTCTTTACCCAATTTGATGCCTTTTTGCCTACACAAGTTGTTGGTGATTCTTTGCGCTTAAACCAAGTCCTGATTAATCTCTTAGACAATGCCGTCAAATATACGGAAGAGGGAAAAATCATCTTGGAAGTCTTGTTGTTGGATGAAACTGATGAAAATGTTAAGATAGAGTTCTCTATTCAAGATACTGGAATTGGAATAGAGGAAGCCAAATTGGAAAAAATCTTTGAGTCTTTTGTACAAGCAACGAAAAGCACGACTCGACTGTATGGTGGTACAGGTTTAGGACTGAGTATTGCCCAACAGTTGGTTACTTTATTTGGAGGCGATTTGATTGTCGAAAGTAAATTAAATGAGGGTTCTACCTTTAAGTTTGCGATTGAATTGAAAAAAGCAAACTCTACGGAGACAACAGATAAGCCTGCGGAATCGTTACAAGATATAGAGCCTGTCAAAGAGAATATAGAGATTTTGATTGTAGAGGATGAAAAGACGAATCAAATGGTCGTCACAAGATTGCTACAAAACTGGTCTAAGAGCATCAAAATTGATATTGCCAACAATGGAGAAGAAGGTTTACAACAATTGAATCGTAAGGATTATGATTTGATAATGATGGACATTTCGATGCCTGTGATGGATGGTATGGAAGCGACACAGCACATTCGTAGAGAATTTGCCGCACCCAAATGTCATACGCCTATTATTGCGACGACAGCCCATGCCTTAGAATCCGTGGAAGAACAATGTTTTAACATCGGCATGAACGATTTTGCGACCAAGCCCATTAATGCAAAAGAACTCTATAAAAAAATTAATAAAATACTTAATGCCAACTCTGATAGAATAATTGATAATTCTTCGGTATCAGCTCCAACGCCACAAATGCCTACACCACAAGTAGAGGCAAGTGCTATTTTTGCAGGAGATACAGCACCTATGACCAATGAATTAGGCGTAGATTTAGCTTATTTTGATGAAGTGACACAAGGAGATTTGGATTTCAAATACCAGCTTGTTGATAAGTTGGTAGAAGACGTACCTTTAGAGATAGAAAAATTAAAAAACTGCTATACACTTAATGATTTTGAGGAATATTATAAAGTAGCTCATAAGCTTAAATCAAGTTTTACGTATATTGGATTGCGAGGCAATGAAAAAGTAGTAGAGTGCCTATTTAAGCCTGAAATGGACAACCCAAAAATTTCTTTTAGTGCAGAATGCTTCAACGAATTTTTGACAGTTGCAGATAAAGCCATTAAGTATTTGAAAACCAATTTTACGAAAGTTAAATCTTAGAGTCTACGGAATGCTTTTACCTCTACAATATTCCTATAATTACCATACAAAACTTTCTCATATTTTAAAATAACATTATGAAAATATTAGTTGTCGATGACGATCCTGTCATTGTAAAAGCCCTTGAAATTCGTTTGCAAAAAGAAGGATTTACGGTAGTTGCTACCTTAGATCCCAAAGTAGCTTTAGAAGCGTTACAAGAGCATGAGTTTGATCTTATTATTTCTGATATAGTGATGCCTTATCTTTCAGGGATAGAGCTGTTATCAGAAATTAAACGAGCGAGTCCACATACCCCAATCATTTTGATTTCGGCATTGGATCAAAAGGAACTAATTTTAACAGCTTTTGAATTAGGCGCACAAGACTTTGTCGTAAAGCCCATCAATCTGGATGAGTTGTTGTTACGCATCACAAAGTATATGCCTAAGCCAAGTTAGGCTCTTAGAAACAAAATACTAAAAACATGAATACGAGTTATGTATTTATTGACAGTCAATGTTGATAGATATGTAACTCGTATTTTTTTTGTTTGGAGAGAACGGTGGATTGCTTCGTCGCAAACGGAAAGGCCCGCTATCCGTTACTATAGCCTAACAAATCTATCAAGGAAAGAACCGCATAACTACTAAAACTACTTAAACCACAAAAACCACTTAAACTAAGTAAGGCTATAACACTACTATCGGGTCTATTTTGGAAGGTCATTCCCTTTGGCAGAGAGAAGCTGTTTTTTGATTTCTCTAACACCAATCTATAGCAGCCCTAATTCAGTTCAGGAATTTTATTTCACGCAAAGAGCGCAAAGAATTTTGACACAA
>Ga0209185_1002250_pt1 | contig 13723 bp, 10 predicted proteins | sample SidtaG_2_FD_187425 | JGI IMG/M metagenome (GOLD analysis project Ga0209185, IMG submission 187425) | Marine algal microbial communities from Sidmouth, United Kingdom - Sidmouth_Asex2 metaG (SPAdes) (version 2) | ecosystem: Host-associated > Algae > Red algae > Unclassified | place: Sidmouth... | reverse complement strand
AATGGGAGATTCTTACTTTATCAATAAGTAACACTTTTGTAATATCTTTTTAAGATACTTGGCTAATGAGTCAATTATAAATCTAGTGGTCCACAGGATAATCAACTTTTGCGAACTACTGAAATGAGAACAAGTGGGGTCTAAAAATTATGTTTCGAAAAATTAGCTACTTTCTTACGGTACTATGTATTCAATTTACATTTTTGTTTTTCAGCCACGCGCTTGCATTTGCGCATCATTTCTCAAACCAAGGGGAAACGCGCCAAGCAGATGCAGAACAAAATAATGCAAGCAGTACCGCAGAATATACGGTTACATTCAACGCGACGTGGAGCGCACAGACGCATCCTACCGATGATTTCCCAACGTCCAATGCACATTTTTCTGGCTTGGTTGGGGCAATGCATAATGATAATGTTACTTTCTGGGCGGAAGGACAAGTGGCGACTGTGGGGATTGAGCTGATGGCGGAAAAGGGGGGTAAAGCAGAGCTGCTTACAGAGATTGATGCTGCCATTGCGGCTGGTTTTGCCAATCTACAGCTTTCAGGCGGTGGCATCGGTCTTTCGCCGGGAGCGGTCTCCATTGGTCCGTTTACGGTCAACCAGTCTCACCCAAAAATGTCGCTTGTCTCGATGATAGCACCTAGCCCCGACTGGTTTGTTGGGGTAAATGGACTGTCTCTTTTGGATGCCAACGGCGAGTGGATCGACAACTTGGTAGCTGAGCTCTATCCATATGATTCGGGGACAGATGATGGCGCAGAGTATCGGTCGGGTAATGTTGATTCGGTACCGCGCGAGGCCATTGCCAACTTTACGGGGGTTGCGCCTTTCTCGGAACAGCCAATCGGCACGTTTACTATTTCGCGCATCTTGCAGCCTTCGATAGAGATTCTTACGCCAATCCGCAATGTTACAATTCACGAAGAAGATGAGATTATGCTTACATATCGCCTAGCCGACTTGCCAAGCGATGCTGATCATCTACATCTTTACGTTGATGGCGTTCTCCAAGCTCCACACTATAATTTTTCTGCACCGATTCTTGTGAGTGGGCTGTCGGTTGGAACGCATGAAATTTTGCTCGATGCGTCGAAAGAAGATCACACACCGCTGGGGATTACGGATACGATTAGGGTGACAGTTGTGCCCACGGGGAAAGCGATTGTGCCGCCATCAGACGGGGAAATCTTCTTGCCGATGGTAATGCGGTAAAGAACTGATAAGAAAGAACTGATAAGGTAAAGTGGCCTAGTTGCGTGCATCGGTGGTGCTTTTGTGGATAGTGGTGCTCGTTGTACAATCTAAGTACTGACAAGATGACAAAAAGTGACAAGATGACATTGTTAAATGCAATCATTGCGCCTAACGATATCATCTTGTCAGGATAGAGAATGTACACCAAGACGGGGTCCACCTCAAGACGGGCAGAGAAGCTCAGATGGATTAATTCACCTTATCACCTTGTCGGCAGTTCAGTCGTTCCAAACCGAAAGAGAGTTGTTTCGTGAAACGCATCTTCTGGTCGTAGAATTGTTGAAGGGTAATTGGGCTGATTAGGTGAATCGGGAAAGTGCTGTGTTTCGAGGCAGAATCCACTGCGAGACTCGTATATAACGCCGCCTTTGCCCCGCAGATCGGATATGTGATTCCCTGTGTAAAACTGTACCCCAGGCTCTGTTGTATAGACTTCGAGCAGACGACCGCTTGTTGGTTCGGTAATGCGTGCGGCCAAGCTTAATGCACTTTGCCTCTCGCTTGGATCCTTCTCATGTGGCTTATTAAGCACCCACGTGTGATCAAATCCCTTGCCAAATTTTAGCTGGTCGTCCTCATCATCAATGCGTGCGCCAATTGCTATTGATGTACGAAAATCCATGGGTGTATCGCTCACATCTGCCAGCGGACCTAGTGGAATAGAGCCAGAGTCGGTCGGGATATATTGCTCTGCATTGAGCATAAGTTGATGGTTGAGGATGCTCTCTTCTGTCGCGTGTTGCTGCCCAAGCAGGTTGAAGTACGAATGATTGGTTAAGTTGAGAATTGTTGGTTTGTCTGTCGTTGCGCGATAGTCGATCCGTAATTCGTTTTGTGCCGTTAGGCTATAGCACACTTCGGCTGTAAGTTGACCGGGGTATCCACCCTCTCCATCGGCGCTTACATAAGTTAATGTTAGCTTCGAATCGGCGGCATCATCCATCTGCGCCCGCCAAATGACCCTGTTGAATCCAGCAGATCCACCATGCAAATGATGCGCGCCATTGTTTCGTTCGAGGAGATATTCTACACCGTCGAGTGCGAAGCGTCCGTTGGCAATGCGGTTGGCATAGCGACCCGCCACACAGCCAAAATATGCTGGGCAGATCTCATAGGCTGCGAGGCTTTCATACCCCAACGCAATATCATCAATGTTCCCCGCTTTATCCGGCACGCGGATCGACTGAATGATGCCACCAAAATTTGTGATCGCAACTTCAATGCCACTTGTATCGCCATTTGAGTTAGATAGGGTGAAAAGATCAGCCGCGTCGCCTGCTGCTGTTGTCCCAAAATTTTGTCGTTTAATACTCATCTACGTATTTTTTTGGGGAACCATTCAATTTCCCCTTGGTTTCGATATACTTATCCAGAAAAATTCTGTATTACATTTTAACGGACGTTGCTTTTTTTTATACAAGTTTATGCTGATACAACTTTATTTCGTGCCGCGCGGCGCAACGAGGCTTCTAGCATTTGTACGCGGACAGGCTTACTGACAAAGTCATCCATGCCTGCTTTCAGATATTCATCCCGCTGTTGACCCATGGCGTTAGCTGTTAGCGCAATAATTATGGGTTGTTGGGTGGATGGCCAATCGGAACGGATATACTTAGTTGCGGTGATTCCATCCATTTCCGGCATTTGAATATCCATTAGCACAACGTCATACTTTTGACGTTTTAACGCATCTAATGCTTCTAGTCCGTTGGCTGCAATGTCTGCACTGTAACCGAGTCTGCGCAGAATGCCAAGTGCGACCTTTTGGTTGACCACATTATCTTCTGCCAATAAGATTGATAGAGGGTGCGTTTCGCCCAATTTTGGCTGGCCTTCATTGACCTGAACTGTGGTGGGACAAGTTGCTTTTGCCTTGGTCGGTGGTGTGGTTGATATGGTGCGGATTGTAAAGTAGAAAGTGCTGCCTTGATTTTTGCTACTCTTTACCCATATTTTGCCGCCCATCAGTTCACAAAGTTGTTTGCTGATGACTAATCCTAATCCTGTTCCACCATATCGACGACTGGTTGATGAGTCCACTTGACTGAATGGTAAGAAGAGGTATTCTAAGCGATCTGCTGGAATCCCGATCCCCGTATCGCGAACGGTGAAGTATAGCAGGAATGGTGCTTTGCTGTCAGCCGTGTAGGGGCGTTCTGGCACACGATGGCACGATTGATTATTTATAGCATCTATGGGCGTACCACTGTTTATGTTGTGGGGCGGTGGAGCGGTTGATACGGTGATTGTGATTTCTCCCTTTTCCGTGAATTTGGTTGCGTTGGATAATAGGTTCGTTAGAATTTGGCGCAAGCGAGATACGTCTTGAATCAGCCATGTAGGTGTAGATGGATCAACCTGAATGCTGAGTGCAAGTCCTTTTCCCTGTATGGTTGGACGAACCAATTGTACCGATTCTTCGATAGCAGAAGCTAACTCGAACGGGACTTTCTCTAGTTCAAGTTTGTTGGCCTCGATCTTTGAAAAGTCTAAGATGTCGTTAATAATGGTTAATAGAGTATCGCCACTGGAACGAACTGTTTTTACAATGTCTAATTGCTCTGCATCCAAATTCGTATCAAGCAGCAGGCCTGTCATACCGAGTACACCATTCATTGGCGTGCGCAATTCGTGAGTCATATTAGATAGGAAGAGGCTTTTAGTTTTGTTAGCCGCTTCTGCTGATTCTTTGGCGTCGCGCAATATTTGTTCTGTGCGAATCTGTTCGGTTAGGTCGTACACGCTGGATAGAAGCACCTGTTCGCCATAGTAAAGTAGCGAATAAATAGATGTTGCGACCCAAAATTTTTGTCCATTGACTTTCTTAAACTGGACTCTAAAATTGATTACCTCTCCATCTCGCTCTAAAAGTGATAAAATCTCACATCGATCTGTTAGCTCGGCATAAATATTGGATGCAGTCATATTTTGCAACACATGTTCAGCCGTTGTCCCCAGCATGTTTTCAAACGCTTCATTTACATATAAATAGGTTCCATCAGCTTTTGCAATACTAATTGGTGTGAATAACTTTCCTAATGCTTTGCTTAAATTTTTCTCGCTACTTTCCAACGCTTGGCTCGTCTCTATTAGCTTTTCTAGCAACCTTATGCGTTGTAGCGCATTACTAATTTGTGATGCAACTTCAATGGCCAGCTCAATATCTTGCGAGGTAAATTCCCACTGTTCACTTGCGTCAAATCCTAGCGCGCCAACTAATTTGTCGGAAATAAATATCGGAACGATAAACATAGAGACTATGCCGAGTTCATTTATCATTTTAATGGCATCGGGTGCAAGTGAAGCATCCTCTCGTGAGTTGTGTACGATCAGGACCTTGTGTGTAGTGAGCACATAGTGTATTGCTAAATGTTCTTTAGTCTTAAAGATCAGACCAAGCGTACTTGGAAATTCGGAAGTCGTATATTCGGCAATGACCTCGGCTTCGCTATATTCGTCGTTAAAGAGGGCAAATCCACAACGTTGAATTTCGTAAAACTCGCCCATGTGTTGACAGATCTGCCTCATTGTCGCTTGAAAATCCTTTTGATTGGCCGTCAATGCCAAAATTGTACTCAGCAGTTCTTCTTGCTTTAACTGTCTACGCAGTTGCGCATCCTTACGGCGACGTTCAGTTATGTCGCTAATTACGGCCAATTGAAATTCGTGGCCTTTGTGGTTCAAATAACTTAGTTGAAGTTCAACGGGGATTTGTTTGCCATCTTTGGTCGTTAGTTTGGTTTCTTTAATGATAAATTTTTCTTGTCGAAACTCTTCCCACATCTCCTCAGTTGTCTGAATATAGGAGTGATCGATATCGCTTATGTGCATTTGATGGAATTCTTGTGGCGTGTACCCGAGCATTTTGCCTGCTCCTTGGCTGGCATTGAGAAAATTACCATTTAGCTCCACCCAAAAGACGGCCAAGGGTATTGCATCTAATGCAAACTGGGTTAGATACCGCAATTCATCTCGCTCGCGCAGATAGATTAGCTTTTCTATATTTTTTTCTAACTTTTTTGTGCGCCGCTCGGCCTGTTGTAGTAGTTGATGTCTGTGTAGTAGTGGCGCAATGATAGACGATATTTCTACCAGTAACTGCGCATCTTGCTTGTTATACTGACTGATTTGGGTCGACATCACGCTCAATCCACCTAAAACTTTTTTGGCATGGATCAATGGCACGTGGAGGATGCTTTTCAAGCCGTGCGTTGCAAAGTATTGCAATAAGGGTGATTGGCTTTCCGCAACGTTCGCCATACACTGAACTGTTTTTTCAGGGTTATTAGATTCTGAGCCTATTGCACTTAGTGGCAAGCGTGAGCCGATGGGGTATTTTTTCTGGAATTCTTTCCATCCTGTTGCCGCGACTAATTCTGCCTCGCATTTATTGTTGTCAAAACGCAGGATGCTGACTGTATTTGTCTTCAATAGATGAGGAACAGAATCGAGAATTACGCCATAAAGCTGTTTTTCATTAGACGCGCGCGTCAATGCTTGGCTCAATTCTTTTAGCTGATTAAGACGTTTGATATCGATTTCTATGGGCAGAATGGTTGGATCGGAGGAAGAATTGAAAGCTGTCATTTGATTCGACATAATAGAATTGTTCTACTTAACTATACGACTATTGATTTTTAACTAAGGCAGAAATTGGATTACTGTGTTATCAGCTAATACTGTGGTTGATATATCGACGAGAGGTTGGCATAAACCAATGTTATTACTGTGTATTATCTCAAAATTGGGGGTAAATAATATGGGTTGAGCTTTATATGCAGCAACAGACACTATGTATCGCGAAGGCAAAATATTGTTATTTGAGGGTATAACCAATATAACAACAGTTCATCTGGTTATTCAATGGCCCAATTGTCCCACAAAAAGGCATACCTTTATGTGACATATAATATATAAAAATTTTTATGTGACTAGGCTTATGCGAAATTTGCTGGCGCGGGAGCGGAAAAAGTTTGTAGAGGAAATGATCCTTCCGCGGGGAGTGTGATGTGTCGCGCATGAAGCATGAGGCGAGTAGATCCGTTTTTTATATTGATTGTGTGCTTATTATACAGCCGATCCCCTAGAATTGGTGCATCCATATATTGCATGTGTACGCGTAGCTGATGGGTACGCCCCGTTTGCGGCCACAACCGCACGCGTTGAACCATGTCACATTCGCGTTCGATCTCGTATTTTGTTAACGCCAATTTACCGCCTCGTGTCGTAACGGCCATCATATCGCGTCGATCTGGATGCGAGCCGATCCACGCGTTTATTTCTCCAGATTCTTCTAATTTATTAGGCATCTGCACCAGCGCCACATACTCTTTTTGTACTGTGCGTGCTTTGAAGGCTCGATCCAAATATTGGTTTAGCGCATGTTGTTGCTTGCCCGGCAGCGTGAAGAGAAGTACGCCCGATGTGTCGCGATCAAGTCGATGAAAGAGGTTGACCGCACCAAAGCGAGCGATGGTCAGGTCGAGCAAATTCTCGCGCTGCCCATGACCAGTCGGTTCGGAGAGCAGCCCCTCGGGTTTGTCGATAGCCAAAAGTGCGCCGTCGTTTGCAATGATCCACGAATCGTCAAACGTGCTGGGCTGCGTTGGCTTCTCCGCGGGTGGATCGAGCATTTCGACCAAATCATTGGCGCGCACTTTCCACGAGCAGCGCGACACTTTTTTGCCGTTCACTTTCACGTTCCCCGCTTCGATTGTCGATTGCACGGCGTTACGACCCCAGTTTGGGTACTGGCTGCGGACTACGTTGTCGAGCCGAATTGGTTTATTGAATTTTGGAACGTTAAACTTTATTGTCAACTTTTACTTATCTCTTTCCCGATTTCTTTCCCAATTGCCATACCCGAAAGCGCGGCCCCTTCAACCTTTGGCCCACCAAAAATGTCGCCCCCAAAATAGAGCGGCGCTAGCGAACTCGCTTTCAAAAATCGCTCGGGATACATTTCTAACGGTTGTGCATAGCGCCAGCGTTTAAGCTGCTCTTCGACAATTTCAGTGCCTGCGCCCAAAAATGGCTCTAAACTGGCGCGCAACACGATCAGCACTTCTTCATCCGCCGCGTCGTAATTTTCTGCACTGTATGCCGGACCCGCGTGAACCGTCACCACCCGAGCATCGGGCGAGATCCCCTTGCGCTGATTGTCCGCCATCCAGCTCACAACCTCATCTGGATTTAGCGCCATGCCCGGCTCCTCGAATGTCGTTTCCCCCTCGACCCGAAAGAGCCCACACAGACAGGGTGCGTAGATCAACTTCTCTAGTGCGGCCCGATCCGCCGGATCCAGCGCAACGTTGCCTGCATCCAATAAGGCCAATGTTTGCGGCACCGGCGACGTGATTACAAGTTGAGCAGCTGCATACCCTTTGCCCGCTTCGTCCGTCACGTGCCAGTTCGATTCATCGCCCGTGGAAACTTCGGTGACGCGTATCTGCGTTACAATCTCAACACCCTTTTTCGCCAAGCTCGCGGCCAACTGTTTTGCCAACGCATTAAACCCATTGTGTATAGCATAGCGTGGGTAGCCATCAAAATCTGGCCCCCAACCATCCGACCATTTGTACGCCACCCCATCTGCTAGCCACTGCTCTACGTGTCGCTGAAAAGCATTCTCGCGTACCGTCATAAACTGCGCGCCATGATCGGCCCGCCCAGCGCCGTTCCCCTTGGTATTAAATCTTCTGGTGGCCAGGCGACCGCCCACGCTGCGGCCTTTATCCAAAATCAAAATCTTGGGTGGCGATCCTTGCTTATCCATTCCTCGTTCAACCAAAGTAGCCGCCGCCATCAAACCTGACAACCCCGCACCCACAATCAATACATCTACATTCATGCTTATTCTCCACTTTGTCACTTTTTGACTCAGCCACTCTATCACTTTTCAACCTTGCTACTTTTCACACCTTGCATTACCATCCATTTTATCATGTCATCATCAAGCTCCCTCTATTGGCAACTTCTTAAAAAATATCTTCTACAGCAGCGTGGGCGCGTCTTCTTGCTCAGCGCACTCGTGCTGGGATCCATCGCGCTTGCGCTCATCAACCCGCAAATCATCCGCTATTTTATAGACACGGCCACACTTGGGGCAGCCGATATAGACACGGCTACCGCGAGCGCATCCACAAACGGCACGCAGCAACTCCTTGGCGCGGCCACCCTCTTCATCGTCATCACAATTGTGCAGCAAGCGTTTGTTCTTGGCGCGACGTACGTCGGCGAAAATGTCGGCTGGATAGCAACCAATCAGCTGCGCGCCGACCTCTCGCTGCACATGCTCAAGCTCGACCTCGCCTTCCACAAAACCCATACCCCCGGCGAGCTAATCGAACGCGTTGATGGCGACGTCAATCAACTTGCCCAATTTTTTAGCCAGCTCGTCATCAACCTGCTAGGCAACCTGCTGCTCTTCTTTGGCGTCCTCGTCATGCTCTGGGTCGAAGGCTGGCAGATCGGTCTCTCTATCACCGTCGTCGTCGCGCTCGGCGTTGCCGCAATCGAATGGCTGCGCCGCCGCATCGTTCCCCGCTGGGAAGCCGCTCGCGCCACCGAAGCCGCGCTCTTTGGCTTCCTCGAAGAGCGTCTCAACGGCACCGAAGACATCCGCGCAAATGGGGCTGAAGCCTACACCATGAACCGCCTCTATCACCTCATGCGTGAACGCTGGCTTGCCATGCGCCACACTATGAAGCTCGACGTCTTCGTCATCTCATTTCCAATCTGGATTTTTGGCGTTGCCTACGCAGTCGCCCACTTTATTGGCGGCAACCTCTACTTTTCGCAGGGGCTCACCATCGGCAGCGTCTACCTCATCTTCCACTACATCGGCCTGATGGAAGGTCCACTTTGGTCCACCATGCGCCAAGTCGAAGAGCTGCAAAAAGCAGGGGCCAGCATTAATCGCATCGCCCGCCTCTTCGCCATCCAGCCCACCATCGAAGACGGCCCCGGCATTCCGTTGGAGAAAGGCCCCATCGCCGTCGCATTTAACGATGTCTACTTCGCCTACACCGATGTCGAACATGACGATGCAAGGTATAAACTATCCAATGATGACGAGACGGATTCTACGGACATAGCGCTGTCCACGCAGGCCGTTACGGGCAGTACAGCAACCCGTGGTGGCTTCAATCAGAATCGCTTCAATCAGAATGGCACAGATGAGAGTGACGACGTCGATGAAATTGTGATCGACGGCCTTACTTTTACGCTCGAAGCGGGCAAAATTATGGGGTTATTGGGGCGCACTGGCAGCGGAAAATCGACCATCAGCAAACTGCTCTATCGCTTCTATGATCCAACCGACGGCTCGGTCCGCATCGGGCAGAACGACAATAGCAACAGTAGTAGCGCAACACACGATCTGCGCCAAGCCAAACGCAGCCAACTGCGCAACCGCATCGCACTCGTCACGCAAGACGTGCAGATCTTCCGTGCGTCGGTCCGCGACAACGTCACCATGTTTGGCAGCATCCAGCTCCAAGGCCAGCCGATCACCGACGCCGCTATCAACACAGTCCTCACCGACGTGGGTCTGGGCGAGTGGCTCGACAGCTTGCCCACTGGACTCGACACAAGGCTTGACGGCGCACGCGGCAGCCTCTCCGCTGGCGAAGCTCAACTGCTCGCATTTGGTCGCATCTTCCTCTCCGACCCGGGTCTCATCATCCTAGACGAAGCCTCTTCGCGTCTCGACCCCGCAACCGAAACCAAAGTTGAACGTGCGTTGGACCAACTGCTGCAAAATCGCACCGTCATCATCATTGCCCACCGTCTGGCAACCGTCCAACGCGCCGACGAAATCTTGATCTTAGAACGGGGTCGCGTGCTGGAACATGGCCCACGCACCGCGTTAGAAGCCGATCCGACCTCGCACTTTAGCTATTTGCTAAAAACCGGCCTGTCGCAAGAAGAGATTGATAAGATATAAATTATGCTCGTAACCCGTTACATCTTCCAACTTGCCCGCTACCGTCTCGGCTACTACATGATGGACATGATAGGCTTCGCCATACGCCTCATCTTTATCCCATTGACCGGACTGGTGCTGCGCGCCTTCTTTAATTACCTAACCGGCGAAGAGGGCACCCAACTCGGCATCCTACCCTCCACCACCCTGCAACTCATCTTTCACATCATCGCAGGTACAGCCATCTGCATTGCCATCTGGGGGCACATTGGCTACAAATATCACAATATGGCCTTGATGATCCGCAACATGCTCGAACGGATCCTCACCCTGCCCGGTGGACAGCCATTGCCCCTTAACCCCGACGGCTCGCGCCAATCCGCTGGTCAAGTCATCAGCACCATGCGCGACGACACCAACGACGTCGTCGAACTCATGGTCGTCTACCTAGATCTCTTCGCTACTGCGCTGACCGCCTTCGTCTCATTCTACTTTATGTGGCAAGTCAGCCCGGCGGTCACATTAGGCGTCCTCGTTCCGCTTGCCATCATCATCTTTGCCTCGCAAGCACTGGGCCGCATCGCCAAGCGGCTGCGCAAAAACAGCCGCGAAGCCACCAGCCAAGTTACGGGCCTCATCGCCGACATGTTCACCAGCACCGAAACCATCAAAGCCGCGCACGCCGAAGAGCACATCGTCGCCCACTTTGCCGAACTTAATGACGCCCGCCGCGTCACCATGGTGCGCGACCGCTTCCTCACTCAAATCGTCGAAATGCTCAACCAAAGCACAACCGCAATCGGCACCGGCCTCATTCTGCTCTTTGCCGCCCAAGCCATGTATGATGGCCGTTTTACCGTAGGCGACTTCGCCCTCTTTACTACCTACCTTTGGCCCATCTCCGTGTGGATGCGCACCATTGGCATGCTCATCACCCGCAATCGCCAAGTCAGCGTCTCGTTCGACCGCATGGAAACAATCATGCAAAACGAAACAAAAGGAACAGCCGTCGCTCACCAACCAACTTATATGGACGGCATTTATCCCGCACTGCCAAAAGTTAAACGCACCCCCGCAGATCGACTCGATCTGCTCACCGCGCGCGGGTTAACCTATCACTATGATGAAGTGCGGCAAGACGATGTCACGCACGCCCAAAATGGCACCAAAAATGGCACCAAAAATGGCATAGAAGACATTTCGCTCACCCTGCCGCGTGGATCTTTTATCGCCATTACGGGCCGCATCGGCTCGGGCAAAACCACGCTGCTCAAAACATTGATCGGCCTGCTGCCCGCGCAATCGGGCGAAATTCAATGGAATGGGGTGAAAGTGGATCAGCCCGATAGCTTTTTTGTTCCCCCTCGTTCGGCCTTCACGCCGCAGGCACCCCGGTTGTTCAGCGAAACATTGCGCAACAACATTCTTTTGGGGGTAGACGTAAATGATGCTGCGCTTCACAATGCAATTGAACAGGCCGTGCTCGAACGCGATCTAGCCGAAATGGAGCACGGCCTCGCTACCGAAGTTGGCTCGCGTGGTGTGCGTCTTTCTGGCGGGCAAGTGCAGCGTACATCTGCTGCCCGCATGTTTGTGCGTAAGCCCGAACTGCTTGTCTTCGACGATCTCTCCAGCGCACTCGATGTGGAAACCGAGCAGCTTCTGTGGGAGCGCCTCTTTAACAGTTGGCAGAGCGAACAACGTGAAGATGAAAATAAAGAAAACGAACAGCAATCCATGCCCACCTGCCTCGTCGTGACCCACCGCCAGCGCGTCCTCCAGCGTGCGGATCACGTCATCGTCATGGCCCATGGCCATATCCTAGACGAAGGTCCACTAGACGATCTGCTCGAACGCTGCGAAGAAATGCAGTCGCTCTGGTCCGGCGAAGAGCAGTTGGCGTAGGAGAATAACCCTGCAACTTTTCACCCTTTACCTTAGAGAAAAATGATGGAAGGCTTTTTGCCCGAATCCAGTTTTGGCCCAAAAGTGGTCGCACAGTGCGATGACGTGCTCCGCGAGGATGAAGACACTGCCGCGGCATTTCTTGCCGACCTCGCACAGGGAAATCACGCGCTCGAATTCACCATCGGCATCGGTCGCATTGCGCTCCCGCTACTGGCAAAGGGCATCCAAGTCGACGGCATCGAACTATCTCTACACATGGTCGAACAGCTTCAGGCCAAGTCCGGCGGCCAGCAGTTCAACATTACCATCGGCGATATGAGCGTCGCCACGACCGGGCAGCAATATAGTCTTGTCCATCTTGTCTACAACACAATCTTCAATCTTTTTACCGCTGATGATCAAATACGATGTTTCGAAAACGCAGCACGTCACCTTACCGCTAATGGATATTTTGTCGTTGAGACAGCGCTTCCGCGTCGCCCGCTATGATCCAGTGACGCAACTGCTTAAGGAAAATTACGTGCGCCTCACATCAAACGGCATTACCATGCAACCGATTGTCTGTCGCCTGATCGCGCCGGGCGAAATGAACCTAATGGCACACATCGCTGGATTGCGCCTCATCGAGCGATGTGCCAACTGACAACGTTCCACCTTTGATGTACACAGCAAAGCACACATCTATGGGTTGGATCATATACAGTAATGATACGGGATAAAAATGCAAAAAGAACAAATCAAAAAGAACTTCGACCAACAAGCCGCGTCCTACGACCAACAGTGGAGCAAGCTTGCCCCAATACGCGATGCGCTGCACCTGTTAATCGGAGCGGTTTTCGCTCACCTTCCAGAAGATGCGCGCATTCTTTCTGTTGGGGCCGGGACAGGTGCCGAAATAATGTATCTTGCTGATAAATTTCCGCGGTGGCGCTTCACAATTGTTGAACCATCTTCAGCCATGTTGGAGGTATGCCGCAGTCGCGCCGAAGAAAATAAGTTTGCAGATCGTTGCTTTTTTCATGAAGGGTATCTCGATTCATTACCCTCTACAGAAGATTTTGACGCCGCTACATCATTACTCGTCTCTCAATTTATTTTAGATGAGAAAGAAAGAACAGACTTTTTCAGCGAGCTTGCTCGTCGGCTTCGCTCGGGCACTGTTTTAGTCAGTTCAGACTTAGCATCCGATCTGAATTCTGTTGAGTATCAAAGTTTGCTTAATGTTTGGCTTGAGATGATGAAGATAACAGGAATGCCTGATGAAGGGCTCGAACGAATGCGCTCTGTTTATGGGAGGGATGTTGCGGTGCTTCCACCGGATCAGATTGAAGCCCTCATTGCAACAAGTGGTTTTAAAATGCCAGTTCAATTTTATCAAGCGGGGCTTATTCACGCATGGTATAGCAAGCGTGTTTAATCTTTCGCTCAGCAATACTTAATGCTAGTGATGCCCGCCTTTTATTAGAAGCGGTGTTAAATCGTCCAGAAAGCAGATAGATAGTGCGCTATAATTGAACTATGAATACAAAACTTATTTCTTTCTTCTTGTTTCTATCATTTATTTCGTTAACAATCGTAAGTTGTACAGAAGTGTCTAACAGCGACTTACCACAATCTGCGCCACAATCTG
>Ga0209185_1002248_pt1 | contig 13737 bp, 13 predicted proteins | sample SidtaG_2_FD_187425 | JGI IMG/M metagenome (GOLD analysis project Ga0209185, IMG submission 187425) | Marine algal microbial communities from Sidmouth, United Kingdom - Sidmouth_Asex2 metaG (SPAdes) (version 2) | ecosystem: Host-associated > Algae > Red algae > Unclassified | place: Sidmouth... | reverse complement strand
TTCCACTACCTACTAATAGCAGCAGAACCCTACAGAACTTTAATCCTGCAGCGCAAGGAGGAGAAGATATCGACTCTAAACATTGGTGGGATGGAGCCGCAACTCAAGCTATGGTTAATGGCTGTATCGACAATTATTCACTGATGAATTCCACCAAAATTGACGGTATTGAATCAGGTAATGCTGACTATGAGACAGATGGTATTCTGGAATCAGAACAAATAATTACTTCTGGTTCTACAGTTGATTATGATTCTGCCCAATTCATAGAGCTGTTGCAAAATTTTGAGGTCGTATTAGGAGCAGAGTTTCTTGCTTTTATAGATGGGTGCAATGCTGGTCAAGGTGGATTAAATTAAAAATAAAAAAGCTACAGAGATCCTATAGCTTAAAGAGAGAATTCTAGTTACAGTTATAAAAAGCTGCCTTTAAAGAAAGGCGGCTTTTTATTTATGTAGACATCTGCATGATGAATATCAAATATATCGCTTACGCACTTTACGATCTACATCGCTGTAATAGGCATGTTCAAAAGAACCTGGTGCTTAAATTTGTAATTTCTAAATGATTAATCGGTTAGAGATTGTCAATTATTATGCTGCTTAGATAGGGGTATTCAGAAGTAAAGCACAAACACATTTTCTATAGATGCAAAGCTAACTTGCATTCGCCGTGCGGGCCTTACTGCCCACCCGTACTCAGTGGTACGGTTCCTTCTTTATCATAGATACATTAAAAATCTATGATTTCCGACGTTGTCGGAACCATTCAGTCTTAATTGCAAAAAAAGTAAGCAAAAATGCTATGCCAGCTAATGCCAACCCACCCGAGGAAAAATCCTCGGTTCCTTCATTATTCAATGTCCATTTGGGACATTGAATTCCCTACAGGACCATTCAGTCTTGGGTACCTGGCAGGCAGCCGCCACTTCTAAAAATCCCTTTACGATTCTAAAGAGATTTTTACGAATAAGACCTTATTCGTATGGGAAGTTTCGTCTATTAAGTGACAGTCTTGAATTTGATTTGAACGCGTTAACCCTGGATTATTACCTCGCTTTTAAGGGTTTTTGGCAATAAACGGGGTAAGAAATCTAATCCAAATAAAAAGCAACCAAAAAGGTATTTGACAGAATCAAATTATACCCAAGTATTTGTACAGATTATGACCTAAAGTGCTAAAGTCATATCAGCTTGACCAACAGTTCTTTTACTTCTGAATTTATTTACTACTACTGAACATGCTTAGATAATTTGTATGTAACTGTTCCACTGTATTAATTAATTCTGTATGAGAAACGGGGTCACAATAATATTGGTTGTCATGATTTTTATCCAAAAATCTCGCCAACCAAAGCCACTCTCTACTTTCTTTTCCTGCACTTCGTATCGGGCTACCAAGATATTATACCTACAACGTAACTATGATCACTTCTGATTATGCCTTTAATAGAATGGAATGATCTAAGTGCTTTTCATTTTATATTACTATTACTCTTCAGGGCTGATGGACATTTCTAATATCGTATGGAGACGAACCCAGTATCAGGAGCAATTCTCTCACGTCACATATTTAGGGTCCACTGACTTCTTCTACACTTTCTATGATGATGTCTGTAACTTATTAGAAAAGTATACTGTACGGTGTGGGTATGGAATGTCAATCCCCTCTTCATCGAATCTATTCTTGACCGATTCAAGTAAGTCTGATGTCATGATTCTTGCCGAGTCTTGATTGTTCGTCCAGACAAATGTTCTTAAATCCACTGACGAATCTCCCAAATTTATAGTTCTGACTATCACTTGTTCTTCGCCTGCGTTAATTTGATATGGCTTACGGTTATCGATAGACAAAGGATGCTTCATCACTTCGGATCGAATTATGTCTCTCGCTTTAGCTATACTTGATTCGTAACTGATGCCGAAGTCTAAGTGTTTACATATTTTACCATCTATGTAGTCAGAATTAGTAATGATCTCATTACTGATCACAGAGTTAGGGACAATAATACGTTTGTTCTCATAGTTACGTATGACCGTATGTCTGAGGGTAATGTCCTCTATAATACCATGCATATCCGCGCTATTGAGTGAGATATGATCTTTAATTTTAAATGGCTTAAAGATAACGATGAACAGGCCACTCACGACGTTACTTAGTGCCTGCTGAGAAGCAAAACTGATGGCCAACGCAAGTACACCAGCACCTGCCAGCAGTGTTGTGCCAATGGCCCTGAAAGCTGGCACGGTATAAATGGCGAGCGTGAACCCCACGCCATATATGATAGCTATCAGCACGTAGCGAAGAAAGTAATAATTGGTTTTATCTAACTCCTGATTCGCTTCAATCTTAAGCAGAAATTTTCCGAACGCCTTTCTTGCTATTCGGGCAATCATAAAAGTCAGTAATATAGTAACAACAAATGTTATAATATGGGTGAGGTTGTCTTGCAGGAAATCATTCATCGCTGTAAAACTATAAAATACTAATCAATAATATGAACGCCCCACTGGCTATCATCTAAGAAATATCAAAATTAATAATCCACTCATGATCTTCCACGACCAGAGTTTGACACGATGATGCTTTTCCAATTTTGCTCATCTGTGTGAATAAATGATGAAATTCTAAAGAAGGAAGGTGCTAATGTTATATTAAAATCTCGTGAATCAAGTGGAAACTATTAATGAATAAAAAATCATCTGATGTTGTCTAACACGTTGAGCCTTATAAAGGCCTTGCCTATGTATCAAGTTCAATGATGTAATGGATAGCTTGTTTGCAAAATCGGAGCTTATAAAAAGAAAGGCACCTATTCATGAGAATAAGTGCCTTTAAATTCCAATATTTCTTAGAGTATTATTTTGAAGGTGCTCGTCTGATACCACGCTTAGGCGGCCATCGCTTCTTTTAATTTGGTTCTGGCAAATGATATTCTGCTTTTAACAGTGCCGATAGGTATATTTAGTTCTTCTGCTATTTCGTTATATTGATATCCATTGATGTACATCTCTAATGGGAGCTTTGATTTCTTACTCAAGTTTTGAATATGTGCTTTAGCTTTCTTTAGTCCAACCCATTTGTCGTTCCGATCATCCAATCCCACATTTTTAACTGGTAAGTAAGACAGCTTACCTGGCTCCACTGCGAATTCTCCTTTCTTTTTTCTTTTATTGTATTTGGTGATAAAGGTGTTCTTTAGAATAGTAAAAGTCCAATTTTTAAAGCTAAGATCTCGAGAAAATCGATGAAAGTTTCTGTAAGCTTTGATGGCAGTCTCTTGAACTAAGTCATCTGCATCCATTTTATTCTTAGTTAACTTTTGTGCAAAACTCTGTAGTGCAGGATAAGTCTTCTGGTAATAATCTGAAAATTGTAACTCTATCATAGATAATGCTTTTAATGTGAATAAATATAACTTACGATACAAATATATGTTTAATATAAGCACATTCCAAATAATTGAGTATTTAATTCACAATTAATGTTTAAAAATCGCCCATTTATGCAAATCTTAAGCATAATTACAATCGATCAAACTGTTATTGAGTCTTAAATGCACCAATTAGGCGCATATTAGCTTTACCAAAATTAAATTTGAGTATAATTTGAACAATTATTAAATACATGATTGTGACTAACTTACCTAATAGCTGTGTAATGAAGCTTTCCTTATTAAGTCTTAATTGATGAATACTGTAAGGTATGTCAGTAACTACTATGGTGAGTGAGATATGTTCCTTGTGGTCTACATTTGACGCGATGCGTATGGACGAAGAAAGGATCCTTTGGCCTGAGTCTATGAGTCAACTTTCTCAGGCATTCTTTGAGATATCATAACCTTGATGATGGCTTCATTATGTTCAATTAGGTGTTCCATAAGTTGAATAAAGCTATCAATGTCGAAAGCCAATTTTTCGTTTGCGGGAGACTTCTCTTTCAGCTTTGATTTCTTAAACGTATAAAATGCTTTGAAGCCAGTTAGCACTTTTTTAATGTTGATCGTCTTCTCGACGAATTCTTCAAGTTGTGCCTTGTCGACATCAGCTATTTCAACGGAGTCATCTCCGACTTCGATATCAGTTACCGCTCCGAAAGCTGGTATCTCCTCCCCTTTGCTCAGTCTGACTGATAGAAGATGCTTGATATCCACTTTAAATAGCTTAGCTAACTCTAAAATAATTCTAAGCCGCGGCTCCACTTGCTTAGTCTCATATGCGGCAACATTTGAACGCTTAATATTCAATTTTTCAGCAAGAAACTCCTGGCTGAAACCTTTCGACTTCCGCAGAAACTTTATGTTATGAGACAGAATTGTATCCTTTGCTTCCATATTGACTGTCGGGAATGAGTGTATTTTTATACTTTACTTGGATGATATGCCTTTGTTCGATTAGTGGTATCAGGGTAAGGTTATTTTTAGTATTTGGCTAAGAGTGTACTCAGACAGTCGAAAATATAAATGCGATAGTGCCTTGTATGAAAGTGAGTAAGATCTAAGCGTAAATGCTACAAAATGTGCGATATTTACACTAGCTCTTATGCAGAAAAAGAAAAATCACATTCCTAAGCCGACCTACTTCGGGACAAATTTAAAATTCTTGCGGCGCATCAATGGTCATTCTCAGAAGAACTTGGCCCAAAAGTTAGGCATAAACCGTAATCATATTGCTTCATATGAATCAGGTGTAGTGGAGCCAAATGCGAAGATTTTCCTCAAGGCCTGCGAATACTTTCAGATCGAGCCCGTAGATATGATGTCGAGCATATTGGAAGATGAAGGTGTCGACACCGCTATAGGTTTAGATTATGATAACCTTAATACTGTTGATAAATTTTTCAATGATCAATTAGAGGCATTTGTATCTCAGACTAATGAAATAACAAAAGTGCTGGAAGGCTACATTGCTCTGGAGAGAATTGACCTGGCTAAGAAAGATTCGGATCAGTCATCAGAATTAATGACAAGCTACAAAGATTTAATTGAGTTACTCAAGACTTTAATCACGACCAACTGGGAATTCATTCAAAAAGTCCTTCCCTCAAGGTCACTCAATGAAGAGGAATAGAGTTTTATCACATCCATCTGAGAGCTCGCAAATAGTCTATGACTGAGGCAGGTCTCGCTACGTATATGTTGTGGAGTATTCGACTTTAGCTTCCCCTGGATGCCAAGGATCCTTCTATTGTGCCGGATTGCGTATCAGGCATTTTAATTGTTCTGATCGGGTATGGAATATCTATCTCATACTTGTCAAACGCTTTCTTAATAGCCATAATGGCTTTGCTCTTAGCGTGAAGCGCCGTTAGATTTTTCTGAGCGTCTACTGAGAATCTGATTTGGAAGTTGATAGAGCTCCCTGCGAATTCTAAATAATGGAAGTGTAAGTCTTCATCAGCTTGTTCAAACTCTTTCTTTATAGCTCGACAAGCAACATTTTTGACGGACTCTAAGTCGGAGTCATATGAAACACCGCACTCAAGAGAAACCTTAATCTGTCTAGTAAGACCAAAGTTCTTAAAAGGATTCTCTACCACAAGATTGTTAGGTATGATGACAATATTATTATCTGGCTCTTTTAGCTTGATATATCTTAAAGTGATGTTTTCCACTACTCCAGTATATCCATTAGTCTCTATGAAGTCACCTATATTCATGATGTCTTTTACTGATAGGAATATGCCCGAAAAAGTGTTGGCTATAGTGCCTTGCAGAGCTAAACCTACAGCTAAACCCGCAACGCCTGCTCCAGCTAATATGGAGGTCAAGGCTTTGTCAAGATTCAGCACAGTCAGTGCTAAGAACAGACCCACAGCCAGTATAGCCACAGACATAATATTAGCAATCAAATTACGAATTGAATGTTGCTTAATCCTTGAAGCGATCAGCTTATGTACTAATCCATGTAGCTTCTGCGATATAAAATAGGCCAAAGCGAATAACACTATGGCAAGTATGATGTTTGGCAGGTTCAAAATGAGTGCATCTACCCAACCGACCAGTTTTTCGGTAAGATCACTGAGAGATGTATTTAATTGATCATTCATATATCGTAATTTGATCGGTGGGGAAATTGTATCCAGTATTTAAAAATGTTCTTATCCGTTAGTCACGAATCCAGCTTTTCGACGACTCTTCCAAGCATCTAACATCCATGTTTTCTTTTCGATGGAAGATAAGAATCCGCCGATTAGATCCACTGTACCTTCGTCTCCTGCTTCAGAAGCTGTGACAATAGTCTCACGCATAATCTTGATGAGAACAGAATGATTTTCGAGAATTACGGCTGCCATATCCTCGTCTGCGAGCATATCTTTAGACTCATTAATTTTTGAATTTTCTAAATATTCTGACATACTCCCAAATGGTTTTTGATTAATAGTAAGAATTCTTTCAGCGATATCGTCGATCCTGATTTTAGCGTCGTTATACAGGTCTTCGAAGACTCTATGAATCTCGAAGAAATTATTTCCATTCACATACCAGTGAAAACTCCTCAAATTTTGGTAATAAACACTGTAGCTGGATAAAAGATCATTTAATATAGCTGCTACGGGTTTTAGTTTGGTTTCTTCTATTCCGATATAATTCATGATAATAATTTACGATTAAAAATTGAGCACAGGTAACTGAGATGAAAGGATTAGTTGATTCGTATTGACCTTATACAACCTCTCGAATGCAGATCTTTCAAAATTTGAAAATGCTAACCAATCTGGCTTCTCTCGATCAATAATATTCTGCAACATGTCTGACTCGTCATTCAATGAGAATGCCTTAATAGTTCCTGAGAAATGGCTAAAGTCGTCGCCCAAAGACTCCATAATATCCTCCATTTTTATCTCTTTCTTATCTTCATGAAAAACATAAACCGGCCTCAGACCCATCTTCGTCATCAGCAGGGATAATTGATGAAGATTGGTTGTAGTAGTATCTCTTATGACTATGAGTATGGTTTCAGGTTTTTTATAAACGTGGTTTTCGGGAATGGTCAGAGATGGTAATGTCGTATTTTTAGAAATGTCCGTCTCCGTAGTTCCGATTAGTTGATTGATTAATGTATCACCGCTCTTCTTATTAATTGTCCAGAGCAGAGCCTCCTCATTTATACCATCCTCAAGAACTCTTCCCTCTAAATTTCCAATCTTGATATTAGCCTCTACATGAGGATGAAATAATTTTAAAAACTCTACGTGCTTATCTAATTCAGCTGTATTAAATTCTAAAGTTTTCTTTTCTACATAGGTTTGAGACTTATGATCAACGCCATGTCCAGTCACGGCACCAGGAATAGCGCTCATACTTATCCTCGGTGAGCTCGCTACTAATTCGATCGTTAGATTAAAGTCTCGCGCAAGATGAGCGTTGTAATCTAAGTAATTTTTTATGTCTGATTGAGGGTCCTGTATAGTAGCTAATACTTTATGCTTCATGGGTGATGATTATTCTGATAGGAATTAATAAGTAGATTCTGACAACTGCGAAATTAGTTGACAACGGCTTTAGAGCTCTCTAAGCTATGATAGAAAGTAGGATTATGTGAAATCTGTGGTATGGATAAAAACAGTCGCTTCTTGGTGACGGGTAGATGCACCTTGATGACATTGCCTACGGGAGCTGCAAGATATCTGCGGGAGGATTTGATTTTTTTGTACATCTTAATAAATATTAATTCTCTGATTATACTTGACATTTACTAAGATGTTCGAAATAATGCCTTACAATCAAAGTGTTCTTAGTCAGACACAACAAAACTTTTGGAGGTGTTCAGGATTTTTTCTTACAGACTGAAAAGTTGATAGACATTCACTAAATCGAATCGTGTCAAGATGATTAGCTCTTGCAGATCAAGCATTTTAAATGATGCATCGAGAAGTTTAGTTTCTCTACTGTTAATCAGGAAAAGAGAACTCTCTCCAATCTGATACTTCAGCTGCTCAGTCTGTAGCAGAGTTTGATAGTCCACCACATTATCGCTCAGTAGGGCAGTCTGTTCTGCTAAGTTAGATTCAGCCGCAATAAGGTTATTGACCATCATCTCAAGATTTTGCTTTATGATATCCTGATCAAGTGCTATTTGCTGAGCTGTAATTTGCTGGAGCTGTAGATCTGCCCTCGATTTACGATTGAGCAATGGATAATAAAAATCTAATCCCCATTTATAATCTCGTGGATTATATCTAATTAATGCATCTGCATCATCCACTCTCAGTAAGGGATTAAAATTAACGTTCAGCTCTGGTTTTAGGTTTTCTCTGGCAAGTCGCTGGTCCAACTCCACCATCTGCAACTCGATCTGCAGCTGATTCAGTGTAGGTATCTGAGACATTAGTTCAGGCGATCTGATAAGAAGGGTGTCTACCATATAGGCGGATGGCTCTAAATCCAAAGGTTCAGGTCTACTACTCGCTTGAATTTCTAAGGGTAGAAGGCCTTGATCCCACAGGTAGGTATTTACCATATTCCGCGCTTGCTCTATCTTGAGTCTTATTTTCGCCAGTTCTTGTAGTCTGGATCTGAGATTGACCGTCGCTTCCAAGGTATCGATGGCAGGCCTATCCCCTACCTCAAAGCCTGATCGTGTATTTTCAAATCTCTCTTCCGCTATCTGAATAACTCGCTCTTGGATCTTCAGCTTCTCATGGAGCACTTGCCACTTGAGGTAATCTTTTGCAGCACTAAAAAGTAATTTGTTAAACAGCTCACGCCGCTTCAGATCATTAGCTTTACGGTACAGCTCAGCCTCTTGCAGACCTCTTCTTCGCTCATCATAGATAAGACCTCGCCCTAATGGGATGCTGATTCCCGCAGCAAGAAGACCGTTATCAGGTATGGATTCGCTATCGTCTAAGAACAATCCTCGATTGCGCTCATAGGCTATCTTCACATCCGCTCCCAGCCATGTGGGCAGTTTTAACTGAGACATCAGTCTTCGATAATAACTTTTATCTGCGAATTCCTTAGCATCATAATCTAAGGATAGTGTGGGATCAAATCCAGCTTTAGCCTTGAGATCATAGGCATCCGATACGTCATCTAGTAACCTGGCCTGAATGGCCATAGGATGATGGTGTCTCACCATATCAAGATAGTCATCCATGCGGATGATGAGTGTGTCCTGTGCGGCCACCAGCGCTGGACTGACGCATATGTAAAGCCAGAACACCACTAACAGTAGACCTGAAGACTGGCATAGAGGTCTGCCTCCTCCACCTACCCTCAAGGCAGCTTCCATCATATAAGAGAGTGTGCGCATTATTTTATCTTCTTGATAGGTGCCTTTAGTTTTTTGTCCGCCTTTATCTCATATTGATAGTAGTCCGATGGAAATCCGTTCAGCTGCCTCCACACCTCATAGTATAGTCTGACCTTATTAAGCAAGACCAAGGCATTAGCACCGCCTCCGATGCGCAGCTGTTCTGGCCATTTCTGTAGTTTATCTGATTCGACTACGAGAATCCGATACATACCATTTTTACTGATGAATTTATCTATAGCAAAGACCTCACCGCTAAAAGTCCCATAGGAGTTATCAGGCCAACCAGCGAAGATTAATGCTGGCCATCCGTCAAACATAATTCTCACCTGCTGCCCTTTCTTCATCAATGGCATATCCACTGGACGAACATACATCTCCACCGCGAGCTCGTACTCCTCTGGAATAATGGTAATCAGATCCTCGCCAGCTTTAATGAATTCACCAATTCCAATTCTCAGAGCTCTGGTGATAGTCCCTCTAATTGGTGAGGTAATGAAGTAGGCGTTTGATCTGACCTCATATTGATTAAATTGGGATTCTAATTTATTGACGTCCCCAAGACTATTATACTGTAGCGAATTAGTTGACTGTATATCAGAATTGATTTTAGCCAGTTTTTCATTCACTTCGTTTTTTATGGAGAATGCATTCGCTTTCAGATTATCTATGTCATTCTGGTAGTTGGTGATCTTGTTTTGAATATCTAAGTATTTGGCTTGCGCTTTCTGCCACTTTAGGTCCTTAAGTTCTACCTCCGTGAGCGACTTAATCCCTTTTTGATAGAGTTCATTAGTCCGATCGTATTGCTTCTTTGAGTTCTGCCTGTCTATATCGGCGGCTACCAGCGCTAAGCTATCACTCTGTATTTTCAGCTTGACTTGATTGATCTTTATCTCATTCTGTTCCAGTTTAACATCTCTATTTTGCTGTATGGCTGCGGCCTGTTCCTTTAGGTTTAGTACCTTACTTTTATACGCATTGACCGATTCTTGCTTGGCATCTATTTGGCTTCTCGTACGACTGAGTATTTCTGGATCCAGATATGCTTCTTTAGACTCCTCTATCCTAAGTATGGTGTCTCCAGCATTGACTAATGCTCCTTCCTGCACATACCAATTCACTATCCTACCATCTATCAGAGACTGTATGGCCTGAGGTTTGTCATAGGGATTGAGTGCTGACACGTAGCCCTTAGCTCTAATATTCTGAGTCCAGGGGAGAAACAGCGATAAAACTCCAACAATCGCCACCACACAGAGTAGCCGAAGTAGGGTCTGAGAAATAGATCGCTCATCTAATCTTTTAAAAATAGAGTAGCGAGTCTTATCTATCTTACTGTCAATGGACTTATGCGTAATATTAAGCATGACTATCAGATTCAAATGAAGAATAAATAACTTTACCATGTTCTATTAGGACCTTATCTGAAATGTATTTACTCCAGATAGGACTGACAGTAGTGATGATGATAGACCATGGCTTATCTTTCACGACTTCTTTTATAATAATCTCTTTTTCCTCACTATTAATGTGATTTAATGGATCTTCTAATATCAATAGCTTCGGCTGATTGACAATGGCTCTGGCCAATTTAATTTTGTCCTGCACACTACGCGGTAGCTTCCTCCCTTCAGGGTCCAGAACAGTCTTAAGGCCCAAGGGAATGGAAGAGATAAATTCATCCAGTCGCGTGATTCTAATCGCCTCTGTAATCTGAAATGCACTGACATTTCGGCCCATTTTAATATTATCTAATACAGTGCCCTGAAAGATATCATGCTCACTGAGCGAGAAGCCAATGTGTGCCCTAAGCTTACTGATATCGAGCGATTGCAGAGGGAATCCTTTAAACTTTATGATACCGCTATCTGGGATTAATATACCGCTAAGTAGCTGTAGAAAAGTAGACTTGCCAGCTCCAGAAGGTCCATCGATAACCACGGACTTTCCCTCTGGTACATGCAGCGTAAAGCCGTCAATGGTATTGGAAGAGTCGTTAGGAAATCTATATTTTAATCGATCTGCAGTGACTGAGAATGCTGCTTGCTCATCCTTGAACTCTAAGCCATCTTCCTGATCCATTGGCATATCTAATACGTAGCCAATCTTCTCTAATGCCGTCAGGACATCGTATATAGAATCAAGCGACTTGATCAGTTTCTCCACGGAGGCGATTATCAGGATGATGATGATCTCCGCTGCGACGAACTGTCCAATATTCATCTCTTGATTAAAAACTAAGATACTGCCCGTGATCAGCAAGCCAGCAGCAATGACCACCTTGAAGCCTATCAAATAACTGAACTGACTGATTAAAATTTTGAAATGATTCTCCCGATCGGTCAGATACTGATTGACCTTCTCATTACTCTGACTCAGGTCAAAATCTGATCCACTAATCAGCTTGAACGACATCTTCGTTCTGGCTATCTCTTCCAGCCAGAATGCAATCTTATATTTGGAGCTCGACTCTTTAATACTCGTACGCAGCCCACCAGGGCCAGTGATGGCTATGATAAAATAGACTAAAGCTATTAAGATGATACTGAATATAATAAAGAAAGTATGATATAGACTTAATACGACTAATCCGACAACGATCTGAAATAAAGCCAAAGAAAAGTCGATCAAAATCTTAGGAAGACCCTTCTGAATGGTCATAGTATCAAAAAATCGATTGGTCAGTTCTGGAGCGTAATAATTCTCAAAGGCGCTATGCTTAATGCGCGGTATACGATAGGCAAACTCAAATGAGGCCCTGCTAAATATCTTCTGTGCGATATTCTCCACTATACGCAACTGCAGGAGCTGCAAATAGCCCGTCAGCCCTATGCCTCCAATGACGACGGCTACTAGGATCATCCAAGAGCTAGTGATCTCACCGCCTTGAATAAGGTTAATGATGGCTTGGATACCTAATGGCAAGGATAAATTGACCAATCCATTAAATAGGGCGTAGACATATACTTGGCTGATGTCCTTCTTATCCCTCTGTAGCAGACGATTGAATCTTTGGAAGGCGGTAAGACGACTCATGGATTGGGACATGGCTAAGAGATATTTAAAAGTAAATAAGGGCTGCTACTCACAGATCTCAATCTGATGTAAGACGACACAGCCAAGACATACAAAAAACTCAACCCAATTGTTGCGCTGATAACTATAATACTCCTTCTAATACTCATCTTCCTGTCAGGTCTATTCTGGATTTTTCATCGCGCTTATCTTTATATCGCCTGATAGATATCGCGACCTTATCGAGGGACTCAGCCAAGAGGCTCTTTAAATCCTCTGATCTATGTTTCAATATGATATCATGACCTGGTACACCTAAGATGAATGTGGTCTGATATAGGGTAGATCGAGATCCCTCAGAGGTGACGTATAACTTAGCGTAGAGCATCTGATCAAATTTTTCTTGTACGTTTCTCAGCTTCCACTTTGCAAATCTAATGTACTTGTTGGGGACTTTTGCTTTATTTCTGACAATGATGTTCATAACGATATATTTAGTGAGTGCAAATATAGGATAAATAATTAAATTATGTAAGTATTACTTACTATTGAAATACTATTAATAACTTTTGATATTGCATTACTCTATAATCCGTATATTGTACTACCAAGCCAATGATTAGATGCCAAGAGATATAAAGTTTGACCTACCCGAGAAGTTGTTCCTAAAGGATCCTCAGAATTCTAAATTCGGACAGAAGCTGTTAAAGCATACTATCGTCCTCATGCATGAGCTTGGCTTCGAGAGGTTCACCTTCAGAAAATTAGCTGTCGCTATGTCTTCAGCAGAAGTGTCTATCTATAGGTATTTTGAGAATAAACACTTACTGCTGCTCTACCTTAACTCTTGGTATTGGGAATGGGTGCACTATCTCATCGACTTTCACACTGTCAATATAACGGACCCTAGAAGAAAAGTTAGAAAAGTACTGCACTGCATCATCTTCGCGGCGAATGAGCAAGACGGACATGGCTTCGAGGATCAGAAGTTCCTGCAAGAGATCATGATACAGGAAAGTTCTAAGTCCTACCATATACGTGATGTTGATAAAGAAAATAAAGACGGGCTTTTTATATCTTACAAGCTCATGGTCAATAAGATAGCCGATATCATGAGAGAAGTCAATCCCACTTTCGAATATCCGCGCACACTGTCTAGCACTGTATTCGAGATGGTGAATAATCAAATCTACTACGCAGAACATTTACCTCGACTGACTGACTTAAAAAATCACGATTCTAAACTTCAGACTCTAGAAGTCATCGTGAATAAATTCGTATTTGCGTCGTTAGATGCTACTGATTGAAGTTATGATTCTCCCTTGCAGATGTCACACTAGGGATATTAAGAAGTAAATCATAAGCACATTTTCTTTAGATGCAAAGCTTACTTGCACTCGCCGTGCGGGCCTTACTTTTTTCAATTGCAAAAAAAGTAAGCAAAAATGCTATGCCAGCTAAT
>Ga0209185_1002247_pt1 | contig 13743 bp, 13 predicted proteins | sample SidtaG_2_FD_187425 | JGI IMG/M metagenome (GOLD analysis project Ga0209185, IMG submission 187425) | Marine algal microbial communities from Sidmouth, United Kingdom - Sidmouth_Asex2 metaG (SPAdes) (version 2) | ecosystem: Host-associated > Algae > Red algae > Unclassified | place: Sidmouth... | reverse complement strand
AGTGCCGTAGTTCTTGGTTCTTGGTTCTTGGTTCTTGGTGCCGTGGTTCTTAGTTCAGGGAGGGCAGGTTTTTTGTGCAATCTAACATCACCTGTCACCCGTCACTCGTCACCCGTCACTCGTCACCCGTCACTCGTCACTCGTCACCCGTCACTCGTCACTCGTCACCCGTCACTCGTCCCAATTAATTAATTAATTAAAAAATGTAGTAACAATATGAATTTAAAAGATGCTAAAGTAGTAATCACTGGTGCGACCAGTGGAATTGGTTATGAAGCAGCTCGTGCTTTAAAAACGGCGGGTGCTGATGTTGTAATTTGTGGAAGAAATGAAGACAAATTAGCGCAAGCGATAGAGACGCTTGGTGTTCATGGTCTTAAGACAGATGTTTCCAAAGAGGAAGACGTAAAAGCTCTTTTTGAATTTGCGTTAGAAAAAATGGGCAGCCTCAATGTGTTGGTCAATAATGCAGGAATTGGCAAATTTTCTATGCTTACAGAAACGACACTTGCTGATTTTCAACAAATATGGGACGTCAATACCAAAGGACTTTTTCTTGCAGGTAGAGAAGCCGCAAAAATCTTTGTACAACAACAAGATGGGCACATCATCAATGTTGGTTCTACGGCTGCGGTACGGGGTTTTGCTTCGGGTTCAGCATATGTCGCAAGTAAATTTGCAGTATCAGGCTTAACCGAATGCTGGCGAACAGAACTGAGACCACAGAATATTAGAGTGATGCAAGTCAATCCGAGCGAAGTCGTTACCGATTTTATAGAAAAAGCTGGCTTTGAAAACAAAAACACAGAGTACAAATTAAAGTCCTCAGAGATTGCCCACGTCGTTGTCTCGATGTTAGCGATGAATGACGTTGGGTTTATGCCAAGTGCCGAAATTTGGGCAACGAACCCGAATCGGAAATGATATAAATGAGTGGCAGGTGACGGGTGACAAGGGGTAAATGATAAATTTTATCGTTTTAACAAACTTTTATGTTCTTTTTTTTGGAGCGAAAGGTTTGCCCCTTCATCGTTACGTTTAGTCCTGCTATCCGTTCTTATGGCTAATAAAGAGATTAATCACACAAGAACCGAACCACAGCACTAAGAACCAAGAACTACGGCACTTTATTAGCCATACCACTGCTATCAGGGCTATTTTGGGCGGTCTTGATGGTAATAGGTCTGAGCAAGAATGTCGCTGAATAATAGTCAAATATTTGTGTGTCAAAAAACAAATTGATACTTATAGTCCGTAGTCTTATAGTCCTCAAATTATGATATTTGCACAATGCAAAAATTATATTCAAAAGAAGATAAAGAATTTTTGGCTAAAATTGGACTAAAAATTCGAGTACGCCGATTAGCATCGGGCTTATCTCAAGAAAAGCTTGCTTTTGCAAGTAAACTTGATAGAACATATATTGGTTCTGTTGAGAGAGGAGAAAGAAATATTTCGGTAATCAACTTACGAAAAATTTCTTCTGCATTAAAAATCAACTTACATGAATTATTAATGACTGAAGAACATGAATAAACATTTAGTAAGTGCCTTAAAAAAAGCAAGTTTCATCGCAAATTCTACTCTAACTATTTATGATGAAATAGAAATTGGAGATGAAAAATTTTGGTTTACAAGTCAAGAACCTCAAGAAATATTGGATTCAAAATTGCAAGGCTTGAGTTTAAAAGGATTACCACTTCGGACAAGATCAAAGACAGTAAAAATGGAGATTGCTAATGCTTTGGGCTATCCTATGCCTAAGTCATTTAAAAAAACCAAACCAAGATTTATAGGACAGCGATTTGATACCTACACACAAAAATCTAATAATCTTCAAGTCTGGAATGAAGATTTGGATTTAAGTAGATGGTATGTTCTTATAAGAATTGACGAAAATGATTTAGTAACAAAAATCAAAGTAGTTGCTGGAAGTGATCTTGCGCCTTTAGATACCACAGGAACACTGACACAAAAATACCAAGCAAGCATAAAAAACATCAAAGATAAATTTGAACTTGTAAGTAAGGCAGATACAGAATACATTGCTAACCTTTGTGGAAAAAAAGGATCAATAGCTATTACTGATATGAGTCCAATAGATATTCCTCAAAAGGGGAATTTACGCTCCATCAAAACTATTTATGAAAACCTTAAAAAAGTAGTTGGTAAAAAATTTAATGACCCTGGAAGTGATCAAGAAAGAAATAGAGGGGCTGAATTGCATAAATTAGTATGCAAGGCATTGGGATTTAAATCATATCACGATAATGGTCAATTTCCTGATGTTAGAAACCAATTATTAGAGGTTAAACTTCAAACTTCGCCAACCATAAATCTGGGATTAGTTTCTCCTGATAGTGAAACACCTTTAGATATGGAAAAAATCAATAGTATACCTATTAGACATTGTGATGTGAGATATGCTATTTTCTATGGTAAGATAAACAATGGAATTGTAGAAATCACCAATTTGATTGTAACAAATGGAAAAGATTTTTTTGGACGGTTTCCAAAATTTGAAGGAAAGGGCTTGAATAAAAAAATACAAATTCCTTTGCCTAAAGATTACTTCAAAACTTAAAATATCATAGGGTTAAAACAGGTTCAACGCCAAAAGATTCAGCAACTTTAATTTCTAACTTCTCTTTTAAAGATTTTTCTTCAAAATCAGTACAATCATTTAGTTTTTTAACCAAAGAGATTATCTGTTTTGAAGCACTGGAATTGATATCAGGAATAGGATATTTCTCAACATACTGCGTAAAATACCTTCTTCGACCTGAATATAGTTTATTATTAAACATCAAGTCATGATACTTCGTCATCAGTAAAGAATTTGCGACTCCTTGTATTAATAATAACATATTGATCTCTTTAGGATTTTGAGCCACCATCCAATAACAATTACCATTAACGATTCGTTTACTTTCATCAAAGTGAAATCTGGGGTAACTACTAATATCAGGAAAAACCAATTTTGGTAAATCCCAAAACATAGGATTCTGAGGCACCCATATTTCAAACCATTGCCGACCAGCATCAATTAAATATTTTCTACTTTTTAATTTTTCTTCATACTCTAATAAATACTGTTTTGCTCTGGGATACTTATCTATATCAATTGTTTTCTTTTTACCACCTTCAGAGAAATGAGGATAAAGTACGCTTAGCTTTTTATCATCTGAAATACTCCAGGGTTCAATATTCTCTTGCGAGATTAAATCCTTTAACAATTTTTTCTCAGGGATAAATTTCTGCTCATTCCAATTTTGCCTAATAAAAACTTTATCAGCAGTCGTTTTTATACCTACCCGAACTTTGAAAAAATCACTTATTCTGGTTTTAGTAGATTCATTTATTCTATTAATCCATTTATCCTCTTGATTAGACAATAATGCCCAATAATGATCCTTTGAATTAATAAATTTAATCTTGCCAGATGTCTTTTTATATTTTTTATTATTAGTTTCAAAGTAACCATCCTCCTTAAAATTCAATACATCATAAAAATCAGGTACTTTGGTTATTTCTCCATTAAATCCATTTAACTCTTCATAAATTTTTGTAAAAGGTGAATATCTATTTTGTGCATTACATTTTTTACGTCCAATAAAAATTGCAGGAAGAACAGCTGCCTGAAATAGTTTTGTGTCCCCAAGATCAATTATTTCAAGGATTTCAAAATTCTCTTTCAAAAATTTTCGTATACTTATACCACTTTTAGTTGATAAGTAACGATTTGAAGTAATCACACCAATTAATCCATTTTCTTTTAGCGCATAGGTCATAGCAACTAAAAAAGGATAATAAAGATCTACTCTGCCTTTTAAATTAAATTTCTTTGATATTTTTTGTGCATAATCAGCTCCTAATATTTGAGTTCTAACATAAGGTGGATTTGCTATTATCATATCAATAGTTCCGTTTATGGAACTACCTAATTCATTTTGGTTAAAGAGATTTGTTTGTTTTGACTCAGCCCCTACTTGCTCAAGAAAATCTTTGTTTAGTAAGGAAACTGTATTAGGAAGAAACTCTAAATTGGTACATGCCGTTTTTAAAAATTGATTGTTGGAATCGAATCCTGTTAATTCAAATTTAATATCTTTCAAGATGAGTTTTCTAGAAATAGCAGCAAGAAGCGCACCCTCACCACAAGCGGGATCTAGTACTTTAAGCATCTCATTGTTAGGCTTATAGTGTGCCAATATCTTATCTGAAATAAAATCTGCTAATTTGGGAGGCGTAAAAGTTGCTCCAGTTTCTTTTATTAATTGAGATTTGGGTGTCATTAGATTTGCTTCTTTATACAAAGATACTTATAGTCATCAATAAACACAAATTTAATTCATCTCTCCCCCATTTTATGGGCTTATCGGACAGGTTTAGCAAAAATTTTCAACTGTGGGAATTTTTCCTTATCTTTGCCGACCGTTTTGAAAAAATATTGTACATCAGAGCGTGCGTGTAATCCACGATTTGTTGTTTTTTGGTTAGAACTTGCTTGTTCTGTCCTTGTAAAATAGACCTGATAGTAGCGGTTGGATGCAGTGTTGGCGATTGGATGGCTTTTCGCTGCGAAAAATGCAAGGCATCTTGGAGATGCCATCCATAAGCGGATAGCAGGACTTGACGTAACGACGGAGCAACGAACAGTTCTCTCCTTATAAACAAACAAATTTGTACGCTCACAAATATTTCATTGATAATGAAAACAAAGAATTATGAAACGGTCTTCGTCTTTACACCAGTCTTAAATGAAGCTGATGCGAAAACTCATGTAAAAACGTACATGGCTTTTCTCAAAGAGCAAGGGGCTGAAATCTTAGAGGAAGACTTTTGGGGTATGCGCCAATTGGCTTATCCTATTCAAAAGAAAACTACAGGCATCTATTTTGTTACAGAATATGTAGCAACAGGTGAGTTAGTTGATGCATTGGAAGTAAAATGCAAGCGAGATGCTCAGGTCTTGCGCTTTTTGACTGTTCGCTTGGACAAATATGCTATAAAGTATAATGAAGATAAGCGAGCTGGATTGGTCGGTAGAAATAGAACAATTAAAAAACCACATGAGTTAAAAGCGGAAGCAGATGCGAGAGCAGCAGAGGCAGAAGAAAGAATTAACTCACAAAATGAAGGAGGTAACTAATGGCAACATCAAGATCAGACATCAAATTTTTATCGGCTCCTAAAATTGGTACAGAACGCAAAAAGTACTGCCGATTCAAGAAGAACAAGATTCGTTACATTGATTATAAAGATGAAACGTTTTTGTTGAATTTTATAAATGAACAAGGTAAATTGTTGCCTCGTCGTCTTTCGGGAAATTCTCTCAAATATCAACGTAAAGTGGCGCAAGCTGTTAAAAGAGCAAGACACATCGCTTTACTGCCTTATGTTACTGACCTTTTAAAATAATTGAATCATGGATATAATATTGCTTAGAGATGTAGAAAAGTTGGGGTATCAGGATGATGTGGTAACAGTGAAAAATGGCTATGGTCGCAACTATTTGTTACCAAAGCGTTTGGCTATTGTTGCCAACAAAGCGAACCTCAATTCAAGGAATGAACGTGTACGTCAAACAGACCGTAAGCTAGAAAAACAAATGAGTGGCATTTTGGCTGCTGTTGAAAGATTGAAAGGTACGCCTATTAAAGTGAAAGCGAAGGTGGGTACTACTGGTAAAATCTTTGGTAGTGTGACCAATGTAATCTTGGCTGATGCACTTAAACAAGCTTCTGGAATAGATATTGATAGAAGAAAAATTACTATCTTGGAGGAAGTGAAAGAGTTGGGTGTATTTAAAGCAGAAGTGGATTTACACAAAAATGTAAAGCACGAATTTGAATTTGAAGTTGTTGCTGATTAGTCATTTCGACTACGCTCAATGATCAAATAAGATAATAGAAATACTCTAATACGGTTTTTCTGTATGAAAAAAAATTGAAAGCTGTTTCCCTTTGGGAAGCAGCTTTTTTTTGTAGATGTATTCTTATACCAATCCATGATTAAAATGCGTCTATATCGGTAAATGAATCCCTATCTTAGAGATAGAATCCATTAGCTAACCTATTTGAATATAGCAGTCCTAATTCAGTTCAGGAATTTTCTTTCACGCAAAGACCGCAAAGAATTTTGACGCAAAGACCGCAAAGCTCAACAGAAACCAATCTCTTTGCGACCTTTGCGAAAAACTCTGCGACCTTTGCGTGAGATACACTTTTTCTATTTTCAGATAGGACTGCTATAGTTTACTAGTTTAATCAAGGTTTCATGAGTACGCATTCTTAAAAAGGATTGGTCTTATTCTCCTTCCAAAAAATAAAGTACTCTTTTCGCTTCTTTGAATTTCCATGATTTTTCTGATACGATGGTTTGCAGCAAATCGTAGGCTTTGGTTACTTCGCCTGTGTGGAAGTAACAAATGCTTAAATACCAAGTGGCTTCTTCTTGTTTGAATAGCTTCTTGCCTTCGACTATTTGCGCTAAATGAAAGGCGGATAAGGTGTAATTTGGCTTGGGCAAATAAAGGAAACTGAGTCCTTTATAAAATAATATTTCGTTTGTCTCTTTATCGAGTTCTTCCAATTTTTGAATGGCTAATTCATATTCTTGTTGCTTGAAGGCTTCAAGTGCCATACCATAATCCGTGTTTTCGCTTAATTGGTTTCTTAAAACAACAGGCGTAGGATGCTTTTCGTTTATGAGATTTTCACACAGTTCGAGCAGTTCTATTGCTTTCTGGTCTGTTTTTTCTTGATTTTGGTTTTGAGTATTGAGGAGAAACTCTTTGATTTTAGAGATTCTATTTTCTTCTACTGCTTCCATCAATTCCGCTTTAAAGTCCTTGTTTTTTTTGAGGTGTACAACGATGCTTGCTTCTACTTCTTGAGCAAAAACAATATCTTCTTCAAATCGTTTTTCAAAAATAACAATTTCTTCTTCAGATAATTCTGTGTGTAAGAATTTCTGAATTAATATTTGATTATCCATTCGAGTGTATTGGTGCATAATATTGGTCTAAGGTTTCTTTGAGCTTATCCTTAAATTTTTTACAACATCGACATTTTGTACTTTTAATAGAATTATAGGTAGAGTAATCAGATATTTCATACATTCTTTTTAAAGACATATCTTCTTTATAATATTGCGTTAAAAACTCTTGGCATTTAGGGCTTAATGCTTTTAAGGCTTCTTGTATAATTTGAAGTTTTTTCTCTTCTTCATCTGTCCAATTATCTGTATCGTCTTCTATTTTGTATAATTTGATTTCGGTGCCATTAAAGGATATAACTCTCTTTTTTTTTCTATATTGATTCCTTAATAGGTTCAAAGTCACAGTTAATACGTAAGAAGCAATGTTTTTATTTTCAAACTTTTGCTCTATTATTTTTGTTCTCAAGATAAATATAGCCTCTTGATAAGCATCTTCAATGTCTTCTAATGCAAACCTTTGGGTTTTTCTTAAAGTAAGTAGACAATAAGATTTATTTTCTAAATAAACCTCTGCTAATGGAGCATTGTCTCCATTTTGTATGCGTTTTATATCTTTTAAAGATAGGGTTTTCATGGTATAAACAAATTAGATGACTATAAGGTAAACAATTTTGTTTATTTTTTTATATTTTTTTTAGTTAATTTTGAAATAAATGGATATTTCTAAAACAGTACAAACACTTCTCCAAGAAGCAAAAAACTTACAATTATTAAGTAAATATGAGGATTCAATGCTGATATTTGAAAAAGTGAATCTACTCTTGGACAAGACTCAGCAAGTAGAACTCTGGTTCTATTGTCAAGGACAAACTGTGGTAAATATTGCTCAATTAGGAAAGTATGTAGAAGGGCAGACATTGATTACTTCATTGTTAAACAATGCTTTAGATAGCTTGGGCGACAATCATTTGGAAACGGCGAGACTTTATCATACATTGTCTGCCATTGAGCATAGTTTGGGAAATTTTCAAGAAGCCTTGACTTATGGACATCAAGCTCTTGCCATTCGGTTGGCTCAGTTGCCTGAGATTCATATAGATGTTTTTACTTCTTATAATGCATTAGCAAGAACTTATTTGTATACACAATACCATAAAAAAGCGTATGAATATCTGCAAAAATTGCTTTCTATTGAATCCAAAATAGATGATCCTTATCCAAAAGCCCGTTTATATGTCACTTTGGGCAACTATTTTTATGGGATTGATAATTTAAAGGCACAAACTAATTATACCAAAGCTTTACAAATTGCCCAAAAGGAGCTTCCTCCCTCTAATAGTATCTTTTCTTTAATTTACTTAAATTTAGGGGCTTCTCATGAATTGATGGGCAATCATTCCAAAGCACTTGATTATTCGTTGCAAGCCCTTCAATTAAAGCTTAACAATCAAGTAGAAAAATCTGCCATAATTGCTATTCTTTTTATGAATATTTCTCGTTTGTGGATGCACAAGCAAGATCATACTAAAGCCGCTGAATATTATGTAAAAGCAAAAGATATTTATGAAACAATTTATCTTACAGAAAATACACATCTTGCTAAATTTTATAATTTCACAGGATTTTATTACAAAAAAACAGATCCCCAAAAAGCTTTAAAAGCATTTGCCTATTCTATGAATATTTGGGAGAGAGAAGCAAAAAAAGGAAATGGATGGTCTCAAAACATCAATTCAACATTAAATAATATTGGGGATTTGTATCTTGAAACCAAGGATTATCCACAAGCAAAAAATGCTTATCAAAAGGCCTTAAATTTAACACGAGAAATCATTCAACAAGAACATGGCATTCCACTAAAACTTATATCTACTTATAATAAACTAAGTCATCTTTTTCTAATTCAACAACAATATACAGTAGCCCTTGAACATAATAAAAAAGCGATAGAACTCAATCAACAAATTATTGAGAACAATAATATTGTCTTTGAACCTTTATCATTGTTAGCTTCTTTTAATACAAAAATCAAATTGCTCCTTCAATATTTCCATCAAAATAAAACGTTATCTCTATTAGAAGAAAGCTATAAAATCAGTAAAGAATGTGAGCAAATTATCAATAAGCATCGTAATTTTTATCAAGATTATGAAGACCGAATTGCTTTTAACAATACGATTCATCAAACCTTTGAACACGCCATAGAAGTTTGCTATTTATTGCATCAAAATACCCAACAAATCAAATACCTTTGTAAAGCTTTTGATTATTTTGAGAAAAGCAAAGCCTATACCCTGCTACAATCCATTCAAGAAATGCAGGCGTTGCGCTATACGGATGTACCCAATGAGATTTTAGAGCAAGAACGAGATTTAAAAACGCAAATCACCTACAATGAAAAGCAACTGAATCAAGCTTACGCAAAAAAAGAAAATACCAAGATAAAAAAATACCAAAAAATACTCTTTGAAAAACGCAAAGAATATCGTCAGCTTATTAACAAATTAGAAAATAAATTTCCTGCCTATTATAAACTAAAATACAATCCTACCAAAGTAAAAGTAGAGGAAGTACAAGCTTATTTGGATAACCAAACGGCTTTACTTGAATATTTTGAAGGCGACCACACTATTTATTATTTAGCGATTCAAAAAGACGATATTCAGCTATTCCAACATCCAAAAACAGAAACTTGGCAAACGACTTATGCTAATTTTCATCAATCACTCACCCAAAAAGAAAAGGTATTTGATTCTGAAAAAATAGAAGAAACTTATGATACTTTTGTCGAAAATGCACATGCCTTATTTCAAATATTATTAGCTCCTTATGTCAATACATTAGCCCCAAATATCACCAAATTACAAATCATTCCCGATGGCAAATTAAGCTACATTCCTTTTGAGATATTGCTGCAAAATCCTGCTACCAATCGTCGTCCCAACTACCGAAATTTAGACTATTTGCTCACAAAATATGCGGTTGGTTATGTTTATTCTGCCACGCTATTATTAGAACAGCAGATTGGCAAAAAAACCGACACTACCGAAAATTACGGCGGCTTCGCTCCTATTTATCACAATGAAACCATGCAAGCTTATAAAGGTTTAATCGCAGAATACAAAGAAAACAAAGTCTACTCTATCGCTTTACGAGAAGGTTTAGAAGATTTGCCCGATGCCCGCAAAAGCGTCTCTCACATTGCCCAATTAATGAAAGGCAAAGCATTTTTGGCAAAAGAAGCCACAAAAGAAAAATTCGTACAATTGGTCAGTAATTTTAAAATTCTGCATTTAGCGATGCATGGGCTTGTAGACCACGAAAATCCCTTATACTCCAAATTAGTTTTTACGCCTGAAGACAATACCCAAAATCACTTATTAGAAGCAGGCGACCTTTACAATATGGAAATCAACGCCCACCTCACCGTTTTGAGCGCATGCAACACAGGCTATGGCAAAATGCGTAAAGGCGAAGGCGTTATGAGTTTATCAAGAGCCTTTACCTATGCAGGTTGTCCCAGCGTCATTATGAGTTTATGGAGCGTTCCAGACCTACCAACCTCCGAAATTATGATTCGTTTTTTTGAAATTCTCAAAGCAGGTTTCACCAAAGACGAAGCCCTACAAAAAGCCAAATTAGCCTACCTCGAAGAAAGTCCATTCAGTGAATCTCACCCTTTATTTTGGGCAGGCTTCGTTCCCACTGGCGATATGGCTGCTATTGATTTGTAAGTGACGGATGACGAGTGATTTGCGGTGATTCTTTTTTTTGATAAGTGAGTGGACAAAATAAAACGTACATTAAAAAATTGATAATAAGGTAATTACTACGTCCCTTTCGTCTCACTAAAATCGTCCCCTTACTTAAATCCTATTCCTTATTATTATTTTTTTTTGGAGAGAACGGTAAATCGCTTCGTCGTTACGCACAGTCCCGCTGTCCGTTCTTATGGCTTCCTAAGAAGCACAAACCACATAAGAACCAAAACTACAGCACCACGGCACTAAGAACTACAGCACCAAAGGAAGCCATACCACTACCATCGGGTCTATCTTGGACGGACACGAACTTTTTCAAAAATTATTTATTATTTTCCTAAAAAGACTTTTTAATTTAGCAAGATACATGCCTACTTTTCGTTTATTCCCCAACTCAATATATAATTCTGAAATTCTTACTAACTTTTCTTTAGTAGGCTCTGTTTTTACCGCTTTGAGTAAAGGGGCTAATTCTTCATTTATCTTTTTGATTACTTTAGATTTCCTTCTATACGGAAGACATAATTTAGGCTTAACATCCGTAAAAATTTTATATTCTTCATACCATACTTTTTGTTCTTCTGCGGAAAAATTGAATCTATTTTTACAGATTTTACAGTTGATTAGAGTAGAACAATAATAGATAATAGGCATCCATTCAAAACATAAAATATCCTCTTAATGTTTGTTCTTTCCAATTCGCAATTAGGATATTTTCTCGGCTTAAACACTCTAGACAAAACCAATCCATTTTATCCTCTTTTATTTTTTCAAGATTTATGGAGTTTTCATTGATTTTGTAATACTCTTGAATAGATGAATGATGTAAGGTCGTATTTTCAAAATCTATCTCTTTTTTGCAAATTGGACAATTTAGGGCGATATGTTTCATAGGATTTGATTTTTTGGATATGAGTTTGTTGAGATTTTTTTCAAAAAAAAATCAAAATTTGTTTACCTTTTTTATGATTCATGCATTATATACATAGATGGTTTTATATCTTTATTGTAAGTGTATAGAAATCGTTGAATGCAAAAATGACCTATACCATTAGAAACAAAACAATTACACATTTAAATTAAAAAATTTAACATCAACTATAATTATTAGAACACTTATTTTTCAAACTACTATTTTTATAATTTGGTAAGTAAAGATATTATTCTTTTTTACTTTTCAGGCATGTTGGGAACTCAGATAATAGTTAGAGATGCTACAATTTTTATCGTCAAGGCTGTGCAAAATAGCCCTGATAGAAGTGGTATCGTTTTTTGAAGGGCAAATGTAAGTAGGGCAAAACGATAAGAACGGATAGCAGGACTTTCCGTGACGACGAAGCTCTTTACCGTTCGCTCCTAATACATAAAAAATAGGACAAAGAAAGCAGCCACTTTCTTTGCCCTTTAAAATATCTGGTGACATTTCATACGCTGCAAATATAATGCTTTTTTTCAAAAGTGTTAAAGTGGTATGGCCATACCATGCTTTGACTCACCATTCATTTTATTATTTAATAAATTTCTATTGACAGATTTACACCATATAGGCAAAGTATGTCTGCCTTAGAACATTATCTAATTTTTGTTATGATTCACATAACATGCAAAATTATTTTAAATGAAAAATGTAAGATTTTTATTACTTAGCCTCATGGCTATGCTTACCTTTTCTATTTGTTTCACTTCTTGTGAAAAAGATAGCACGACCCTACCAGATACCATTGTGGATGCAAATGAAACAACGACTATTCCTGCATTAGATAGCAAATTCAAAAGCTATGAAGTTGTAGAAATAGACAATGAAGTACTTTGGAATTCTCTCGAAAGTCAATCTGGTGAAACGATTAAATTGGACATGAAAGACACTATCAATAATAGTGATATTGCCAATTGGTCTTTTGATATGACTCGTATGCATATTGAAGCAGAAGATTTTAAACTTCACGTTATTGGAGAAGACGGATTACCTACAGAAGTTAATTTGCCTACGCCATATGTTATGCAAGAAGCATTGACTGATGGAAGCAGTATGGCGTTTATAATACCTACATCTCATTGGAAAGGATAATACTTGGAAGATTGAATGTAAAAAACCTCAATTTTAGGACACATATTAAACGATTGAGTCGAAAGACCATTTGTTTTTCAAAGAACGAAAAAATTCATGACAATGTTATTGGAATGTATATCGAAAAATATTATTTTAAGACAGGACTCTACGGAAATACTGCCTGAAACAACGCTTTTGATACACTACCCAAAAAGCAGCGTAGGCGCATATCTCGGAATATATCGCATTGGCTTTTGGTATAGTAGCGGATAGCAAGACCATGAGACGAAGCAACAAACCTTTCGCTCCTTATTTAATTTTTTTTTATTAGGAGCGAACTGTTCCTCTTTCATCGCTACGGAAAGGCCCGCTATCCGTTTATGGATGGCATCTCTAAGATGCCTTGCATTTTTCGCAATATATTCTGCGAAAAGCCAGCGCAATCACCAACATAAGCCTCCAACCACTACTATTGGGGCTATTTCCCACAGTCACAACAGCACAAAATCGTAAAAAAATACACAGAATAAAAAAATTAACAACAATACATAAAACCTTTACTATCAAGTTCTTAAAACGTTTAATATATATAAAAAATTAATTTATTAGATAACATTAATGAAAAAAATGATTAAAAACATTATAATTACCTATTTATATACAAAAATTCTATCTATATTTGCCCCAAAGCAATTATTAATTAACTAAAAAAGGTAATTTTAAAAGACTAAAGCAAAGTCCATAACCCAACAAATGCTTTAGAAAGTAAAATCAGTATTAACACATATCAATTATATTTATAGCAATCTATTGTACGAGAATCAATGGAAATGGTAGAGGTATGTTAAGAATAAGAAAATCCTAACAGGATTGAAGTCGCACCATTAAATTTCATTTATACCTATATTGTTATAGAATAGGATTTTATGCCTAAGTGGACGAAGTGTGTCTTTTTATTACTTACCAAAATAGTATTTTATTATGAAGAAA
>Ga0209185_1002244_pt1 | contig 13767 bp, 11 predicted proteins | sample SidtaG_2_FD_187425 | JGI IMG/M metagenome (GOLD analysis project Ga0209185, IMG submission 187425) | Marine algal microbial communities from Sidmouth, United Kingdom - Sidmouth_Asex2 metaG (SPAdes) (version 2) | ecosystem: Host-associated > Algae > Red algae > Unclassified | place: Sidmouth... | reverse complement strand
ACCTAGAAGCGTGACAACGCTTACAAACAAAGTTTGCAGCGGTTTACCCGCCTCGGTTTTGTTCATCCCTATTGCGTCCCTGAATTTGAGTTTTGACCGCTGGTTGGAAACAATTAAGAATAACGGATGATTATATCGATCGTCTCTCTGAGGTACGAAGAGATATGATCTGATATATATTGTTATCTCTAGTTGTTTATTTTCTAATGAAAGACATAACCTAATTTTATAAATATATTCTGCTCAATGCTGAAATCTCCTCCAAAGTATAAATGATCGGCAATTAGATACTTTGCACCTAAAGCGAAGTCAACAGATTCTCCATTTGTCCTAGTCTTGTAGTAATTTCCATCTCTATCCCCAAATATTAGATTGGGATCATTACTGTTTCTATATTGGTTTTGCTGGATATAAATCAATCTACCTGTTAGTATGAGATTAAATTTTGTCAAATATCCAATACCCCCATAATATGATATTTCATAATTTCCTTCTGAGACATGATGTTCGCTACGTTCATCCCATCCTGCAAACCTATTGTTTTCACCTATGGTGCCTATTTTTAAAGGTCCCCCTATTCCAGCGTTTAAAAATATATTGTTTACTCTCAGAATTCCTCCAATATGAGGTATGTCTGTTAAAGATAAACCAACCTCAATGCCCAAACCTATTTTTGATTTTACAAATTTGTAATCAAGATTGAGACTGTCCATTACTTTTTCTGTATGTCTGTAATATCTTGGTTCACAGCGACTCTTTAGAGATTTATAGTTCGTTTTGTATTTTTTACCATTCAGATGAGCATTTGAAATATTTAGTATAAATAATTTATCACATCTTAATTCATCAAGGAAATAATTTACCTCAGATGCCCAATAAGCTGCACTTTCATAATCGTTAGCTTCTAGATATGAATAAGCTTTATCAAGCTTGTCAACTTCCTTTTCGAACTTTTGCTGATTAATCTCATCGAGTCGCTTAAAATATTCAGAATCTTTTACAACTATAGTTGAGTTTGATCTTATATAGTCGTAATTCACAGAAGTAGATCTAATATTTAAGTTTTGTGCTTGAATGCTTAAAGAAAAACAAGCTAGAGCAATACATTGTAGTAAACTATTTTTCATATATGGTAATTTTATTTTAAAATTAGAGATAACGAATAATGATATCGATCGTCACTCTGAGGTACGAAGAGTTATGATCTGATATCTAGTGTTAGCGACTGGCGTTCTTTTTTATTCGTTAGTTTTTTTCATTTACTCGGTCATCTCGCGGGATGGCTTACAGCTCTCTGTCGCCCGCAGGAACGAGGACGACAGTGTGCTGTAATGTATTAGCTATCTGTTTTTCTATTTCCATATTAATGAAATCTTGCAATCCGTCATCTAATGTCCATATACACCATATAGGATAATAAAAATTCTTAGTACGTGTACATGTGAAGCTATCACCGACACCATGCCGTCCTTTCCGCCGTAAAATATCTTCAATTTTTAAAGTAAGTGATACTCTTTCTTCTGTTTCAACTCTTTCTAATAATGTCAGAATAAACTTAGACCTTGACTTTCTCTATAAAAATACTTTTCACCAATAGGTGTTTCTCCATTTGGCGTTAATATATAATTTACTGCTTTCCCTAACTCCATTGTCGTCTGTTAATTCAATTTGAATTTTGTTTCCAATTATTTATTAGAGATATAAATAGTAATATAGCCCAGATTAAATCAATGATGTTCCATAAAGATCTACCAAGAGAAACCTTTATAATTGGGTTAATAATTATTGCACTTAATCCCCATAAGATAGCCTTGTGTTTATTGCCTTTGATATTTTCATCATATGATAAGATTGCAAATCCAATCATTCCAATTGAACGGACCAATTGAAAATAAGTCCAAGGCATATCTAGCCAACATAAAATGAAGAGAACAATAAGAACCACTTTAAGAATATTGATAAAAATACCGCTCATACTTTTCTAGATTTTCACTAATAAAAAATTCCCAATTTCAGGAATAAGTATATAGTAATAGCCACTTAATTTATTAGAAAAATCAAGAGTCAATTCTCCATTCAAATTTGTATTCAGATTATTAGATCCATTAAATGAAACTTCCTCATTTAATACATTAAGTACTCTAATTCCATTTAATTGCTGAGAAGAATGGAGTGAGACAATGTCCATTGTTGGGTTCGGGAAAATTTGTATTTCCAATAATTCTGACTCTATAGTAAAGTCATACTCAATTTTAATAGTATCATTTGCTTTACATCCAGTTATAGAATTTATTCCTACGATAATATAAATGCCGGGTTGATTAACTTCTATAAATGAAGATTCTGAACCATTACTCCATAAAAAATTAACTCCAGGTCCTGATGAAGCTGTGTTGCCAATTATGATTGATTCACCAGGCACAATAACTTCTAATGAGTCCAAGCCCACTATTGGAAGAGGATGAACAATTGTATTACTTATCAAGGTGTCACGACAACCATTGAAGTCTTCATAGAAGTTTGTAATTTGATAATCACCAGGTATCTCTGGATTAAATGTATAAGAGAACTCATTTACTTCATCAAAAATCAAATCATCTAATAGTAACTCAAAACTGGAAACTCCATTAGACTGATTTATGGCAATATCAGCTGCTGGATCTTGAGCACAATATTCAGATAATAAATTACTGAGTTGTAAATCTGGCTTAGGATAGACTATATCAACCATCTCCGAATGTACATCTGTACACTGAAAATTATTTGTATATGAGTAACTAACCTGAATATTTATGGAATCAGCAGAAGGTGCAAATATACCTAAGCCATTACCTAGATCTTCAACAAATTGTCCTTGGAAACTACCTCCGTTAATGCTTCCAATAAGTTCAGAGCTATCTTGAAGTGCACAATATTCTGACACAAGTCCATCAAAGAATACATAAGTGACTTCATCAATGGTTATCAGACTGGATAAACTGTCAGAGCAACCATTTAGATTGTCCACAATGACACTGATAATATAAGACCCATTTTCTAAGGTATCTATCAAAGTGAATTGGGTATCCTGCGAAAAAGAATAAGATGAATTGTTTACAGTGAAATTATAACTTGCAGAAGGAAAAGTATTTTGGGATAAATTGAGAATTTTCAAAAATTCATTTTCACAAGTTTTTTCAAAATCAAAAGAAGCAGAAGGTTGTAATTTGGTCGTCATGAAAACTGTAGTATCTAAATTTACTAAGCATTCACTAATTCCATAGTTTGCTGTTATGAAAACAGTATCACCATTCCCTACGTATGATCGGATAATTGAATCTATTGCAATTATCTGTACTCCTTGCGAGTCTTGATAACTTACATCTGTATAATCTAAATCATATGAAGTATTATCTTTTAAAATCAAAGTATCTCCGCTGTAGCATTCAACAGATGGAATAGCAAAGTCTATTTTAGGGAAAATTCTTAAATTGAAAAATAATGTATCTATTATTATCCCTTGAAGAGAATCTTCTGGTGTAGAGATCAATATTAAGGAGTCTATGTTATCGATTTTGAGACTATCCATAACCGATAATGTGTCGATCAAATCTAAGGTCACCCATTGTGATGAATAGACTGAAGTGTCATAAGGTGTTCCAATAAAGATTTCATTTTCAGAAGGTGTGCAAATTATTGTATCTATTCTATTGAAAATGGTGTCTTGACCTTTTACAATTGATATCAAGAAGAGAGATATTAATATTAGAACTGTTTTTTTCATATGCAATTTTCTGAATATTCATTAATGAATGTTGCACCTTCCTCGTCTATTCTTGTAAGGTTTATATGATAGCGACCTTGTCTTTCTACAATGGATGATATAAGTATACCTCTCTCAGGAAGTTCTATTAAATCAAGAACTTTAATAAATTTTTCATTAGGATACCTATTACACCATTGAGATCCAAATGATTCTAATTCTGAAGAAAATAATTGTTGGTTACCTCCCTCTACTTGAATTCCAGCAGTGACTATATTATCTCTTGAAAGGTATAAAGCTCTAAAATCAGATACGGGATAAATTTCTATTTCATTGACGAAAGCACTTTCAGTGTCAATATTAATTTCAATGGTTCTTGCAATATCATTTATTATACCAGCGAGAAATAACGATTTGTCATCGACAAATGATTGAATACCGAAGAAAAGGTGATCATTCGATAAATCATATTTTTTATAAGCTGTGCCTGTTGTATTATCTATAATTAAATCTGTCCCATGTAGATGATTGTTGAGTAGATAAAAAGAATCTTGGTTTATGACAGCCAAATCCGATATATTAGATTGCTCAAAATATGTCTTAAACCAAATTGGATTTAAATCAGAATCAATTTTTAGAAGGCAAGAATAATTGGTTTCTTGAGTAACTACATTACCTCCGAGTATAATCTCATTACTTATCGGGTCTACTGCAAAATTTTCAAAGTGTAATGAATCAATCTTATTATAAGAGGTGGCTATGTAAGTTTCGAAATTTGATTGAGACCCTATCTCATTAAAACTTCGGTCAATGGATTTTAGATTAAATCGATTACTCGAATCTGTATAGCCAATAAGATAGCCACTTGGTGTCGTGTCAAAGAAATGAATATTCCCTTTTCCTGCGTTAAATACTATTTCTTCCTCTAGTCGCCAAGTATTATTTTCAGTTTGTTGCGAATATAGTATGAGTTCAATATTAGATAATTCAGACTCAACAGCCAACAGATATTCTTCATCACTTATAGCTATTAGATCAGAACTTGTTGATTGAGCTATATTTTTTGAATTAAGGGTCAGGGAGTAGTTAGGTAAGTATTCTTTTTCTAGATTTAGGCGATCTAAGTCACATGCACTTATAAAAATAATAATAAAAAGGAAAATAATATATTTAGAGAAGATCATATTTTGATTATTCGTATTTAAAATGAAAGAATTATTTTAGGTCCTATATAACCGTATTGGACATCTAGTGGTTTAAATTCAAAAAGTAAGTTTTCTGCACAATCTCTTCTTCTTTGATCTAATTCATTCCTCACGCTATCATAGCGTTTATATTGAAGTTTTAAGTCTAGTATTGATACTAAGTATACTGTTAAAGTTGAATAAGCAGAAATTAAATACGCTTGGTGAAAATCATTCGCTTTTTCAAAAAGTTCATTTTGAGTTCTTAAGGTTTCTGCTTGTCTATGCGAATTGTAAAAATGAAGAGAACGATTTCTGTTGTAGATTGTAGAAGCTAATCCAACAGTTATAAGACCAGAGTAAGCGTAAAATTTACCATCCTTACCAAATTTGGTAAGACCATAAGGTGCATAAGCATAGTCTAATCCATTTAAATATATCTCTTCTCCTTTTTGCATCTGTTCATTATCAGGAATACCGTCACAATTATCATCAGGATAGCCATTAGTGCAATCAATATCAGCACCAGGGAAAACAGTTGAACCTCCTTTATCAGGATCATCATTGCAATCACATTTAGCGAACATGTCAAGTGAAGAGATATCATCATTACAATCGCATCCAACAGCAGAATAATAACCATCACCATCTTTATCAGTACAACAAAGATCCTTCACATCATCACAATTGTCATCATCGCAATTATTGTCACAGTTTATAGGAGCTCCGGGATATATTGAACTATCAAATGGTTTGCAATCAACAACATCTGGGTAATTATCATCATCAGAATTCAAAGGCTCCTTAACTTCACAATTACAATTAATAGCAGATTCTTCAAAGTGGTCTAATTGGTCTTTTAAGTTTCTTACCTTTACTTCAGTTATAGAATTGAATTTTGTCGAATAGTAAACGAAATGACTTTCAAGTTCTATTCTTTCTTCTATAATTTCTTTTAACCTTGCTTTATTTTCCTCATTCCTTATATCTCTATACCGCCTATCTTCGTACTCTTTACATAATTTTTCGTATTTGTCTGCATGCTCTTTAAAGTCCTCTTGAATTATGAGTTTTGAATATTTGCATGAGAGGTTTTTTGAAAAAACATACTTAATGAAATCTAATCTCTCTCCACTTCTGATTCCAGAAGTAATCGTATCTGATCTTATGCTTTTTTCTAAGAACTCTAGGCTAAAAGAAAGATTGGGTGACCAATATTCTGTACCATTTTCTAATCCATTTTTACTCCTTGGTTGATGTCCAATCTGGTTTGGACATCCGTGGGTGATGAATTCCTTTTCATATGCATAATTAAACGTAGTTAGGTTTTCAAGCTTTTGCAAATATTCTGACCTTTGATAAGGCTTTGATTTATCTTCCAGAGATAGGTCAAATAATGAAAATTCAGATTTACCTTTTTGTAATAATTCATCAGATGCTAAAAGTCTAAATAATGCTATATGGCTATGCCTTCTAATCTCACTATCTACATTCTGATCGGTAACATTATTTATATATCTCACGAAATCCTTATACCTATCTATTAGTTTACATTTGAAAATTGAATCTTGACCTTCCACTTCAAAATCTAGAATGGAGATGTCCTGTGCCATTATTGAAAATGAACATAGTGTCATGAATATGGACAACATTGATTTCACCTTCTAGTTAATTTGATTTTGATTTTATCAATTTTACAATCTTCATTTAATCGTATGTTAATGATCTCAAGGTCTATTATTTCACCTCGAGAACCCATCAAATCTGCAGACATAAATGTATCAAAAGGATTTATTTCACTACTTATCTCATCGTATACCATAATATTTGATTTTGATAAGTTTCGTTTAATATCTTCTTTTGCAGCATTTGCACTTGATTTAAAATTGCCGGTAGCACCTTTAGATAACATCCCGTATTTCAGTAAGGGTAAAAGTTTCTCTTTCATTTGATCTGGTGTCATCTCAACGCAAACATTTACAGAGCAAGATTTATTGAATCCATCAGTACCTTTAATGCTATAACTCAGGTCATACCTACCAACGACATCAGATCGAAAATAGGTGGTAGAGCCTGCATCTTTCTCGAACTTAATTTCAGAAGGCCCAGACCAAGAAATTGCATCAGATGGTTTTATGGAAGATTCATCTATTGATACAAATACTTGCTTATCAATTACTGGCTTACCTGTTTTTAATTCTGAGGAACATTCTGGGCATCCATCTTTACTTCCCTTAGCAGATCGTGTTGGACATTTATCACTAAAATCTTTAACATACCTATTATCATTAGCCGCTTTCTCAGATTCAAATTTTTCCGAATCATCTGGATCACCTAAGCCATCGCCATCTTTATCAAAGAAATATTTAGATTTTCCGTTGTCTTTGATTACCTCTAAACCGTTATTACCCCCTTCTTTAATGCCGTCATCTTTAATTCCTGAAATTAAAGTCACTTCTTCTCTGGGTGGCTCCATATTGTCTGCAATACAATTATCATTTGCATCTGGACACCCATTGGTGCATTTTGGCCCCGGTTCATTAGGGCATTCATCCCCTGATTCCAAGACCCATTTTTTCATATTACTTCCTACTGGTAATTCTTTTCTGCCATCCGTATCACCTAAGCCATCTCCATCCTGATCAAAATAATGAGTTACTGTTTGCACAACCTCGAGATGATCAGCAATACAATTTCCATTCAAATCAAGACATCCACCTGTACATTTAGGACCTTTAGTAGAAGGACAATTATCTATGGGGTTTAATTCACTTAAATATCCTGAAGGTTGGGTAGTTGATTTTTTAGTTTCATTTAGATCCCTTAAACCATCACCGTCGTGATCTGCATACCAAGTAATAACATTATCAACAGTTCCGCTCACTCCTGAATTAAAACAATAACCAAAAAATTGGCATGATATAAAATATCCTAGTATTGGGAATAATAATAAAACGATCCATTTTAAAAAGCCCTTGAAAAAAGGAGGAATAACAGATTGATTAATACTAATACTTCCGTTTTTAGAATTAATATTAGATAGGTTCCCATTCTCATGAACAGTAGTATTTTCAATTCTAATATCTGAATGCCCACCTGCTTTTCCGATGGCTTTAAATTTGAACGATCCAATTTGATTATTGGAGGTAAGGGTTGTCGGAGCATTCCAATAAATGGTTATCAATCCATTTCGATGGTTTGAATGATCGACTTTGACATTTGGGTGGCCTGAAATAAAATCTTCAAATTGAACTACAGATTGATCATAACGTAGATCGATATTTCCTTTTGTAGAATTATCTAATCCAGATGTAGTCATTTTTATGAAAGTAGACTTTCCTTTATCAACTTTGACATGGTTTAAAACTAAGTGGACCTTATTGTATGAGGAAGTGGAAGATATTAAACCATTTCCTTGGGTAGGTATCGAGACTGAAGGAGGCTTTGGAGGAGGTGATGGAACGATATAGTTTGAAAAAGGTACTAATTTAGAGTAATGTGGCGTCTTTAGATACTCTATTAATATTGCTAGTAGTTTGACAACCTCAGGAGTAAGATTATACAGATCTCTATATATTTCAGTATTTTCTACATCTTCAAAATCAGTTTCCGAAAACAACAAATAACGAGTGTCTTTTAATTGATACTTATCCCATAGCTTTGGATTTTCTGCTATTGCCAGAATTGACAAATAAATTATTAATTCTGAAAAATAATCTGCTTTTAATGATGCTTGTCCATTTATGAAACGAGATGGATGCTGATATCCTTTAAGCCCAGTAACCAATTCTCTTTGTCCTTCAATTTCAGGTGTACAAATTGAATCGTAATCTACTAGTTTTATATCTCCATTTGTATTTATTAAAATATTACCCTCTTGGAGATCGCCATGAGAAATTTGATTATCTCTTAAATCTTGACATAGTCTCTTAAACTTGTCTGCAAATAAAAGTAATGCAGTGGAATTGCTAAGGTTCTTTTCTATGAATTCTTTTAAAAGTAATCCATCTAACCATTCCATTCTAATCGTATCGATTAGTTCTCCATTTACTAGAATTCCCTCCTCATCGTAGATGAATTCTGCAAAATATGGAAGTTTTATTTGAGTGAGGAATTTTGATATTTCCAAATAACGTTTAGAAAGGTTGCCCATTGGAACGTGCCAAACACGGAATGCCCATTTTTTAGAATTGTGGGTTAATTGAAAAACCATATTGAAACCACCTACATAAACAAATGGATTTCCATTTGGATTTATTCGAGCTTTGGCACCTTTCAAAGCTGGAACTTTTAAGAAATGATCTAAATTCTTTATTGCAGTTAATATGTCCTGTTTGGTAGCCATAAATTAAAACTTGTCTAAAATATTTGAAGTTCTTTTTAATGGCTTTTTTATACTTGGTATTATATCCCATTTTGCCATGATATTTTCTATTGGCAACAATGCTACTTTGTTGTTTTTAATCGCAAATCCATATTGAGGTTTAAGTTCATAGAACTTGCTTTCGAGTTGCCTGGTCAATAATTTGTCATCTTTTATAATGAGAATGTTTTCATCATTCACTCTTGCCTTAAAGGACCAATTATAATAACCTTTAATTACTGTATTGCTGTCAATGATGCAGAATTTATTGTGCATAAAACTATCTCTAGACCCATCGGTAAGATTTCCTATGCAACCAATTTTTCCACTAAATTTTAAAAAGTCTTTAAAATCAACTCTAGATTTTTTGTTGAATTTATAATTGGCAACTATTACTTCTATGTTTAGACCATCTTTTAATTTGCCGACCAATTTTGAGTAAATTTCAAAATCAATAAACCAAGCAACGCAAATTTTTATATCTGAATGTGCATTCTCGATATGTTGAATAATTTGAAGATGAATATTTTCAAAGTAAGCTTTTAACATTAAAATTTGCTGGTTATATCGTTTTTATTAGGTAATGATACTTTCTTTTTTTCAGCTGGGTTTGGCTGTTTATCCCACTTGTCAAAAATATTATCTTTGGCTACTTCACGTTTGTTTACTAACAATTCCTCTAAAGGCCGTAATTTTGCAATATCTGTAGCTTTCAGCTCTTCAACCATCTTTTCTGTAAGATCGGAAATTGTTGGATTGGTTGATTTTAAATGAATGCTGATTAGTTTTGAATTACTTGGATTTGAGAAGTCGTCTTTAGAAAATAGGAGATCTTCTGTTTCATAATAGTCATCCCATAATTTGGGTGCATCAGCATAAATTAAGAGAGAAAGATAGATTACAAGTTCAGAGAAGTAGTCTAATTTTGAATTGATACATTGATTACTATGTCTTGCAGGATGCTGATAACCTGGTAAACCTTTGATTGTGTCCGTCATTCCGTTTAAAGGCTCAATAAACATTGAATCATAATCAATAGCTACAAGTGAACCATCATTTTTTACCAAGATGTTTCCGTGCTGTAAATCTCCGTGAGCAATATTCTCTTTATGAAAATATGCTGTCATTTCTTTGAATTTTCCTGCTAAGTCAAGAATTTTAGATGCGTTAATAATATTGGAGTTTATATAATCTTTTAAAGGTTGGCCATCAACCCAATCCATTAGTACAATTGGGTGTAATGTTCCATTAACCAATACTGCATCATCAATATATTTAAAACCAACAAAATACTCATTGTTCATATTCTCCAAATAATTAGAAATTTCAAGCGAACGTTTTTTAGCGTCTCCTATGTCAGCAATCCAAAGTCTAACAGCTACTTTATTTCCTGCTTGTTTATGAAAAGGAAACACCGAAGTGTAACCACCTGAATATTGAATTATCCTTGAACCTTTTTGAATAACGGAACCACCAATTATTTCGTTTGATTTAAAACTAACATTTGGATTTCGCATTGCAGTTACAATATCTGTTCTGGAAGGATAATTTGACATAGTTATTTATCGAATTTATTAATAATATCTCCAACTGATCTTGAAGTATTTTTATTTGATTCAGGTTCTAGTTTACTGACATGCTCATTTTCTTGGCTTGCGCTATTTTTTGACATTTCAGCTTTATAATTTTCATCTGTATCTTCGGCTTCCTCATTAGGTTTGACATTTTCGTTCTTTGATGTTTGCTCATTTTCTTCTCTTTGTATATTTTCAACATTTTCAGATTTCTCAATCCCGATTTTATTTTCTTCGTCTTGTGCAGAAGGTGATTTTTCTTTCTGATGTTCTTCTGTTACTTCTACTTTTTCATTAGTTTCAATTTCTTCTTTTTCATTTAACAACTCATTTTCTTCTTTCCAAAATATTCGTTTTACTGCTTCAGAAAGTTTATTTTTTAAAGGTTCTGTTTGTTGTATTTGTTCTGCTGGTATTTCAGAATTAGTGTTTTCTTTTTGAAGCGCTAGTTCTTGTTCTTTAGCTTTTTCAGAATCCTCATTTTCTTTTTCTTGAACTGTTATAAGCTTGTTGATATCGGAAACTTCTTCTAAGACATATTTTAATTTATCCTTCTTATTTTTTTCCACCTTAATTGTTAAGATAGCTGAATCGTCATTTCCTAGTTTTTCATTATGTCTTTCTTCCTCCACAAATCGCTCAAAATCTTTTTGATTCTGCCAAACATCAATCTTGCTTATCGCATTATTCTTTTCATTTAAAAACCATTCTGCAAGGGCATCTGTCATTAAATAAAATGTGCCATCTGCCAAAGTATTTTCTTCAACCTGTTTTTCTCCTTTATGATTGTTGCCTATACTGCTTAAATAATCTGGGAAATTATCAAAAACAATAGGTTCTTGTTTTGATGATAAAACAATACACTCCTTTGAAAAGTCTTTGATTTTTTTTGGAACAAAAAACAGAAAGCTATCGCCTAATGCATTTGCTTTCCAATACCAGTCCTTTTTTTTCTTAAAGAATCTTAAGCCAACAAAGGTTGCCAATCCAGATTCTTTTCTGTTGTAAGCATTTTTTGTGAACCATTTTGCATCTGGCTTATTAGCTATTTTAGTTATTTGCTTTAGCCAATCCTTTTGACAGTCTAAAATAAATTGAGCTTCGTCAAATTCTTTAGAATCAACCCATTTGTTTACTAAAACGTCTGCCCAAATTTTCGGAAAGAAAGATTTAGATACACCATCAGAAATAGCGAATTTGTTTTGCGATTTATTATAGGCATATCTATCCGCACAGTCATAAAATAATTCTGATTGTTTTGCCGTGATATATCCTTTAATTGATATTTTCATTTAAGTCAATTTAAAGATTAGGCAATTTTGTCTGAACCACCAGAAGAACCAAAATTGATAAACTGTATAAATAATTCAGGGTCTGCATTTGACACAAAGCCTCTTGATTCTGGTAAAGCTTTAAAATCTTGTTTAACAGCTGCTTGCTTGTATGATTCAGGAACTTTACTTGAAATCTTAAACAAAAATTTTGCTTGGTCGTCTGAAAGCTCACTTTCTTTTTCATTAAAACTATGAGATTGTCCTTCGCCTAGGTGGCAATTGAAAATTAAAGGGTTTCCATCTGCCGAATTGATGTTCATTATTTCTTTTGAAACAGAAATGGCATTATTCATTGCAGTGTCAATCGAATCTCCAGTGTATGGTAAGCCGTCAGAAATATTTATAATAATTGGAGCAGGATTATCGGGTTTTTTTTGAAGCCATCCTTCAATTAATTCTTTGGCAAAGGAAAGTGCATCAGCCATTGGAGTCAATCCATTTGCGGTAGGTTCTATAAAAATTGGCATTTGCTCATCTATTTCGATTAAGCTCCCAGCTCCATCAGAAACTTTCTTTTTTAACTGCTCAATTCTTAATGGATTGTCAGCAAATGAACTTAAGTAGTCAGACCTAATGTCGTCAACAGCAAGTTTGCTACTACCACCATATCCAATCATAGAAATGAAGACCCGATCTTTTACTTTTTCTCCGTCCATATTAGTGTAAATCAGATCGTTTATAGTACGATTAATCACAAGAGCAGTAAATTCAGACCTATTTTTACCTTCTGCATAAGATTCTGCCATTGACCCAGATTGGTCTACAAGAAAGATGATGTAGCCTGGAGTTGCAGTACTCCATTGTTTTGAATTAGTCATATTTACTTTTGTTAGTTATAAGTTTTAGTTTATTATTTCAAATAATTGAACGAACTTTATTCTTCAAGAGCATTTCTTCAAATGCTTCTTTTCGTTATTAGATGTCCAAAATCTTTTAGATTCCACGATACTATCGATAAATCCTGTCCGAAAGTATTTTTCCCAAATAGGATAATAACAAATGATATTGCTACAAGTACTCTATGTGCATACATGTTTTAGAATAAGCAGTTATGAATTTGAGGAAATAAATAGTATAATACGCAATTATTTTCTTCTATCACAAGTTTTGCAAAACATTTTCATAGCAATTAATAACATCACTGGGTGGTGGGTGGGAAAAGATTGCGGGAGGCGGAAAAAGCAATGTGTCTGATAAGACTCTTTGCTTTTTTTCAGGGTTGGCAAATTTGTCCGCTTATGGTTTTAATTCAACTTCTTGATTTGATTCCCAATTCTAGTCCTCGCTTGTCGCTAACGGATTATGATATCCAGAGTACACGTCGCGTCCATCACTAAATTAAGGAAAAATACTGAAGCCTGAGAATCGCGTTTTGAGTTGACCGAAGGGAGACACAAGACGTGTATTCTGCGATCATCTGGTGTTACCCGTAGGCTTCCCTTTGCTCCGTTTCCTTCCGAGACCAAAAAGTCAGCAGAAAAATAGTCATATTATTTTTGACAAAGATTCTCAGTAGCCCAACTCAGCTTCCAAATCCAAAGAAAGCGGGTTGGCCATTTGCCGCTAAAGT
>Ga0209185_1002241_pt1 | contig 13780 bp, 9 predicted proteins | sample SidtaG_2_FD_187425 | JGI IMG/M metagenome (GOLD analysis project Ga0209185, IMG submission 187425) | Marine algal microbial communities from Sidmouth, United Kingdom - Sidmouth_Asex2 metaG (SPAdes) (version 2) | ecosystem: Host-associated > Algae > Red algae > Unclassified | place: Sidmouth... | reverse complement strand
AATAAATTAATAAGGTAGGAGCATTTATTTTTTAGAACTAAAATAATAGTAATTGAACAAATTGATAGCGAGAAGTCCGCTGACTTTGTGAAGACGGTAATTGAATAGTAACTGGTATTTATAAGCAAAAAATATAATATTAATAAATTGCCCAACTAAATTTATCGGTATTCATATTCAAATGAGTTTTCACGCACAATAAATTAGTTGTTATGTAAAATTTAAATATAGTTATATAGCTAATATTATCTTACTTATTATCTTAAAATTAAAAAATATTCAGGCAATTAATTTACAAGGTTATTTTTTGTAAAAGATGAATTTTGGCAAAAAATGCATCAATTAAAGACTTATGTTTAACAAAAATTAAAATTTATTGTTGAATAAGACTTTTTATTGTACGATTAAATTACTTTTGCAAAGTTTAAAAATTTTCTAAAAATGGATTTATTTGAAAAATTACTAGAAGACAGAGGACCATTAGGGCAATATGCTAAAGTTGGGCATGGTTATTACATTTTTCCGAAGTTAGAAGGTAATTTAGGTAGCCGCATGACTTTTAAAGGAAAGGAAAAAATTATTTGGAGTATTAATGATTATTTGGGTATGGGCAACCATCCAGAAATAAGAAAAGCCGATGAAGAAGCCGCAAGAGATTGGGGATTGGCTTACCCTATGGGTTCCAGATTAATGAGTGGTAATAGCGATTTGCACGATGAATTAGAAGCCAAACTGGCTGCTTTTACCAAAAAAGAAGATGCAGTATTATTAAACTTTGGTTACCAAGGTATTATGAGTGCTATTGATGCTCTGGTTGACCGTAGAGACGTGGTAGTTTATGATGCAGAATCTCATGCTTGCATATTAGATGGTGTGCGCTTGCACATGGGTAAACGTTATGTTTTTAACCATAATGATATGGAAAGCTTAGAAACTCAATTGAAACGAGCCAATAAGTGGGTAGCAGATACCGATGGTGCCATTTTAGTTATTTCGGAAGGTGTATTTGGAATGGCAGGTGACCAAGGTAAATTAAAAGAGATTGTTGCCTTAAAAAAACAATACAATTTTAGGCTAATGGTTGATGATGCACACGGTTTTGGAACACTTGGCGCTACTGGAGCTGGTACAGGCGAAGAACAAGATTGCCAAAATGATATAGATGTTTACTTTAGTACTTTTGCTAAGTCAATGGCTAATGTTGGTGCATTTATTTCATCGGATAAGCAGGTGGTGGAGTATTTAAAATACAATACTCGCTCTCAAATTTTTGCTAAGTCGCTTTCTATGCCTGTAGTGGTAGGTAATTTAAAACGGTTAGAGTTATTGCAAACCCAGCCTAAGTTGAAAGAAAAATTATGGGCAAATGTAAAAATTCTTCAAAGTGGTTTAAAAGAAAGGGGCTTTAATATAGGTAACACCAGCTCGTGCGTTACTCCGGTTTATTTAGATGGTTCTTCAAAAATTGCTGCTGGTATAACTTACGATTTACGCGAGAATCATAATATTTTTTGCTCAATAGTGGTATACCCAGTTGTGCCAAAGGGAATAATTTTGTTGCGATTAATTCCAACTGCTTCGCATACCGAAGAAGATATTAAACAAACTTTAGATGCATTTGAAGCGGTAAGATCGAAGGTGGAGTCGGGCGAATACGAAAACCAAGATTATATGGTAGTTTAGTTGCTTTACATATTAGCTGTGTTATTTTTAATATTTGTATTTTGATTATTGATTATGTGTTAGTTAAAAAAAAATACCGTAAGCTAATACAGTAATAGTATTTTTGTTTGAGAAGCTATTTTGCTAATACGGAAAAAAAATGATGCGACCTTTTGCCACAATTAATCATTTGCAGGCGCATAAAAAATTGGTTGTAGCTATAGGTTTTTTTATAGGTTGGGTATAGTTGTGTGGCCAAATTACTTGTTATAATTTTGCTACAGTTTAATTTTTAATTTAAAAAATATCTGTTCGGCAGCACAATGTTTCCATAGTAGCCCAGATAGAAGTGGTTATGCTGCCAGAAGCGTTGGCATTGATGCGAGGCCGCAGCATTTGAACGGATAGCTGGGAATCATTTTTTGTGTAGCCATCAATTTCGCTTCTAAATAAAAACGAACAACGGGCTAAACCTATTTCAGATTTAGCCCGTTATTTTATAAAACTTTAAATAGACTATTAATCAATTAAAAGGTTTCGAAACATTTTTTTCCGTTGTTAGTGGTTACACCAAGTAGTACCAATTTAAGTTGTGTTGGTTACCTTTAAATTTTGGTTACGTTTTAATTGCCTTTACAGCGCATCTTATAAAATAGCAGGGGTTTTATTTTTAATTTTATGCCCAATACTAATTTAAATAGCTGTTTATTTTTTTATTTTGATGATGATTTTTAATACTACCATGCTATATGGCATTTATTTGTAGTTACAGGTAGTTTGCCGCCTTGGGTAGCTATATTATTGGCAATCAAAAAGCAAAGGCTTCCTTCATAATTATTGATGAGGCCTAACTTTTTGTAGCTAAAATAGCTGCACGAGCAATTGATATGTTTACTCTATTTATCTTCTTCCTTATTTTTAGAACTTTCATCTTCTTCAAACTCTTTCCAAATACGTTTAGCAGCTTTCCTTTTTCTTCTTGCCTCAAAAATATTATTAATCGCTCGAACTACTTCTATCAAACAAGCAAAAATTAATATGTAAAATATTATTATCACTTATTAGTTTTATATGATGCATTATTATAGCTCAATATAATTGAAACTACAATTATAAATTAAATAATTAAATAACCAATTAATTATTATAATTTTCATATTTGTTATAAGCTGTTGAGTCGTTCTTTTGTGGTTTACTACTATACAAATTTAAGTCCCTACAATTGTTTATGCGAACCATCGCACAGGCAAGAATTTTTTGTTTGTTTACAACCGCAGAAATAAACCGTTTTAGCTTCCTCAAACTTTACAATTTGGGGCGCAAAACTACTGCCTTTATGTTTACCATCGCAAAAAGGTTGGTTATCACTTAACCCACAACTACACCAAGCATAATTTTTATTGGCTACTACTTCAACCGCAAAAGGGGTTTTACTTGCTACTTTAGCTTTTTCCATAATTATAATTTTTTGTAATGATAAAAGAAATGATGCTCATAACCAATAGTAAATATTAATACAGAATGGTTCTAAATAAGTAATTACTAAATTTTTTACGCAATAAACCACAAAAAAAGCCTCACCTATTGGTGAAGCTTTTTAAACCCAAAATCCTAATGTATTTTTACAAGGCCTTTACCTTATTTTGTCTCATCTACTTCTTCAAACTCAACATCTTCTACGCTATCGGTTGATTCGGCTTCATCTTGGGCAGTTGCTTCGCCTGCATTTGCCGTAGCATCTGCATCTGCACCTTCACTATTTGCTTGGGCCTCTTGTTGTGCTTTGTAAATATCTTCCGAAGCAGCTTGCCAAGTAGTATTTAACGTTTCAAAAGCAGGATCAATTTTTGCAATATCTTGAGTTGCGTGTGCTTCTTTCAAGTCTGCTAATGCTTTCTCAATTTCTCCTTTTTTCTCAGCTGGTATTTTATCGCCAAACTCTTTCAATTGCTTTTCTGTTTGAAAAATTAACCCATCTGCTTGATTAATTTTTTCTTGTACTTCTTTTGCTTTCTTATCTATATCTTCATTAGCTTTGGCCTCATCACGCATTTTTTGTATTTCTGCATCGCTTAAACCAGTTGAAGCTTCAATTCTAATACTTTGTTGTTTGCCAGTACCTTTATCTTTGGCACTTACATTTAAAATACCGTTGGCATCTATATCAAAAGTTACCTCAATTTGTGGTACTCCTCGCGATGCTGGTGGTAAGCTATCTAAGTGAAACTTGCCAATAGAACGGTTATCTTTTGCCATTGAACGTTCGCCTTGTAAAATATTAATTTCTACCGAGGGCTGGTTATCAACTGCCGTGCTAAATACCTGCGATTTTTTACTTGGTATAGTTGTATTGGCATCAATTAGAGTGGTTGATACGCCGCCAAGTGTTTCAATACCTAAGGTTAGCGGCGTTACATCTAACAATAAAACATCTTTAACATCACCACTTAAAACGCCACCTTGTATAGCTGCACCAATGGCAACCACCTCATCAGGGTTTACGCCTCTGTTCGGTTTTTTACCAAAAAATTTCTCTACAACTTCTTGTATTTTAGGTATGCGAGTTGAACCACCAACCAAAATTACTTCGTCAATTTCCGATGCATTTAAACCAGCATCTTTTAAAGCCGTTTTACAAGGTGCTAAAGTTCTTTCAATCAAATTATCGGCCAATTGCTCAAATTTTGAACGGCTCAACTTTTTTACCAAGTGTTTAGGCACGCCATCAACCGAAGTAATGTATGGCAAGTTTATTTCCGATTCTGGAGAAGAAGATAATTCAATTTTTGCTTTTTCTGCAGCTTCTTTTAAACGCTGTAAAGCCATCGGATCTTTTCTTAAATCCATATTTTCGGCACTCTTAAACTCATCGGCCAACCAATCCATTATTAAGTGATCAAAATCATCACCACCTAAATGTGTATCGCCGTTAGTTGATTTTACTTCAAAAACGCCATCGCCCAATTCTAATATGGAAATATCGAAAGTACCGCCACCCAAATCGAAAACGGCAATTTTTTGATCAATATTTTTCTTATCCATACCATAAGCCAAAGCTGCTGCAGTTGGCTCGTTGATAATACGCTTTACTGTTAAACCAGCAATTGCGCCAGCTTCTTTTGTTGCTTGCCGTTGCGAATCGTTAAAATAAGCTGGCACCGTAATTACCGCTTCCGTAATTTCTTGTCCTAAATAATCTTCGGCAGTTTTCTTCATTTTCTGCAACACCATCGCCGAAATTTCTTGCGGCGTATATTTACGATCATCAATTTCAACTCTAATGCTATCATTATCGCCTTTTACTACCGAGTAAGCTACTTTTGAAAGTTCGCCAGCAATTTCGCTATAGCGGTTACCCATAAAACGCTTTATTGATGCAATGGTTTTTGTTGGGTTAGTAATGGCTTGCCGTTTTGCCGGATCGCCAATTTTACGCTCGCCATTATCTAAAAAAGCCACTACAGATGGTGTTGTTCTTCTGCCCTCTGCGTTGGTAATTACAACAGGTTCGTTACCTTCCATTACAGAAACCACCGAGTTTGTTGTACCTAAATCTATTCCTATTATTTTGCTCATATAACTTTGTTTTAAATTTTTACCAATATATATTCAATTGACGTGCCAACCGATTGTATATGCTATTTTGGCAGATAATCTTGCTATTTTGGCACTAAAAGAAGGGAAATACTGCAATAATTTCGGTTAATAATCAAAAACAGACGATCAACTTGTAAAAAAGGAAGGCTCACTTTTGGCTTCAGACTTTTTAGTAAAACTACCACCTAATATTTTTGAACTTATTATAAGCGTGCATAAATAAGGTAATATTTAATGATGATACCATTTCTATTATAAAATCATCAATAAATAGTGTATATTTTATTAGTGATTATATGTTCTATACGGTTATTTGTTTTCTAATGATTTGGTGCATTTTTTTTACCTATGATTTGGTGGTATGAATATTTTATGATAAAGTGTTGGTTTTTCGAGTATAGTCACACTCTTTCAGTAGGATTAAGTTTTGGACTGTATGGAGGAATGAATATTGGAATAATATTACTGGAGATGTTTAACCTTTTAATGTGGTGAAATGAGGCAGGATGTATAACAATAATTTTAAGTTCGTTAGGTTTTATTTTAATGAACTGATCAAAAAATAACTGCATCATATTTAAAATCAGCTTCAAGTTGAAAAATCGTTTAAAAAGCCGATAGTGTGTTATTAGAATAAAAATCAAAATTTAATATCTTTGTGTTTTAAAGAAAAGACGAATGGAAATTAAAGGAACAATTGTACAAATTCTGGAGCCTTTAACAGGGCAAGGTGCCAACGGAGAATGGCGCAAACAAAGCTATATTTTAGAAGTGCCAGGTACTTACCCTAAAAAAATATGTTTTGATGTATGGGGAAATAATATTGATGGTTTTCAAATAAAACAACAAGAAGAATTAACAGTTAGCATTGATATTGAAAGCAGAGAATACAACACTAAATGGTATACCAATGTAAAGGCGTGGCGAGTGCAAAGAGGGGAGACCGCACCACCGCCTCAAGCAACTGCACCTACAGCAAATACAAATATACCCAATGAAATGCCGCCACCTGAAAAAGCAAGTGAACCAACTGTTGCCGATTTTGAAGATGATTTACCATTCTAAATTTTAATAATGAATATTTCAAATTTTTTTTTTTGATATTGATGGTGGTTTTTACCTGCCAAGCCTGTTCTTCAACTAACAAAATAGCAAAGCGAACACCCGACAATAGAGGTTTTTTAGTGCAGGTTAATGATAAAGCACCTAATTTTGATATGGAATTTACCGATGGCACAAAAACCAGCTTAAAAGACTATAGAGGCAAGCCAGTAATGCTACAGTTTACCGCAAGTTGGTGCGGCGTGTGCATTAAAGAAATGCCACATATTGAGAAAGAAATTTGGCAACAATGGAAAGATAAAGGCTTAGTAGTTATTGGTATTGATAGAGATGAACCTATAGAAAAAGCACAACTTTTAATTGAGAAAACAGGAGTTACTTACCCAATTGCATTAGATCCGGGAGCAGAAATATACCATAAATTTGCAGCGAAAAAAACTGGAGTAACCCGCAATGTAATCATTGACAAAAATGGAAAAATTGTTTTTTTAACAAGGCTTTTTGATGAAAAAGAATTTGAAGCAATGAAGAAAATAATTGAAAGTTTGCTTTAAGCGAATAGCCAACCAAAAAAATCTTTATTTAATAACATCGCGATTCGGTCATTTAATATTATTTGTGGTTAAATAAACTATTTTAAATCAGGTATTTAGGTGTTTATGTTTAAAGTTTTAATGTAACTATAATAATCAACACTTTTGCAAATGGGTTTTTAAAGCAAATTTATGGAATATAAAGAAATCAACTCTTCGAAACTCACAAAAATTGGCTACAATAGAGATTCTTTAAAAATGGAAGTTCATTTTAAAAATGGACACATTTACTTACACTCTGAAGTGCCTCCGAGTTACTATTTAGAATGTTTGGTAGCTGCTTCAATAGGCAAATATTATTTTAATAATATAAAGGAAGTTTTTCCTTATGAAATTATTGCTTAATACTTTTAAAAGGTTTTATAAAGCTTCATTTTAATCTCTACTTAACATAATATTAATTATAGGCAAAATTAATACTAAGTATTAACAACTAAAAATTGATTGAAATTTTTTATAAATTGAGATCAAATAGAAAAAAATAAATAGTAATTGTTACATTCATTTAAAACGAGTTGTTTTTTAAGAGAATTATTTTTAAAAAAGGACGATCAAAAATTGTAAAAATTATAAGGACGAAATTGGTAGTTTGTACTTTTTAATAGCTAACACAAGTAATCTTAAAAAAGCTAAAACAATTATTTTTTTACCTTTACAATTTTAAAGCACTCTTATGGCACAAAATAACCACTTAAAAAGAGCCCGAAATTTTAATATGTTTAAATGAAATTCTAAATTTACACCAAACTTTAACTATTTAATATGAAGCAATATATATTATTCCTATTAACACTCATTTTTGCAATTTGTAGTATTAACACATTATTAGGTCAAGGCTCTTGCTCTGATGGTTCTTACAACTTTAGTGATATTAGTTTAATATTGAATTCAAGTAATTGCGACAACTGCCATACTGGTGCAAGTTCGCAAGGTGGTTGGAACTATAATACCTATGCAGGTTTAATTGCTGTTGGTAATTGTGGTGTAGCCAACGTTGTTTCAGGCAATGCATTAGGTAGTTTATTATATGATAAGATTGATGGAGACGGAGCTGTAAGTTGTGGAGCTGCAATGCCCAACGGAGCACCGCCTACAGCTGCTGCATTTTCTGTTGCTGAGTTGACAGGTATTGAAACGTGGATAAATTCAGGCGCACTCGAAAGCTGCCCACCACCTAGCACCTGCCCTACTGTTATTTTAAATGATGCCAATTTACCAAATTTACCACCAGCAGTTTGTGCAGATGATTTGTTATCTTTATGTTTTGATGTTAGTGTAGATGAAGCTACTTTCAATCCAACGTCAATACAATTTAATTATAACTTAACTATTGATGAAACTCCTTCAACAGTAATTTTAAACACAATTTATACAAGTGGTGGTGGTATCGATCCAAATTCAACTGGGCAGCTTTGTTTCGAGGCAACAGTGCCTGTAGGTACAGATGTATGTGCGCCCTACGAACTTTCTTTAGAAATTATTGATGTTTTTTATAACGATGCTGAATGTGCTGATAATTTTGTTGCTTACGATTTAAATATTACCGCACCAGTTGAGGTTATGCAAACTGGTGATAATTTAAATGATTTAATACCCTTGTTAACAATTGGCGGCTTAAATCCAATATTAGTTCAAATATTTCCTAACCCAAACTGGTCAGCAAACATTACACAATTGCCAGCCTGCGATGGCACAACACTTGGCACAATTGAAATTTTGGCTGCCGATGGCACAACTGTTTGCGAAACCTTAACAGATATTGGTACTGCAGGAACTAACGGTTGCCCCGTTGTAAATGCAATTTTGCCAGAAACATTATATGAAAACTATACCACCTATTTAGATGCAGATACGATAGCGCAACCCAACCCTTGTGCTATAAGTATTATTGTAGCTGAGCAAACTATAGCCTGTGAAGATCAATGCGTTATATGCCCAACGGTAGTTTCAGCATCACAAGAGGCAAGTGCTTGCCAAAGTGTAGAATCAATTCAATTTTGTGTTACTTTTGACACCACAGTTGATGCCAATACAGTTGTAACTGTTGAAGGAATATCACTCGACGGTACTGCTGGTGGCACTCAAATTTGTATTGATGTACCTTTTACTGCGCCGTTTAATCCTTGTAGTGGCGCTTCAATAGATTTTATGGCAACAGCAACTTGCGATAATACAGATTTACTAAGTGGCTTCGTTTGGTTAGGAACACAAATTTTACCAATTACTGATCCTGCTTGTGGTGGCATAGCTGGTTGTACTGATAACACAGCGTGTAATTTTAACCCCAATGCAGTTTGTGATGATCCAAGTGATCCTTGTTTAGCACCTCCATTATGTAATGCAGATCCGTGTATAGGAGATACTGAAATAGTTGATCCGAATGATGCCTGTAATTGTATTGTTGATATGCCTCAATTGCTTGGTTGCACCGATCCAGCTGCCTGTAATTTCAATGCTAATGCAAACTGTGATGATGCCAGTTGTGACTTTGGAAATACCACATGCGCTGATCCTTGCAATCCTGCAACTGGTTGTACTGACGCCAATGCTTGTAATTTTGATCCGAACGCTTGTGTTGATAATGGTTCTTGTCAAGCACCGCCTTGTAACCCAGGCTGTACAGATGCCTGCGCCGACAACTTTGATCCTAATGCAGATGCAGATAATGGAACTTGTAATCCTTATGACGATACCTGTAATGCAGACTGTACCGCAGGCCTCTTTGGTGGTGTTTGGGATGCAGCAATCTGCGCTTGTATAAATGAAACAACACCAATAAATGGTTGCACCGATGTAACTGCCACAAACTATAATGCAGCCGCCAACTGCGATGATAACTCTTGTACGTTTTTGATGTGTGATGATCCTTGCGCACCAAACTTTGGGGCAGCAGGAGCTTGTGAGGCTTATGATATGAGCTGTAATGCAGACTGTACCGCAGGCCCCTTTGGTGGTGTTTGGGATGCAGCAACCTGCGCTTGTATAAATGAAACAACGCCAGTAAATGGTTGTACCGATCCTTTAGCAGGAAATTACGATCCTGCCGCCAATTGTGAAAATGGAAGTTGCATAACGGTTTGTGAAGAAGAAATTAACGGTGCCATTATAGTTGATGATCCTGCTTGCGATGTTGGTGGTATTGATATTTTTATTATTGCGCCCGACGGAACTTCAATTACAATTACTACAGCAGCAGATGGTACTTTCTCAGTACCAGGTGGGCCGTTTCCTTGTGGCGATTATACGGCAGCTTTTGCAGACGTTAGCAGCTTACCATTTTGTTACACTTCTACTGGTTCAACCGATCCAATTACATTTGCAGTTAATGGCCAAGGCGGCGGAAATGATGGGCCATTCTTTTTTTCAAACCCAGAAGTACCAACATTATCGCAATGGGGTTTAATTTCATTAGCTTTATTGTTAATGATTTACGGAGCTTTAAAACTTTCGGCAAGCACCCTTATTTTCATTTCTTACAAAAAAAAATAGTGTTTTCTTTTAAATGAAAAACAAAAAAGCAATCAGAATTAACTGGTTGCTTTTTTTATTGTTTTTTCACTTTAAAATTAATTTAAATAGATCTATCCTACTAACCTACATCAACACTATTTTTTACATTAAGCTTCAAAATTTAATATTTCTATATTAGTTTTAGCAGCTCATTTCATTTCTTTAAAAACTAACTTATCAACACTACAAAAAAATATACATTTTTAATTAAAATGTGAATAACCTTACAATTGAAAATACAAAAACATAATAATATGCTAAAATATTAGAAGCAATAACCTTACATTAGCACCATATACAAAACAAATAGTCTTCTAAAATATGAAAATTGCAATTAAACTGTGTCTATTCAGCTTCCTTTTTACATTTTTTTCTTTAAGCATTACAGGCCAAACCTGTTCAGATGGTGCTTATCAATGGAGTGATATGGTAATCATTTTTGATAGTTACGGGTGTAATAGTTCTGGTTGTCACGGTGGTGCTAATGCCTTAGATTTAACTACTTTTGCTGGTTTTACTGCTGGTGGTAATAAGTGTGGAGGTGAAATATTAGATGGAACAAACTTTGTAGACATTATTGAAACTGGTGGAGTAAGTTGCACTGATGGTACAATTACATCAACAATGAATAGTCGTATTTCTGGTTCTGTTTCAGCAGCTGATATCGCAGCAATTCAAGCCTATATTGATGCTGGTGCTTTTCAGTTTTGTAGAGGAACTCCATTAGATGATGGTGTTTGTGATCCCCCATCAACAATTGAAAGTTTACCTGCTCCTGCACAATCAACTTTATGTAATGATGGAAGCGATGCGCCTACTTTTACTGCCCCAACTGCTTCTTTGCCAGATGTTCAAGTTGTAATTGAAGTAAATGGTGTATTAAACACTATTTCGGATGATGGAAGTTTTGATACTTCAATATTGGTAGAAGGAGATGAAGTTTGTTACACCGCTTTTACTTTTGATTTAGAGGCAATTAATGCATTGCTTACTACTGCAAGCCAGTTATGTCCGATAATAGATTGTGATAATACTTTTGATTTAGACGGTGTTAATATGGCTATTGCAGATTTAGTGGATGGTGTTAATGATGGTGTTCCTGGTTTAAATGATTTGCTGGAAGCGTTAGCTTTTGCGGGTTCTTTTGGTAACCCTATTGAGTCTGTTCAAACAGCAGGTTCAACACTTGATGCCTTAAATGTTGAAGTTGGCGAGCTCTTAGGAAATGTATGTTATGCTTCTTCTGAAAGTGTTTGTTTAAATGTTGTTAGTTGCGGAGGTCCTAATACCTGCCCAACGGTATATTTAAATGATGATAACTTACCAAATTTACCCAGTGCTTTATGTGTTGGTGATTTATTAGAATTATGTTTTGATATTGCGGTCGATGAAGTCTTGTTCGATGCAAATTCTATAGAGTTTAATTATGAACTATTAATAGGTGGTAGTGTTGCTACAGTTGCTTTAACCAACAATTATTCGAGTGGAACTGCTATAGACGCTAATGCAACAGGACAAATCTGTTTTTCTGCCAACATTCCCGCAGGAATAAGTTCCTGTGAGTCTTATGAATTATCTTTAGAAATAGAATCAGTTTTTTATCGAGATGAAGACTGTCCAGATGATTTGGTAGCTTATGATTTAAACCTTACCGCTCCGCTTGTAGTAGTTCAAACTGGCGATGACCTTAATGCACTTGTTCCGTTATTAGGTATCGCAGGTTTAAATCCAATCTTAGTGCAAGTTTATCCTGCGCCAAATTGGACTGCAACAGTAACCCAAGCACCAGCTTGTGATGGCAGTACTTTAGGCGTTGTTGAAATAAGTGCTGCTGATGGCACTTTATGCGATACTATTAGTGATCTTGGAACTGCTGGTGCGGATGGAGAATGTCCGGCTAATAATGCTGAACTACCAGAATACACCTACACTGCTTTTGAAACTTTTATAGTACCCGATCAAAACGATATGGATAGTATTGTAGTTAATCCTTGTGCCATCAATATAATAGTACCATCGCAAACAATTAATTGTGTTGAAGCATGCGGGCCTTGTTCTGGTGAAGAGGTAGAAGTTACCTTTAGTGTAGATATGTCTTGCTCAGGTACTGATGCTCGCCCTCCTGTTGTAACAGGTCCTTTTAATGGCTTTTCAGGTGATGGTAATATAATGATAGATCCTGATGGAGATGATATTTGGGAAGCGGTGATTTGTGCAGCTCCAGGTGCTTCTTTCGAATATAAATATGCTATTCAAGATTTTGTAGCGCAAGAAAATTTAGTGGATGATGCAATAGCAGGTGCTAGCGGTAATACGTGTGATTTAAATACTAATTTCTTTGATTTCTCTAATCGTTTAATTACCATACCTGCTGCTGGTGGCGTGTTGCCTACAGATGCCTATGGTATATGTGGTACCTGCGAAAATCCACCAATTAATATAACATTTTCCGTTGATATGAGCTGTAGTGACGTTACACCTGGCACGCAAGTAGCTATGTTTGGAGGTTTTAACGACTTTTGTTGTCCTTATGATTTACAAGATGTAGATGGAGACAATGTTTGGTCTACAACCCTACCATTTCCAGCAGATGCAGATGGTTGCATAACAATGCAATACTTATATATGTCACCCGATTTTGATAATATTGAAACATTTTTAACCAATGGAGAAGATATTGCAAATTGTCCAAACATATTTTCAGATTTCAACGAATTTGCTAATAGAATTATTGAAGTTTGTCAAGATACCGTAGTAGATGACTATTGGAATTCTTGTTCAGCTCCAGCAGAACCAGACACCGGATGTGATGATGGCGATTGTAGCAATGGTTTAGAAACTTGGGACGGATGCGCTTGTGCAGCAGGAACACCACCAGAAGTGCCTAACTGCGATGATAACGACTGTTCAACAATTGATGCTTACGATGAAGCTACATGCAGTTGTACCAATACAGCAGATCCAAACTTACCATTAAATTGTGATGATGGAGATTGCAATACTGACGACAGTTACGATACCGCTACTTGCAGTTGTGTAAACACTCCAGTAACAGTTGATCCTGATGATGGTTGTGAGTTTACAGATGATGCTTATGATATGGCAACCTGTACCATATCAAATGTTTCTAACTGTGCAGCTGGCACTACTTTAGATTTAGCAAATTGTATATGTACAACTATTGTAGTTGATGGATGTACCGATGTGTGCGATCCAAACTATAATCCTGCTTCAACAAATGACGATTTATGTGCAGGTTACGATACTATTTGCGATGATAACGATTGTTCTACAATTGATGCTTACGATGTTGCTACATGTAGTTGTACCAATACAGCAGATCCAAATTTACCTTT
>Ga0209185_1002227_pt1 | contig 13869 bp, 17 predicted proteins | sample SidtaG_2_FD_187425 | JGI IMG/M metagenome (GOLD analysis project Ga0209185, IMG submission 187425) | Marine algal microbial communities from Sidmouth, United Kingdom - Sidmouth_Asex2 metaG (SPAdes) (version 2) | ecosystem: Host-associated > Algae > Red algae > Unclassified | place: Sidmouth... | reverse complement strand
CAGGCCTCTGCGATATGGGTTGCGCCGTTAATATGCAGCGCATTAAACGATTGCCGACCAGATTCGAACAAAAGCGCGACAAGGTTTATAACCGCGTCAGACCCTTCGACCGCGCGTTCCACAGAGGTTTTAAATCGTAGGTTTGCTTGCACGAGTTGAACTTGGCCAACATTGCCAATAACTTTCAAATCTTGACCCGTATGCGGGCGGCGCATTGGAATGCGAACGCGCCAACCGTCTTTGACTAAGGCGCGCACAACGTGTTTGCCAATAAAGCCAGAGCCGCCAAAAACTGTCACCAGACCTTTTGTCATATATCTTTATCCTTTGATATTTGGCTTACGAATTAGCGGGAAATTGCCGCCCTGTCTATCTAAGCTTTAGCTAAGCTTTGGGTGTGTTTGCATTTGGCGTAAGGGCTTCGATCAGGCCGTCACTCGCAATTTCGATCAATTCCAAGACGCGCTTAAATCCGTCGCCTTCGCCGTAATAGGGATCAGGGACATTTTCTTCGTGCTCATACGGCGCGTATTTTAGGAATTTCTCAATCTTGTGCCGATATTCCGCAGGGCAGGCGCGTGTTAAATCTTCAAAGTTCCGATCGTCCATCGCAATAATTTTATCAAATAGGAAAAAATCATTCTTGGACACTTCGCGTGAGTTTTGACCCGCAAAAGAATATCCCCGAGCCTCCCCCGTCTCTATCGACCGCGGGTCAGGCGTTTCGCCAATATGCCAGCCACTCGTCCCCGCACTGTCGACCTCAACTGTCAGGCCCGCCCGATTTGCCCGAACTTTAAACACCGCTTCGGCAGTCGGGCTACGACAGATGTTTCCAAGGCAGATAAAAAGAATGCGTGGCGTGTTCATGGTAAAATGCATAGGATTGTTTTTATGACACGTACACCGAAAGATAAGAAATTTGTTCCGCAGGGCGGGGAGGCGCAATTTATTGCGGCGTTGCGGACGGGCCAGAATTGTAAGTTTGATGGAAGTTTGTCGAAGGAGGAAAGAACTTTACGCGGCGAAGTATTATCAGCAGTTTTAAGTCAAACCGTACTTGAGGGTTGGGGCGCGATAGAACTACCGCGGTTTATAGTTCTAGAGTATGCCATTATAGAAGGCGATCTAGTATTGACTGAGCAAGAATACCCTTTTGCCCTTACTATAAAAAATAGTGTTTTTTTAAAGCGTCCAAATTTTTATCGTTCATTATTCTCTTTTTTGAGTTTAAAAGGCTCCGAAATGCCAGGAGGCGTTTTTTCAAATATTAAAATAAAGTCCGACCTTCGGCTAGATGAGATAAGTTCAGAAGGATGCTTGCATTTGGACGCAGCAATAATTGGTGGTCAGCTGTCATTAAAGAATGCCTCGCTTAAGGGTGTTGTTGAGGGGATGAGCTTGAATTTACAGGGTGCAAAAATTGAGGGCGCACTATTTTTGACTTAACTTTCCCATCAACCAATCGGAATGGTAGATTTAAATTCATCAGTCGTAAGCACAATTGAAATAGACGATAGTTTTTGGCCCATAGGTGGTGCCCGATTGTTTGGGCTAACCTATTCCCAAATTATTTATAATAATGCCTTGAATAGCCGACGCCCTTGGGAGGGCTGGCTTTCGTCATCTTCTCGAGGTGTCAAATTAAAAAAAACTTTCTTGTGGTTTAACGTCAAGAAACTTTTAGACAAAAAATTTGGAAATGACGAAGATATACCAGTTGAAAAAAGAGTTATATATAGTTCTGATTATAATAATTCTAAAGTGCGGTATCGTATGAGAGTCGTAGATGCATTTGTGAATATCTTGAGCAGTCAATATGTAGTTAAGCCTGATGCATGGCGTCAATATGCCAAAGTTCTTGACGCCGCTGGTAATGAGATTGAGGCGCGTCGTGTGCGCACAGAACTTGCGCGACGTATGACGAGTTTAAATATTGATCGCATGAAGGTTCACAAAACTAATCGTATAAGAATTTGGCTTTACCAAGCTTGGCGTTACGTGTTTGGCAAGGTTTCAGATTATGGATTGATGCCTGTGAAATCACTTTATTGCGGTCTCGCTCTTCTAGCTTTCGGTTGGGTCATATTTTATCTCAATTTCCCTGACATGGTTTTAGCGCGTGAGCGGGTCTACATGATCGATGCCTATTCGAATTATAAACAGGGCGACCCGCTCCCTATTGGCTACCCGAATTTCAACCCCTTCATTTACGCCCTAGACGTCATGCTACCGATTGTGGACTTTGCCCAAGAAAGTCATTGGCGGCCTAAAAATGTTGAGGGCGGTATCAATTGGTTGCGCTGGTATAACCGCGCACATCTGGCGTTCGGTTGGTTCCTCTCGACCATCTTTGTGTTAGGGTTTACGGGCCTGATCCGCGATAAAAAGGAATCCCAATGAACATCGTCGTCCTCACAGGGGCAGGCATATCGGCCGAGAGCGGGGTGGATACGTTCCGCGCTTCATCTGACCCCACGCGCATGGGGCTATGGGAGCAATATCCCGTCGAGCAAGTGGCGACGCCAGAGGGCTTTGCCGCTGACCCCGTCCTCGTGCATCATTTTTATAATCTGCGTCGGCAAGCGCTTGCGACAGTCGAGCCTAATCCTGCGCATTTTGCGTTGGCAGAATTGCAAAAGGGATTAGCCGCCGACGGTGGACGCCTTACGATTGTGACGCAAAACGTTGATGATCTACATGAACGCGGCGGAGCGGAGGGCGTGATTCATATGCACGGCGAACTGACATCGACTTTGTGTTCAGCGTGCGGGTGGCGGTGGCATAATCTTGAAGACCTCTCAGTGGACAGCGTCTGCCCCGCGTGCCAAACGCGCTCTGGCCCGCGCCCTGATATTGTCTGGTCGGGGAAATGCCTTACCGTATGGACGAAATTGAAGCCTATATAAAAGCGTGCAGCCTGTTCGTCTCTATTGGGACGAGCGGCGCAGTTTACCCCGCCGCAGGCTATGTCCAAATGGCCCGCGCTTTGGGCAAGCAGACATTGGAAATCAATCTAGACGCATCAGACGGCTCGCACTTTTTCCACGAAAGCCGTCGCGGCAAAGCGGGAGCACTCGTGCCCGAATGGGTTGCAGACGTTTTGACGGAGATGGAGACTTAATGGCGCCCCTGTCTTCCGACACAATAAACCTGACGCACCCAGACGATCTGTTTCAAAAAATTGAAACTGTGTCTAAAGCGATTTTAGCGCGCGATTACGCGACGGTGCAAACCTTTAGCCGTGAGGCTTTAGACAAAGATATGACGTGCGTTATAGAAGAATATCTGTCGGATTATCCAAATCCATTATATCCGTGGTCACAGGAATTAGGCAAGGGAATGAGACGGGCGACGCAGATTATTGACCTCGGAAATCGCATATTTCAAATTGAAGCCCCTTTCGCAGAGCGGGTAGACGGCGCGTATGATGCGTCTGAGATGATGTTGATTTGCGAGTATGATGACAATACAAAAGCCTTTGATTTTTTACGCGTGCAACCGCTGTGATGATTTGGCCCTGTATTGTTCTGGATGAACTTACAATTTGACACGCGGGGATTGAAGGCCGTTATTATGAGCCGTAACGTTTAGAGGAGAGAGGCACATGGGCGCTTGGGGATATGAGCCGTGGGAAACGGATGCCTCTGCGGATTGGTTCGCTAAGGTTTTAAAGGGTGTCGATTTTGACGCTATTGTTACAACAATTGAGAATTTTGATCCATCAGATGAAGGGTATTACGAGCCTATACGGTGCGCGGCCTTTGTTTTGCAAAAACTCGGCAATCCCTATATTTGGCGCGTAAAAGATGATGAGGATGTGGGCGGTTTAATTGAACAAACAATTGTGCATTTGGAAACCATGATCGACGTTGATGAAACCGATATATGCACCTTCCTCGATATGTGGGACGAAGAGCCGGACATTACGACCTCAGTTCAAAACCAAATTTCTGAATTAAAATTGGCCCGCAAAAACTGGAAGGCGTGAGAGACAGTGATTTGAATTTCTATTCTATTGAATGCTCTGGGTCGAAAAAGACCTTTGTCTTAAACCAATTTGGCCCGCGCGAAGACACGCGCGCCATTCGGCTCTTTCTTAAAACGCCTGCGGACGGGTCTCCGCCGCCTTTTGATATTCATTTCAAGGTGACGGACGATTTGAAGGCGCAGGATATGGACACCATCATCGCCATCCCCGCCATTCAAACCGTTGGGTTCAGTCAAAGCTTTGTCGCGAAATATCAGAAGGACTTGCAGGACATTTTGCAATTTATACCCTGCACAGTGTGGTTACATGACCAATCGAAATCATGGCCGTTTTTTGTCATTCGGTTTCAGACTCACACCGCGTTTTATGACCGCGACGCCACACGCGCCTATCAGCGCGAGCACGGCGGGTATATGCAGGTTTACAAAGGCTCAGGCTTGGGTTATGACTTTGCGGCGCATGATGTTGATCGTTCCTATTTTACCTTTACGCAAAAATTCTACGACTGGGCGCAGCGCGAAGAGACGGGGCTTGTGATGGGCAAGCGCGATGTTTTAATTTTAGAGGCACCGCATGCGTCGTCGTAATACAGCGTCGTATTTATCAATAAGGGCATCCCGTGACACAATTTGAAATCCTATCAAAAACAAACTCTCGCCCTTTTGGTCTAGGGGATGACCCAAGCGGGGTTATTAAGGCTCTTGGTCAAGCTGACAGTCATGTGAAAGCAGAGGGCAATATGGCCCCGTCCGATTGGCTTTATTGGGAGGACCTCGACCTGCGTATATTGGTATCAAAAAACAAAATCATTGCATTTGAGTTTTACAATAAACCAGACATTCCGTTTTCTCTAAAAATTCTGGGTAAACCTTATCGGCACACGCTGACGAGTGCGCGCACATTACAAACCGCACTGAAATCAAAAGGGCATACCCTTATGTCAAACGGGGATGGCTACCGTATTATAGCTTTAAATATTATATTTGATTATGCGAGGTTCGAAGGCCAGACAGTCTCGCTTGTCTATTGCGAGGACGGTTACGCAAAGCTTTATGATAAATTTGATTATCAGCCTGTAGAGATTTAACATAACACTATGACTGAAATCCATATCTATATTGACGCTGATGCGTGCCCCGTGCGGGAGGAAACCTATAAAGTCGCCGAGCGTCACAATGTGCCTTTGACTGTCGTGGCCAATAGTTTCCTGCGCGTGCCGCGTCATCCGCTTTTTAAATCGGTCACAGTGTCGGATAGTTTCGACGCCGCCGATGATTATATCGCAGAACGGGCAGGGCCAAAAACTGTGATTATCACCTCTGATATTTTACTGGCCGAACGCTGTTTGATCGCGGATGCTGTCGTGCTTGGCTCCAACGGGAAGCCCTTTACCAAGGATTCGATTGGCGGGGCGATTGCGACGCGCGCCATAATGGCCGATCTCCGCGCGGGGGCAGATATGCCCAATATTGGTGGCCCGCCGCCTTTCACGCATAAAGACCGATCAAAGTTTTTAGAGGCTCTGCATTTAGCGGTTGAGCGCTTAAAAAGAGCGTACCCGTGATTTTTGAGAAGACGCCTTAAAAACCCGCATCATGATCAATGTCAGCGGATTTCAAAAAAGCTGAAGCAGGCTGAAAAAATAGATCCGAACTACGCCGCCTTTGGCGCAGAAAGTCACCGATACGAAGTTGGCCCGATGCTCCCTCTGAGCACGATTGAAGCTTTCGAGGCCGAGCAAAATATAACCCTGCCTAAAGGCTATAGCGCGTTTTTCCAATATGTCGGTCACGGAAGTCCGACGATAGACCCGACATCCAATAAGATGACGGAGAATTGCGCAGCGGGGCCGTATTATGGTCTGTTCCCACTGGGGAAGTGCCTCGGTCTTTATGAGGACAATATCGTGATTTCGCGCCCGCCGTTCCTAACTTCTGAGATGAGTATTCAGACATGGGAAGCAGAGCTTAAAAAGCTAGACGGCCTTGAAGACGATAAGAGCATAACGGATGCGCGCTATAGTCAGGTTTTTGACGCGGTTATGGGCAAAGCTTACGCGGGTATTTTGCCGATTGGGCATCGCGGTTGTGGGAGATGGGTCGGCATGTTTGTGGCGGGCGAGTCGTCTGGGCGCGCCATGATGATGGACGAGGAGGCTGATTACCGTCCCATTATCGCCCCGCAACTGAATTTCCTCGATTGGTACGAAGCGTGGCTCGACGGGGTTTTAAAAGGTTCGGACACGGATAATGAATTTCAAGGCACGGTTTATTTTGGGCCAGAGGATAATAAAATGTAAAAATAATGTTCTAAATTGTCCACACGATTTCCTGTTTTGTAGACTCGACTCTTTTTAATGTTCACTTTATGTTCTATTTTTAGGGCAGAGTGGAACATGCGGTTAATTAAAGACGTCGAAAGCCTATATATCGATTTTGACGCCTTTTTTGCCAATGTCGAAAAACAGCTTCATCCCGAAATCCGCGATAAGCCCGTGGGCGTCACGGCGCTCGATTCGGAATATTCGGCGTTTATTACGCGGTGTTATATGGCCAAAGCGGCAGGCATTAAACGCGGCATGCGCGTGCGTGATGGACGCGATATATGTCCTGACCTCATCGTGCGTGTGGCGCAGCCTGATATCTATGTCGATATTCATAATAAGATTTTGGACGAGATCGACCGCTTTGTGCCTGTGCGCAAAGTGTCGTCGATTGACGAAATGGAATGTGATTTGATCGGGGCCGAGCGGCGAGATTGTGTCGGTCTTGCCAAACGTATCCGCGCGGGACTTGCGCAAAATATTGGGCCATATGTTACGCCGTCGATTGGCCTTGCGGCGAATGGGTTCCTCGCCAAAGTTGCGGCCGAAATGAATAAGCCCAATGGGCTGACGGTTCTTGATCCCAAAGACATGCCTGGGCCGATCTTGCATTTAAAGCTCACGGACCTGCCGGGTATATCGGGAAATATGGAAAAACGTCTGAACGCGGCAGGTGTCTGGTCGATAGAGGATTTCTGGAATATCTCGGCCAAGCACGCGCGCGCCATTTGGAATAATATTGAAGGCGAGCGGATGTGGGCGCAAATGCGCGGCTATGAAGTCATCCGCCCTGAAACGCAAAAACGTATGTTTGGTCATAGCCGTGTTTTGACCAAGGGCTGGCGTTCGCCAGATAAAGCGCTGGAATGCCTCAACCTGTTGACTGTCAAAGCGGCATACCGCTTGCGCCGCGCGGGTTATGTCTGCTGTGCTTTGTCCGTCTCTTTCAAACTGGGCGACGGGTCACGCTTTAGCGGCGAGACGGATTTCCTCGCCTGTAGTGATGACCGAACGTTGTTAAAGCACATGCAGGGCGTATTTGACCGGGGGGTGCAGAGCGCGGGGCCAAAGGCTGATTTGAAAAGCGTCTATATCATGCTCCACAATATTGCTGTGCCGAACACAATCAGTGGCGATTTGTTTCAAGAAACAAAAGAGAGCACAGAAGTCCGCAGGTGGGACCGCATTATGGAGACGATGGACGGCTTGAATAAAAAACACGGCGAAGCCATTTTACATGTCGGGTCGCGCGCAAACCTACCGGGCGGATTCGCAGGCGGTAAAATCGCTTTTGGCCGCGTCCCAAGTAAGGAAGATTTTTACTAAGCCCTACTGAACGGCGTATTTGAAAACGCGGCCTGATTTCATCACGAAATCTACCGATTCTAATTCTTTGACATCTGCAATTGGGTCTCCGCCTACGGCGATAATGTCGGCGGATTTGCCGATGCTGATAGACCCAATTTCGGATTTAAGGCCGAAGAGTTCCGCATTACCAATCGTTGCCGATTGGATGGCTTGCATGGGTGTCAGGCCCCATTTCACCATATAGGCAAATTGGCGTCCGTTCTGTCCGTGTGGATAAACACCTGCATCTGTGCCGTAGGCAATGTTCACGCCTGCTTCGACTGCCGCTTGGAACCGCTCCCTTTGCGCTTTGCCAACCGTGCGTTCTTTGGCGAGGGACTCTTCTAATATGCCCGCCGCTTCGCCCTCAGACAGGATGTAATCCGAGACATAAATATCCATAGAGAGGAAGACCCCGTTTTCCTTCGCCGCTTGTAGCCCGTCGTCAGAGATCAAGCTGGAGTGTTCGACAGAGTCCACACCCGCCCGAATGGCGGTATTAATGCCGTTCTCGCCGTGTGCGTGAACCGCGACTTTCAAGCCAAGCAGATGTGCTTCATCTACGAGAGCTTTCATTTCTTCAAAGCTAAATTGTTGCGCGCCGATTTTAGTCCCCTTAGACAGCACGCCGCCCGTCCCGCAGAATTTGATGACCTTCGCGCCGTATTTGTTATTCTCGCGAACTTTGGCGCGCACGGCCCACGGCCCGTCGGCGACGCCGCCTGCTGTTTGGTGATACTCATAAGGCAGAAGGTTGCTGTCGCAATGCCCGCCCGTAATCCCAATAGAGCGTCCCGCAGGGATAATACGCGGGCCAGAAATTGTGCCGTCTTCAATGGCGTTCATCAAATCCACATCGGCAAATCCTGGTGCGCCTAAATTTCGAACTGTGGTAAACCCTGCCATCAATGTTGTTTCTGCATTCGCAACGCCGTTAATTGCGGCACGCGGTGTTGAAATTGTCAGGCGTTTATATCCATGCGCATTGGCGTCCGCCGTTAAATGCACATGAGAATCAGACAGGCCGGGAAGGACAGTGTAATTTGAGAGGTCTGTAAATTGGGTCTCGTATCCAATCGCGGCGCGGTCAAATCCAAGGGCGGTTTGAACATCCGTAACTTTACCGTCTTCTATCGAAATAAGCTGATTTTCTAATACACGCCCGTTTTCCACATCAATCATTTTGCCCGCTAAAATTACATGGTCTTGCGCAAAGGCAGATTGAGGTAGGCTCGCGCCGATCAAACCTGTTGAGAGAATGACAGAAAGGGTGGCGGTTTTAAAAATCGGCTTCATGAAAAATCCCTACAGTGGATGGGTGGCTTCGAATTATAGTTTTTTAAATAATGCGTAGATTTTACGAGCTTTGGCAAGGGGCTTGTCGTTTGAGATGTCTAGTTTCGTCCGAGCGGTCAATATATGGGCGGGATAGTTGGATGCGTGTAAATGGGCGCGAATATAGAGTGCGGTCTTATTTACCGCCTTCATCTTGCCCAATTCTTGCCACCACTTCTTATTTGACACTTCGCGCCTGTTTCGCTACACGTCCGCCATTCCGCGCAATTTAATTGCGCTCTGAACTGTGCGACCCCCTTAATTAAGGGACGATGCAGGCGGGGTACTCTGGTCGATGTCTACATCCACCGGAGCCTGTCGTGTTATGGGTTTTGCATTTTGGATGAGATAATTGTTTGAAGGCGTATGAATGTTTGAAGCATTAGGTGATAAATTAACGGGTGTGTTTGATACGCTGACAGGGCGCGGCGCGCTGTCAGAAAAAGATGTCAGCGCAGCCATGCGCGAGATCCGTATCGCTTTGCTTGAGGCCGATGTCGCGCTTCCTGTTGTGAAACAATTCATCGAGCAGATCAAAAAAGAATCTGTTGGCGAAAAAGTCATTAAGTCCGTTAAACCGGGGCAACAGATTGTTAAAATCGTTCATGACGGTTTGGTCGATATGCTTGGCGGGACATTATCTGAGGACGAAGCTGATCGCGCATTGGCTGCCAAAGCGTCCGAGTTAAACCTCTCGGGTCGTCCGCCTGTCGCCATATTGATGGCGGGCCTGCAAGGGTCAGGTAAAACCACGACATCGGGTAAGCTTGCAAAATTCTTAAAAGAGCGCGGCAAGAAGAAAGTCTTACTTGCCTCCCTCGACACGCGTCGTCCTGCGGCGATGGAACAGCTGGGTATTTTAGCAGAACAAGTCGGCGTAGACTTCCTCCCGATTGTTAAAGGCGAAGACGCGGTTACGATTGCCAAGCGCGCTATGGATAGCGGCGCTAAAGGCGGCTTTGATGTTGTCTTCCTCGATACGGCAGGTCGGACAACAATCGACGCAGAACTGATGGACGAAGTGGCAGAGATTGCCCGCGTCACAAAACCGATTGAAACGCTTCTCGTTGCCGATAGTTTAACAGGTCAAGACGCGGTGGAAACTGCCGCGCGATTCCACGCGCAATTGCCTTTAACGGGCCTTGTCCTGACACGAATTGACGGCGATGGTCGCGGCGGTGCGGCATTATCTATGCGCGCAGTGACGGGGCTTCCGATTAAATTCCTGGGTACGGGCGAAAAGCTGGACGGGCTAGAAGCGTTTGATGCGCAACGTCTTGCGGGTCGCATTCTGGGTCAAGGCGATATCGTCTCCCTCGTGGAACGTGCGTCAGAAGTTATCGACCAAAAAGAAGCCGAACGCGTTGCCAAGAAAATGCAAAAAGGCACGTTCGATTTGGACGACCTTGGCAAACAACTCGGCCAGATGCAAAAAATGGGCGGTATGGGCGGCCTGATGAAATTGATGCCCGGTATGGGCAAAATGAAAAAGCAGCTCGATGCGGCAGGTGGTTTGGATGATAAACTCTTAAAACAGCAACAAGCGATAATCTTATCTATGACCCCCGAAGAACGTAAAAAGCCCATGCTTTTAAAAGCCTCGCGCAAAAAGCGGATTGCGGCGGGTTCAGGCATGTCGGTGCAAGAGGTCAACAAGCTTTTGAAAATGCACCGCCAAATGTCAGATATGATGAAAAAAATGGGCAAGGGCGGAATGGCCGGATTGATGTCCCAAATGGGCGGCATGCCTGGTATGCCAAAAATGCCCGGCGGTATGTCGGCGAAAGGCGGCGGTCAAGGCGGCGGTCAAGGGGGAATGATGGGCGGAATGCCAAACCCCGCGGATATGGACCCCGCCATGCTCGAACAGCTTAAACAACAAATGGGCTCTTCTGGTTTGGGGGGCGGAATGCCAAAGCTTCCGGGCCTTGGTGGTTTAGGCGGCGGCTCAAAGCTCCCTGGTCTCGGTGGGTTTCCGGGCCTTGGTCCCAAAAAGAAATAAGTTAAGTACAAAGTAAAAGTTAAAACAGACTGCTCATTAAAGGAAAATTCTCATGGCACTCAAATTAAGACTGGCCCGTCACGGCGCTAAAAAACGTCCTTATTACCGTATCGTTGTCGCAGACTCGCGTATGCCGCGCGATGGTCGTTTCATCGAAATCGTTGGTTCATATAACCCAATGCTTCCAAAAGACAGCGAAGATCGCGTTCAGTTGAAAACTGAAAAGATCCAAGAATGGCTTGCAAAAGGCGCGCGTCCAACAGACCGCGTTGCACGTTTCCTCGGTGCCGCTGGCATGTGGGAATGGAAAGCGGGTAATAACCCAAATAAAGGCAAGCCTGGCGCGAAAGCGGCTCAGCTTGTGATTGATAAGGCAGAAAAAGAAGAAGCGCGTAAGATCGCTGAAGCTGAAGCGAAAGAAGCTGCCAAAGAAGCAGCAGCTGCTGCTGAAGCGGCAGCAAAAGAAGCTGAAGCGGCTGAAAAAGCCAAACCTGCTGAAGACGCACCATCTGAAGACGCTGCGGCAGAAACGCCTGCTGAAGAGCCAAAAGCTGAAGAATAGTCTTTTTAAGTCTATTTGAAAATCTAAGAAACCGGGGCTTTGGCTCCGGTTTTTTTGTGCGCTACCCGCGCAGGGCCGTCGCGGTCAAAGGAATATCATTAGGGCGAAGTTTCTAATTTTTCTCCTTAAATAGGTTTCAAATAAAACTTTACGAAAGACCTATCATGGCAACCCAAACATTAGATAAGAAAACTTTTATACCCGTTGAAACCGTCCGCACAGCGCGCCGCGCCTATCTCGGCCTTTTTGGCATGGCGTATGACCGCGCAAATATGCGTCTTAACCAAGTGCGTAAACTATCAGAAGTCACTTTTGAAGATTGCATTGAACGCGGCGGAAAAATCCAAAGCAAAGTTGTGGATGTTGCAGGTGAATTTAAAACGGATACGCAATCAAAAGCGGGAACGACCCTCGAATCTGTTCGTGATACGCTTACGAAATCAACCGTATCTGTCGCAAATGTCATGCCTAAAACAATCCGTTTTAAAGGCGCACAAATTTCTAAGCTTGAGGCCGAAGTCGAAGCTTTGACCGCCAAGCTTAACCGCGTGTCAAAAGCGCAAATGGAAACAGTTGCGAAGAAGGCGAAAAAGACAAAGTCTAAAGCTGCGCCTAAACCTATTGTCCAAGTTGCCGCTAAGACGCCTGAAACTCTACATGTTGAAACTGTTCAAGCCGAGACTATTCAAGTTGAAACAACACCTGTTTCGACACTTGCAAAAGCGCCTACGACTGACATGGCTGTATCGCCAACGGCAATGGTTACTGCTACAACGTCAGAATTGCCCGAGAGCGCAATCACGTATATCGCTGATGTTCGTGGATATGACGCGAATGCAGATGTTGAAATTATTCGTAAAATTGTAAATCACTGCGGCATCGCGCTTAAATCACGCGACGGTAAATTTGTCGCCTGTTCAGACGAAGCCGAACGTCAAACCGTTCGTGAGAGCTGGCTTGTGAAAAAACTAGGCGTGAGCGGCGAAACAGCTGAACTCGACGCGAAAGTTATGGCCGTCTGCGAAACGATGCAAAAAGACCGCATGAAAAACCGCGTAACATTTTACTATCTCATCGCGAAAAACGAAGGCCTGTTGAATACGCTTTAATGTTAAGCTTAGGGCAAGCTTTAAACCGGGGTCGCAAGGCTCCGGTTTTTTTATAGGTCGATCTCAAACCGATATAAAAGTGTGCGCTGTCGTTTTGAAAAATTATTATCTGATATAATATAGACAATTCGCGTAGCTGACGGCGTGAGGAATGTTGTAATCCCTTCAAAATTATCAACATTGAGCGGCGGCGCTAAGCGTAGCAAAACGGGTGGTTTAAGCTGTGCGCCTTCGTGTTCTGACAAACGGATATCTTTGATCAGGGACTGATTGCCTCTGATACGGTCATAGGCGCGAAACAAAGCCATATCATTTGAGAGGCCAACCAAATTAAATGTCAGAGGTGTCGGAATGCGTTGCGGCATGTCATTTACGCCGCCCTCTGCGTTAACGGCTAAAACCCAAGAGACTAGGCCAAATGTACTTTCATAGCCGACATGTAAGCTTCCTGCGTCTGAAAACTCTAAGGCTTCGGGGCCTTGGTTTGACGCAATGTCTTGACCTGAAAACTGATTAGGCAGGGCGGTGACGTGCACGCCGCGCGCCGCACTTTGGCAATTTAAAAGGTCAAATGCGAGGATGCGATTATCGCGTTCGAAACTGACAAGCGCGAGACCGTCGCGATAGGTCAGGCCTTCGGCATCAGTTTCTTTTTTACCTGAAAGTAATTCCCCGTCTTCGCCGCGCATTGCAAAAATCTGCGCTGTGCCATTTGGCGTACCGTCTTTTAGGCCAATCGTAACAAAATGCCCCATATCAGAAACTGCGAGTAAATCTCCTGTCTCGGTAAGGGCCAAACCTGAAAGGCCGCCAAATTCTTTTAGGTCAGATGTCAAATTCCACCCGCCCGTAAAACGAACATTGGATGGGAGCTTGTCTGCGACATCCGAATCTAGGCCGAGCGGAACAGACATTACCGTAATTTTAATGGTGGGCGTTTCCAGTTTTGTATCCGTATTTAGGCAAGACTTGTTTCGCCAATCTTGGGCGTGCTTATCAAACAGAAGGGCCGGGTTTGACGGGGGTGATTCGGCCAAAGCGGTAAATGACGTTCCACATATCAGAACTGTCATAAATATGCGTGATGTGAGGCTCATATGGTCTAACTTTGTAGCTGTCTGAGTTTTGCATAAATACTGCCGCGCTTAATCAACAGCGCTGCATGTGTGCCACTTTCCTTTATCTGCCCGTTTTCTAAAA
>Ga0209185_1002225_pt1 | contig 13879 bp, 11 predicted proteins | sample SidtaG_2_FD_187425 | JGI IMG/M metagenome (GOLD analysis project Ga0209185, IMG submission 187425) | Marine algal microbial communities from Sidmouth, United Kingdom - Sidmouth_Asex2 metaG (SPAdes) (version 2) | ecosystem: Host-associated > Algae > Red algae > Unclassified | place: Sidmouth... | reverse complement strand
TTCAGAACGCGCTCTGGACGCTCGGCGGGGCACCGAGCGAACATCGCTCGGACAGCCTCTCCGCCGCTTACAGGAACCTGGGTCTCAACACCGCCGAGGATCTCACCCGACGCTATTCCGCCCTCTGGAACGGCTTCGCCCGGTGCACTCGCCAAGCTTGAAAGCCGACCCGACCGTCATGGCTCAGGCAGCTTAACCCCCAGGTTTTGAACGCTCTCGTCGCCATGTCCGCTTTTACATGAATCTTGTTCTTCCCTCACCGTCACGCAAGAATAAGGGTGCCCAACCTGGACATCCGAAGCACGAGCGTGCACAACTACCGGAATCGGAAGTCGATGAAACGCGTCGCTACTTCCCATCCATTTCCTGCGGCTGTGGCGCGAAGCTGAAGTTCGAGTTGAAGCCGTCCTGCCGACATCAAGTATTTGATCTCCCCGTCGTCAGATACACGGTCACCGAACATCAGTTGTTTTCCGGTCAGTGCGAGTGCTGCGGTAAACGCGCTATCGCCAAGTGGCCGCAAGATGTTCCGAGTGGCCAGATGGGGCCGGGTCTCGTGGCGTGGATTGCGCTGATGGCGGGCGACTATCGGATGAGTGTCCGACAGATCCAGCGTCTGCTGCGTGAGCAATGGAATCTGGGCTTCTCAAACGGCGCGATCAGTGAAGCGCAGGGGTTGGCCAACCGGGCGCTGTTGGCGCCCTACTGTGCGATCGGCGAGCATGTGCGTGCACAGGCCGTCGCGCACGCCGATGAAACACGGCATCCGCGGGGCGGCGATCGCGATCATGCCGGAACGTGGCGGCTGTGGGCGCTCGTGTCCGTAAGCGCCACCTTCATTGGCGTGCATTTCTCGCGCGGCAAGCAGGCCGCCGCTGAACTGCTCGGCGACTTTGGCGGCAACCCTGCGGTGTTGACCTGCGGCCAGGCGGAAACCCACGTAGTCCTTGCGGATGTCAGGCAGCCCATCGTAGCGGAAGGCGGCGCGGAGCCACCTACTGTCTTCCATCCAGCTCCCACCACGGATGACACGGTGCTCGCCCGTTTCAGGGCCTCGCGGGTCGATCGTATGGCGTTCCTCGTGTTTCCCGTACCAGTCCGAACACCACTCCCAAAGGTTTCCGTGCACTTGATATAAGCCCCACGGATTTGCCTCGTAAGATTTTACTTCCACCGTTTCCCCGCGAGACTCGCTCTCAGTTTCGTCCGCATGCTGCCCGTATCCATCGTAGTTCGCCTGTTTCGGGGAAAGCTCGTCGCCGCACCAGTAAGCCGTCTCGGTCCCGGCACGCGCCGCGTACTCCCACTCCGCCTCCGTCGGCAGCCTTGCGTGTAATTCCGGGATCTGCTCGTTCAACTGCTCGCAGAATCCCTGGACGTCCTTCCAGCTCACTTGCTCCACCGGTCGCGCCGCTCCCTTGAACTCGCTCGTATTCTCACCTGTAATTACCTCCCAAAACTCCTGAGAGCACGTTGTCTCGGCGAGCCAGAAGCCTTCCGTTAGCGTCACTCGGTGTTGCGTCTCGTCATCTTCGCGTTCTGCCTCCGATTCTGGTGACCCCATCAGAAACTCCCCGGGTGGAATCCAGCGCAGGCGGTGCTCGACACCGGCGACGTTGATTCCACACCAGAGCCCAAACGGATCCTGGCCGAAGCTCGATGCCCAGTCGGCCGGGAATGAGGGTGGCGGCGCGCGGCGCCACGGCGATCCAGGTACTGGAGTCGGCAGGTCTTTCGGCGCGTTTGACTGACTCACCCGGCCGCTCCCTTGGCTTCGCCGGTCCCACATGGGGTCGTACCGGATTGAACGCTGGTCAGCGAGGCTCCTGCCCCGGTGAACTGCGGCCGGGCGGAATCCGAGAATGTCGTTGCGGTTGGCAGGGTGGTCGACGTTGCCGTAGGAGGCGTGGAGCCTCCTGCCATCGTCGCTACAGCGACGACGACTTCGTATTGCACGCATAGGCACCACGCGCTCCGTTCGACGTGAGCAACAAACTCGCGACTGACGTCGCGGATTCGATGACGCGAGAGAAAAGCGTGCAACTCCCCTTGGGTAGTCTCCGGATCAAAAGCCGGAGTATGAAAAAAGGCGTAGTTCATTCGCAGCACCTCTATCGTGGCCCAGATGGCCACTGCTCCTGTAGCGTCCATGGCATTGGCCGAACCGTGGCTGACGGCGGCGACCGGATCGGCTCAGCTTCTTCCCAGACGCCGCTGTCGGCCTTTCATCCGCGCTCCGCTCCCGTTTCTTGACCTGCGGCCAGGCGGAAGCCAATAAAACCGTAGCCGAGGCCAGGGGGACCGTAGTTGCGGCAGGCAGTCCTGAGCCACCCGCCGCCGACGAACCAGCTCCCACCACGGAAGACTCTGCATTCGCCCGTCTTAGGGCCGCGCGGGTCGATCGTATCGCTCTCCTCGTAACTCCGGTACCAGTCCGAGCACCACTCCCACACGTTACCGTGCACTTGATACAAGCCCCACGGATTTGCCTCGTACGATCTTACGTCTACTGTTTCCTCGCGAAACTCACCTGACTCTCCATCCGCATACGGACTGCTTCCGTCGTAGTTCGCCCGATCCACGGACAGCTTGTTGCCCCACCAGAAAGCCGCCTCTGTCCCTGCACGTGCCGCGTACTCCCACTCCGCCTCCGTCGGCAGCCTGGCGTTCAGTTCCGGAATCTGCTCGTTCAACTGTGCGCAGAACCCCTGGATAGCCTCCCAGCTCACCTGCTCCACCGGTCGCTCCGCTCCCTTGAACCGGCTCCGACTCTCACGTGTTACCGCTTCCCATAGCCCTTGTGGGCACGCCGCCTCAGCGAGCCAGTAGCCTTCCGTCAAAGTCACTCGGTGCTGAATTTCGTTGTCGAAACGCTCAGATTCCGTTTCGGGTGAACCCATCAAGAAATTGCCGGGCGGAATCCAGCGCAGGCGGTGCTCGACATTCTTGATGGAAAACGCTGCCCAGAGACCGTGGCGATCCGTGCCGGCGTTCGATATCCAGCCCAATTTTCCGTCGATGAGCGTCCACGCTTCGTGATGGCTTGTAGACGCATCCGACCGATACTCGAAAATCATGCCTGACGCGTGCCGCGCGAAGAGGCCACCACGATCACGCCAGATCTCAGTCGCCCAAACAGGAGGCTTCACTGGCCACAACTCGAGCATACGAGTGGGAAGACGAATTCGTCTGATCCGCTCGGCCGATTCGAGGCAGCCTTCGGCGAACGCTAAGCCGCTGTCGCGATCCAGCCACGGGCCCGTTGAGCGATGCAGGGCAGGCCGTTGTCCGCATTCGCGCACCAGGTGTAACTCCGAACGAACTTGTACGAGCGACAACTCCACGGACGATGCGATGTCGGGCATCAGCCGATGCCCGGCCGGCTGTGCTTGTCCATGACGATAAGCGACTTGCTGTGCTGTTTTGTACGCCGCTTGAAACTCCGGATCGCTCGAGAAGTACGGTGCCGTCACGGCGAATATCGGGAGCACAAACCGCCACCAATGTTCGGCTATTCCGTCGTCATTGTCTCGCGCGTCTATGGAGGCGTCTAACCAATGCGGACAGGGTTTCGCCTCGATTCCCGCGTGATGGCCTAGCATTCCCTCTAGACAGGCGACATCATCATGTGCCGCCGCTCGAAACTTGAGCAGCACCGGCTCGAATGCATTCTGAACGGCTTCAGGCAACACCGAGTATCTGTCGATTCGTTGCCTCCGGGCCTCAAGGCGCGGCGCCCAGTGCCAGACAACATCATCGTCGCGATCGGCATGGTTCCACGCCGCAAGTTCATCAGCCACTGTGGTGACAAATCCGGCGGCATCGAGTGCGCATCGAAGTGCACGAAGGTGTTCAGGGGCGCTGAAGTGGCGTCGGCTGAGCGCCGACACCAGCCACTCGACGACTTTCGTATCGGGTGTCGAGGAGATCATCGACCACGAATGGACAGCGTGACCTTGAGCCACAAGACGCGCGCGAAGACGCCGTGCCGACATAAACTGCTCGATGCCCGGATCCGGCAAATTAACGTCGCTGAGCAACACGACGCGTGATCCCGGCGGTAGCCGCTCGATTGACTCTATTGAATCGCCGCCCATCGGCCGCCACGAACCCTCTGTACCGCCCGGGAGCAGCACACGCCGCACAAGATCGTATCCCCAGAGATCCCGTGCTTCCGCAGCGACAAGCATGTAGTCTCGAACCAATGGTCGTAGACGTTCGTGGCCGTCAATCAGTAAGACGATCTCGCCACTGACGCCGTCGCGCCAACGACGTGGCCAATCGACAACGGGCCGCGCTTGGGCGAGTTGGCGAACGGCGGCTTGCACGTCCAGTCTTCGAGATAGTCGACGACCGCCGAAGAACCCCTCGAGCCGCACCCGAACGTCGACGCTTTTAACGAGCGGTTGAAACTTAGGCAACGCGTCAGGTTCACGCTCACGTACGACGACAAACTGCTCGATACTGTCGATCGATCCCGAGCGCATCGCGCTGGTCTCACTGACCGCACCGTCGTCTCGGATCGTCCAGAACACCGGATCTTTACGTCCTTGTCGACCGGGAAGCAGGCTTTCGGTATTTGAATCGTGGTTCGGGGAAAGAAGCGCTGGAAGCGAGATCATTTCGACCTCCGGTTCCGCTTTGATCTCTGGCCCGCGACGCGCGTAGCCCAACGAAGCGGCGATTCCAGCATCGAGTGTGACACCAGCGAGCCGCAGCCGAACGAGATCTGCACGGCTCAACACGCTGCGACGCTCAACCCTCACAAGGGAGCCCTCAGTAGCGCTTGTGGAAAAAGGCGGCGATATCGCGGAGCAACGCACTCTGCTCGCTGGCACCCGGCAAAGCATGCTCATCAATGGCTCGCAACAAGTCCAGGTACTCGGCAACGCCTGCCCTGACCTGGCTTTCAGCACCGCTAACCTGCCGGTCACGCACGATCTGCTTTGCCGCCTCTCTGAGCGTCGAATCGTGCAGCAAAGGACCCTGTCGGTCCTCAGCAAACTGGACTTCGCCCAGTGCAACGAGGTGCTCGACCAGCGCCTCGCCTTCGGGAAGCACGATCCTGTGAATCACACAGCGCCGCAGAAACGCTGCTGGAAGGGTGCGCGTGCGGTTGCTCGTCAACACGATGAGCGGCGCTCGATCCGGCGGGCATCGCACCGACTGAGCAAGCAGCGGCACCTCGAACCCGCCATTGCCAAACGCTTCTAGTAACCCATTGCACAGCGAGGCGTCGGCCTTGTCTATTTCATCTATCAACAAAACTACCCCGTTACCCACGAGCTTTGAGTCGTCCGACTCGAGTTGTCTGAACTGGGAGCGGTTCGGCGGCTTTGGTCCGTAAAAGTCAAAGGCATACCACAACGGTCCCGGGCAAACAAAGCGTCTTATGTCCAAAGGATCACCCGTAAAGTCATCTCCAGCGATCGGCACTGGGTCCGGACGATGCGCACGACCCAGTCGCTCGGTGTGATCCACAGTCCACAGCAGTTCCTCGTACTCGGTGTTCGGTTGAATCACGACGCTCATGAAGTGTCGATTGCACAGCGACGCAGCAGCCCGTGCAAAATGACTTTTGCCTGCACCCGGCTCCCCCTCCACAAGTAGAGGACGTCCCGCACCCACTGCTGCACGCATGGCATTGAGCATCGGACGGTCGACAAGGTATTGACACGCAGGCCAGACGCCTTGCCGCTCTAGCGGTATGGCCCACGTATGTCTGTGGCTTTCGCCCACTTTTGCCGATAGTCTTTCGAGCGCAAGCGCTCGTGGATTTTGCGCCATCGTCAGAGTTATCTCTAGTTATCCAACACCTTTTCAACTGTTCTTCAGGACAAACTTATAGGCGGGCAGGATCACCTTTTCAAGGATTGTATCCGTGTTCTGAATATGCGCGCCGATCTCACTCGCCTTGCTCCCCAAGCGTAGTATCCAGCTCCGAAATCGGGGCCGATCGCCCTCAATCCGCTTAAGCTCCTCAAGAGCGTCCTTCGCATACTTTGAACTACACTCCTTGAGAAGATCGATCATAGCGCTCTTCAGCGCTATCGAGATCATCAATCTTTGTTCTCGAAAGTTGACAATTCACGAAGACGTTCGCTGACGCTCCGAAGACATCGTTGCAGGAACGCTTCAAACTTAATGGGATCAAGGCGCAGCGACGCGCGCTCCGTTTCGTCGTCCACATGGACGGCACGTAGAGATGTCATGCCGCCTTCCGACATTACCAGCGACTTAATAAAGTCGTAATCTGAGTCGGAGCCTAGTGAGTACGCGAAGATTGCGTCATCTTTTTCTGCCTGTTCCTCGAACAGGACTTCGGCACGCAAGAACGCGTCATCGAGATCAAGATTCGCGCCCGAGTCGATCGGACCTTGCGCACTGTCGAGAAACGGGTACTTCGAATTTATCTGAACCAACAGTGTGCGCTTGACCGAGTCATGGTCCTGAGCGCTTTCCGGGGCTGCCACCCTGAACGCGCAGCCTGGTTCGAGCAACTGGGGCAACTGATGAGAGGTCTCTCCCTGATCAGAGGTCTCTCTAAGAAAAGGCACGCTGACCGACGTTCCCCGATGTCCATTTAGCACGATATGAACACCCAGCCCTTCGCCTACACCAGACATCCGTATCACGGATTGTTCGAGATCGATCGAAAGCGGCTCAACCAGAGATATCGCCAGCGAACCGAGGAACCTCGTCAGCGCCGTGCACTTATCGTAAGTCGCGTTCTCGGCCAGCCTTTCAAAGATGGGCGCCACGAAGCCTATGGGAGTTATTCCCGAAGCGACTGATGTCGCAATCTCCGTTTCGAGGAGCAGCGCAGCCTGTAAGCTTGGATCCCCAAAGTTGGGTATCTCACTACCTTTTTCGACGCCACGATTGAGCACGATTTCAGCAACCGGGAGACCAAGCGCTTCACAATCGCGAATCGTCTTCAGTACGATGTCGTGGACCCTTGCTTCGTAGTCGAGTCTGTTCCGATCGGCGTTCAATGGCCCCAAAAGCTTATCGAACGCCTCAGCGGAGGTTTTCCCCTCATCGCGCTCCACCAGCTCGACGGTATTAAGCGTTACACCGGACTCTTCTGCCAACTGCTTCTGATTCAGTCCTATCGCTTCGCGCAGCCGCTTGATGCCGCTGCCAATGAGCAGCTCGTTCGGCACCCTCTTACGTGATGGCACGTCACTAAGCATTGGAGGCTGATCTATCGCGTGAGTGCCATTGCTGACTCGAGCGAAGCCTTCCGACTCAAGTTTTCCGAGCAAGTTACCGACATCTCGGTCCCAGTCGGCGCCCCGCAAACGAGAACCTTGAAGATTTGAAAGTGCCGAGATGTCTGGTAAGTTCGAAAGTGCCGGCTTTTCAATCGGGCGGGCCTCGTTAACTAGAACGGGAATGACGACGGCGCTATGCGCAAGAGCATCGGCAATCTCCAGGCGCACCCAGTCGTTAACGATGTCAAGTCTCCGTTGCCCGTACTTGTCCTGCGCAAGCAGCCATTGGGGCCCAATCAGCACGAGAACCACGCGAGCGGAATCGAGGGCAAAACGCAGCTCTACAGGATAGTCATCACCGGCCTCGATTGAGCGCTTGTCGAAGAAGACTTGGTCTGAACCGAGCTTTCGCACAAGATCGGCGGCCAAATGAACAGCTACATCCTCAGTATCCACTATACGGTAATTAATGAATACCAAGCGTCTAGTTGTCGCATTGCTCATTCAGCGGTGTCTCGACAATTCTGGTAGGGGCGCATATTCGATCGCCCTACAGGCTATTCGATCTGCGGTTCAGGTTGTTATGAACCGGTGGCGCTTACGCACATCGATTTACAGCCTCGCTGGCGTGATAAACAGAGCAACAACATACGGTACGAAACGTAGACCCCTCCCAGCTTCGGCGAAGTACTGAACTTCGGCCCAAGTCGAGCGGGTTAACAAAAGACCACGAAAGGCTTCATATTTCCAGAAGTATACAACGGTCATTCAACGCTTCCAACTACCGAACCATTGTCAGATACAAATTTAAGCCAAGAAAGATGGGGCTGTAATTTCCCCTCAGAACCACTGGACTCAGAAGTAGAGATTTTCAATGGCAGGCCCTGTCGTCGACGTTGGTTCCTGCGCTCGATTGCCCAGATGGTTTCCGGACGGTCTGTTCAGTGGGATAGGCGTCTGCAGTCTGCGCATCACCTGTAAACGCCGACTTACGCAGCAACCGCTCACCGGCATGATGATCGAACAATTGGAGGGGCGGCCAACATTCCTGATAAATCAGACACTTCAGACATCTATCATATTGTATTCATTGGCTATTTATCTCTGACATTTTGCATCTGAAGTGGGCTATTGCACTTGTTTCAAGCACAAATAGACCGCTTTGAGCAGGATTGCGCTCCCTCCCCTACCCTTCACTGGCCTCGAGCACGCTCTCCTCGCGCCAGGAAGGAACCCAACCGTGACGATTGTCTCCGAAACAGCCTACCCTCGATTACCTAGCAACGTTTCTCCGTCGGATCTCAGGACGCTCTTCTCGTTGACGCGCCAAGAGATCAAGTGGCTATCGACGCTTCGTGTCGATTCAGACGGACAACGCGACACCGCTGTCTATCTCAAGTGCTTTCAGTCTCTAGGCTACTTCCCACGCGCATCCACCATCCCGGCAACTGTAGTCCAGTTCATCAGCCTCGCGTTTAAACTCGACCCGGTCTCGAGCGTCTCACCGAGCCAGCGCGCCTCCCACCGAATCAAGCAAGCGATCCGCGAATTCTCCGGGGTCTCGCTCTTCTCCCCCAGGAAGCACGAACCGTGGCTCTTCGATTTCGCCTGTCAGATGACGGCCACGAAGGAAAGTCCGATCGACATCATCAACGCCCTGATCGAGATGCTGATCAAGGAGTCGTTCGAGCTACCCGGTTTCTCAACACTCGATCGCTATGCAAACCGGGCACGGGCCAGCACACTGAAACAGCTATTCACCCTGCTCTCAAGCGCCTTGCCTGACGGAGCAAGGGCAACGCTCGACGATCTCCTCGTGACACGTGATGACAAGGGACTGACGCTTTGGAACCGCGTGAAACGCGAACCGCGCAAACCGACGTCGAAACACATTGCCGAATACATCGAACATGCTCGTTGGTTATCGAGCGTGCAGGAGGCCATCGGCAGTTTGCCGGAGATTCCGGAGCAGAAGCGCGATCAATGCGTACTTGAGGCTCGCGCCTATTCTGCCGACCGGATGAAGCGACTGCAGGCCCGCAAGCGGTATAGCTTGATGGCCATCCTGATTCATGAGCAGCGCCTGTACACCAACGACTGCCTCGTTGACCTGCTTGTTCGAGATGTTCGCAGATTGCACAATTCGGCCAGGAAGGCATTGCTCGACTTCCAGCTACGCGCAGCGACGGAATCGGCATCCCTGGTGACGTTGCTCCGCGACGTCGCCGGTGTCTGCGACACGTCACTGGCGCCACGGACACGCCTGGATCAGATCATGGCCTTGTTCGACAACGAACCGGCACAGATCATCGACCGCTGTAACAGTCTGGTCCTGCATGACATCAACAACTACCTGCCCTTCCTGTCGGTTCGGTACACCCGTCCGATGCGCAAGAACCTGCTCGACATTCTCGCCCTCATCCGCGTTCAATCCATCACGCCCGACAATCCACTGATCGCCTGCCTCCGATTCCTGCTCACCTATCGCAATACCTCATTCGCTTCGATTCGTGTCAGTGCGATCGACGACCTTGCACCGAAGTCGAAAACGTCCGCGGTTCACTGGGTGGCGGAGCGATGGCACAAGCTGCTGTTTCTGGACACCACGCCCCACATCGCGAATCGTTCCCTGCGTCCCATCTGGTTCGAGCTGTGCGTTCTCACCGAAATTAGCAGACAGCTTCAATCGGGCGACCTGTACATCGATCACAGCACCCGGTACGACGATTACCGAACTCACCTGGTTGATGACCAGACCCTACGAGCCGAGCTGCCTGAGTTCTGTACACAGTCAGGACTTCACACAAGCGGTAGCGCTTTCGCAGCGGAACTGAAATCTGCACTGATCGCGCAAGCTGATCAAACCGATGACCGGTTTACCGACGACCAGCATGTCGTCATTGAGCAGGGCCGGTGCGTGCTGAAGCGTCGTCCGGGCAAGACCGCCACCGAGGGACATGAACAGTTTGATGCCGCCCTGCGCCAGCATGTGCCAGAAATCAGCATCATCGATCTGCTGATCGACACGACCCGGTGGCTGTCACTGAAGCCACTGTTTGGACCGCTCTCGGGTCACCAGGGACAGTTGTCCGATTTCGACCGACGACTGGTCATCACGCTGTTCTGCTATGGCTGCAACCTTGGCCCCACGCAGACGGCACGTTCGATCGACGGCGTGAGCCGCAAGCAGATCGCCTACCTGAACCTGAGCAATACCAGCGAGAAGAACCTGGTGGATGCCACCGAGCTCGTGATCAATGCGTACAACCAGTACGACCTCCCTCGGCACTGGGGACCGGGGAACACCGCGTCTGTGGACGGTACACGATTCGACATGTATGAGCAGAATCTGCTCTCCGAGTACCACGTCCGCTATGCCTCTTACGGCGGCGTGGGGTACTACCTCGTCAGCGACACCTACATCGCCCTCTTCAGCCGCTTCATCCCCTGTGGCGTGCGCGAAGCGGTACACCTGATTGACGGGTTGATGGAGAACGACTCCGATATCCAGCCCACCCGAATTCACGGCGATACGCATGCTCAGAGCACGGTGGTGTTCGGCATCGCCCACCTGCTCGGAATCCAGTTGATGCCGCGGATCAAGGACATCAACTCGCTGATACTTTTCAAACCGGATCGCCGACACACCTATGCGCACATCGACGAACTGTTCTCGGACGGCGTGAACTTTGAGCCGATTCGGAAGCACTACCGAGAGATGTTGCGCATCGCCGTGTCGATCAAACTCGGCAAGGTCAGCGCGTCCACCATCATCCGCCGTCTGGGTTCCGAGGGTGTTCGCAACAGCCTGTTCTTCGCCTTCCGTGAGCTCGGTCGTGTGGTACGGACACGCTACCTACTGGAGTACATTGGAGACATCGAGCTGCGTGAAACGGTGCACGCGGCCACTTGCAAGAGCGAGGAATTCAACAATTTCCTGCAGTGGGTCTTCTTCTACAACAGCGGGATCATTCAGGAAAACCTTCGGCACGAGCAGTGCAAGATCGTGAAGTACAACCACCTGGTCGCCAATCTGATCATCCTCCACAACGCGAACGCAATGACGCGGGCAATCAAACGGGTCCGCCGAGACGGATTCGACGTTCGGCCCGAACACCTGGCAGAGCTGTCGCCCTACCGTACCGGCCACATCAATCTGCTGGGACGGTACCCGCTGCAGGTTAATCGCCGAGCGAAGGCGCAGGTGTTCAGGCTCTGAACTGGTGTATCGCGATGCAGAATTCGTGCATTTTTATTCGATACAAATCAATACTTTAACCTTCTGAAGTGTCTGATCTATCAGGAATGGTGGCCGTACCTCGACTTGGAAGAGCAATGAAGTGTCTGCAGGTCGAACAGGCCGCTCAGCGGGGACAGATCGCTCACCGACGTGGAAGAGCAATCAAGTGTCTGCAGGTCGAACAGGCCGCTCAGCGGGGACAGATCGCTTACCGACCTGGAAGAGCAATCAAGTCTCTGCAAATTGACCATGCCGGCCAATGGCGTAAGCGATGTTACCGAGGCCCTTCGGTACCTTTTTTCGTCCTGATCGAACACGCGCAAACGCACGTCAGTCAGAGCGGATAGATCCGCTATCTCCGCAGGAATGGCGGACAAGTCGGGTATCGCCAGATCCAGGTAGTCACCTGGACTCCAGGTCTGTATCCGACGTAGAGCCTTCTCGTATGCCGCATCTTCATCGTTCACTGGCTAGCGTCGATCCTGAATCTGTATGAGACGGACGTCACCTTGCCATATCAGATCCAATGTGCGGAAAGTGGTGTGATACACGTAGCTTCGGCTGACCGAGTCAACCACCCGAATCAACGCACCGTTGAAAGAAATCGATCGGCAGCGGTGTCGAATTTATCGATACCGGAAAACATCAATCAGCCACCTTGACGCTCGAACCGAATCCGTTCCACTTCCTCGAGCGAGACCTTGTCGGTCGTGCGATCGTAGAGTCCGGTGGTCCGCGGATCGGCATGCGTGGCCCATTCCTGGGCGACATCGAGACGACCGCCGTTACTCATGTAGTTGGTGATGCCGGTGGCCCGGAACGCGTGGTTGCACACGCGACTCGGGTCGAGGTCGGCGGCGATGGCGCGGCGCTTGACCATGTGTGTAGCGCGTTTCGTCGGCTGAGCGGCCGACCGGTGGGCTGGCGTCGTCGATCCATGCTCTGGAAGAGCCGATCATCGGGCTCAGGTGCCAGGACGGCTAGATAGGCATCGAGCGCGTCCTGTGTCCGGTGATGAACGAGTTTTGTCGTGAACTTACCGCCTTTTTCAGCCAGATCCACGTACCAGCGTTTGCCTTTCGGGAAGTAGTCGCGAACACGGAGATCGACGGCCGATGACACGCGCGGCCACGTGTAGGTTAGCAAATAGATGAACGCGCGATCGCGCAAGCCGATCAGCGTGTCGGTCGGAATCGCGGCCAACAGGTCCAGGAACTCGTCATCATCGAGGACCGGCGTCTTGCCCTTGGTGGTCACCAGCTTCGGGCCGCTGACATGGGCCACCGGGTTCGACGGCACGATCTGACGGACGACCAGAAAGTAGAAGGCCTTCGACAGTGCCGCGCGGTGCTGTTTGACGCTTGCGACGGCCAGTGACTGCGACAGCGTCTCGATGTAGGCCGACACCATCAGCGAGTCGATGTCGATCAGCGACTCGATACCGACGTCGGAACACCAGCGGTCGAACCGTTGCCAGGCGCGCGCGTACGCCGCGCGCGTGTTCGGATTCCGGATCGTGCCGGCGAAGAAGGTCAGGAACTCGTGCTCGGCGTCGGCGCCGGCCGTCGGTAACCGGTCATCTAAGAGCGTTCTTCCCGCCGAGCGAATCTCCCCCTAGCATCATCGCCTCGCTCATCGTTGAGGCAATGCCCCATGGCAAGCAAGCGCACATACCGAACCGCAGATCAGTGGCAATCCATCATCCGTGATTTCGAACAGAGCGATCTGACAGCCAAGTCGTTCTGCAGATCTCGGAACCTGGGCTACCCCAGCTTCAGTGCATGGCGTCGGCGTCTGAGCTCTGAAGAACAAAGCGAACGCCCTGCGCAGTCAACCTTCATCGAGTTGACATCGTCGCCAGCGTCGTCGACGCATGAGCACGTTCCGATGCCGATCGCTTCCCAGATCAACTCACCCGAGACGCCAACGATTGTCGAGTTGAGCCTTGGTGGCGGTGTGCAGCTTCGCATCACTCGAGGTGTGTGATGTTTCGCCCCGTAGGCCATCTGCGTGTGTGGCTGTGCACCACGCCCACCGACATGCGCCGATCGTTCAATGGTCTGTCGGCCATGGTCAAGCGTGAGCTGTGCGACAACCCACTCTCAGGCGCGATGTTCGTGTTCGTCAATCGCAAGAGAACGCAGATGAAGATTCTGTATTTTGATGGCGATGGGTATGCGGTGTGGTACCAGTTCACAGCGTCGCATGGGGTTCGTGGAACCCGGAGCGGATCAGGCGGCCGGGTGATCGAGCCGCGGCTGGTCCAACGGAAGCGTCGTTCTGACCGTCCCGAAGCGCTGATGCTCGGTGCACACCTGACGGAGAAAGGCATACACCGGCACCTTCAACTGCCGCGCTGTCGTCGTCACGCTCAGCACCCGCGCTCGGAACGCATCGCCGCGTCGCGAGTGACTTCCGAACG
>Ga0209185_1002217_pt1 | contig 13931 bp, 18 predicted proteins | sample SidtaG_2_FD_187425 | JGI IMG/M metagenome (GOLD analysis project Ga0209185, IMG submission 187425) | Marine algal microbial communities from Sidmouth, United Kingdom - Sidmouth_Asex2 metaG (SPAdes) (version 2) | ecosystem: Host-associated > Algae > Red algae > Unclassified | place: Sidmouth... | reverse complement strand
CGATGCTCCGCTCGTGCTGCGCTAACACGCTCTCGAGCACCTTCGTCGTACTCTCGGCCTGCTGCTTCGATTGCGTCTCGAAGCTCTTCGCCCAATCCCACACCCCGCTCATACAGCGCTCCTTTCAGTCGTATGTTTCGCCCACCCTCCGGATTCGCGATCGATATCGATCGCTTCGTCTCCCGCACCACCTCGAACCCCCCCGCACGCAGCGCCGACACCACGTCCTCGCGATTCGTCACCTGGCCCTGATCCGCCAACGACAGCAGCCCCGCCGTGATCAGCTCCGCCGCCTCTTTCGTGTTCCGCGGTAGATCCCGCGCCGGCGTCAGCATCGACTGCCGTCGCGGATCGTCCGGGTCCGATAACTCCAACTGCGCATTCACCACCGTCTTCCACGCGTTCACCCGTCGCTCGTCCGCCGGTGCGTAGTACGGCTGCAACCGCCGACCACTCGTCAGCTCCACGGTTGGAATCACGAAGTGCAGCTCCAGCCGCCCCTTGTCGTGATGCTCCACCCACAGACTCGCGTACTGGTCCGAATCCAGTCCCGGCAGCAGCGTCGACTCGAAGCTGTCGATCAGCTTCCCCTTCACCTCCGCCGGCAAGTCCGCCTCGGTGAACGACAGCACCCCCGACAGGTACCGCTTCGAGAAATCCAGCGAGTCGATCAGATCCCGAACCTCGTCCGGATCGCCCCGCACCACCGACGCCTCTTCCCGCTCCCCATGCCGTCCGAGCAGGTAACCCACAGGGCCCGCACCACCCCCCGATCCGTGACGACTGAACCGGACAATCACGACCCATCGATCTCGTGCTCGGCACGGATCGCCATCAGCTCCCGTTCAATCGCCGCCAGACGCGCAACCACCTGCACCCGATCCGCCGGACCCCACTCCCCGCCGTTCACTTTCCGCGCGATCTGGTTCAGCAGATTGCCCACGCTGATGTGCTGCCGCAGCAGCCCAGGATCGACCGTCGGGGGCACCCGTCGTCGTCGCGGCGGTGCCGCACCGAGACACGTCTCGCGCACCCACTCGGCCAGCTGCGGCCGCGTCGAGCGCTCGACCAGCGCGGCGTGTTCCGCCTCGCTCAGCCGCACCTTCAGCACCTTCGTGCGTCGCTCAACGTTGGACATGGCAGACACGACTCCGCTCGGGGCTGGGGGGTATCGGGGGGCCGCTGCGCGGACCCCTGATCGAGACTCACGCAGGGCACCGACTCCACGAAGTGGGGGAGGGCCCTGTGTGTGTGCTCGCTTCAACTCATTATTCGCACGACGGGCAGTGTATCATCATGCAGCGTCGCGCGTCACGAATCTACCCGAAACGGTAATCAGAGGGCCCTGTCGAGGGCCTGTGGGTCAGGCCCGGAACGCTCACTTATCCGAGGGAAATCGTCAGGGGATTCACCGAGTACTTCCGCTTCAACGACAACGGGAACACCGGCTTCTCCAGTGACCTGGCGGACTGCTTTGTCGAGCGCATGAGTCGCCCGTTGCTATCGCTGTCGGAGGGAGTCGGTCAGCGATAGGCCAAGCGTGAAGGTCAGCGATAGGCCAAGTCAGCAGATCGTGAAAGGACCGCCACTCGGTTCGGTCAGATACCACTGGATCAAGCGCGCTAACAAATTCAACCGTCGAGCCTTCGATTTGAACGCCTGAGAGGCGCTCTAAGGCGTTGAGAGGGTTTCGTCAGTACGGAACTGGCGCTTGAGCCCGTATCGAGGCTTACAGAGCGTCTGAGACGCCCTCCTGTGGAAAGTCACGGCACACTCCGCCCTGATCAACCGTTCTTCGGTCGACCTTGAGTCGACCGTCACCCTCGCCGGCTTTGCCGGCTCCTTCCAGCCGGAGGGGGAGCCGACGCGAAGCGTTGGGGGAACCCCGCAGGGGTGCCCCAATACCTTTCCCGATTTCGCAGGAGAATCTTATCCACAGGGTCCAGCTGTTAAAGATTTAAAAGTTAAAGACGCGCGCGCGCGCGTTACGGTTTCTGAGAGCCGCACTATGAGCGGCTCTCAGGGGTGTTTCGGTCAGCGATAGACCGGATGCGAGGGTCAGCGATAGACCGTATCAAGTGGGGTTTTTGGTCAGCGATAGACCGTGTCTATTCACAGGCTCAAGAGTCGATGCAGAACCAATTTGGTCAGCGATAGACCGTGCATAACGGTCAGCGATAGGCCAAATGTGAAGGTCAGCGATAGGCCAAACGTGAAAGTCAGCGATAGACCGTATCAAACGGGCTTCTTGGGTCAGCGATAGACCGTGCGTGGTGGTCAGCGATAGACCGTGTGATATGGTCAGCGATAGACCGTGTTGAGAACTCCATGGACCCCCTCCTCCCCGAGCGCTATCCGAACAAGGATTTCTTCGTCGCAGATGTCCTTGATGCGATTCCGAAGGACGACATGGCGAGCATGGAGCACCCGATCTTCTCGCTTGCCAAACAACCCGACCTGAACGCGCGTCATTACGAGCACAACGGCAACACGCTAACGGTGACGCCATCGGTACTCGGACTCGCGACGATCTGGGACAAAGACCTGCTGATCTACTGCATCAGTCAGCTGGTCGCGGGTATCAATCGGGGTCGAGTACCGTCACAGCGAGTTCGGGTGACCGCCCACGACCTCCTGGTGTCGGTGAACCGGGAAGCCGGCGGGGTCAACTATCGGCGACTGTCAGACGCCTTTCGACGGCTCGAAGGCACGCGGCTGATGACATCAGTTGTCACTGGAGGTGAACGGCACACGGAGGGTTTTGGCCTGATCGACGGATGGCATGTTGTCGAAAAGTCTGAGGACGACGAGACGATGGTCGCCGTTGATGTGAAGCTGTCCGACTGGCTTTACCGTGCGGTTCTGGCTACCGAAGTACTGACCATCAGCCGGGATTATTTCCGGCTTCGTGGCTCCTTGGAGCGGCGGATGTATGAACTTGCGCGCAAGCACTGCGGTAGTCAGAGTTCTTGGAAGATCAGTACCGAACTACTCCACAAGAAGAGTGGCGCGAAGAGCCCGCTGAAGGCGTTCCGAAGCCAGATCAAGAAGATCGCCTCGACCAATGTGCTGCCTGACTACCGAATGAAGTTCAATGCCGAGAAGGATCAGCTGACCTTCTACAACCGCGACGGAAACAAGGCGGCCAAGGCCGAGTTCGATGACGCTATGAAGGTGCTGTACGCGCCCAAGCCAATGGCGAAACGGCGTAACAAGAACCCTCGCCGTCCACAGTCAACAGGGAACGGACAGATCGACCTCGAACTCATCTGAGGTACATAGCGCCCTCATCAGCGGAACAACTTCGACCAGAACCCTCGAGGCGGCTCCGGCGATGGATCGGGAGCCGGCAACAGCGCGGTCGTTCGATCCAACTGGCCCAGAACGTTCTGTAGCCTCTCGTCGGCCCGCTGACGTTCTTCCGCTGCCTTTTCTTCGGCGTCCTGCAACTGAGCATCCTTCCGTTCGATCGTGGCTCGCTGCTGATCGACAAGCTCGCGAAGCCACCTGATCATCTCAGGCGAAGCCGGCAACGGATCATCTGATGATCGGTCGGCTGACCCGGCCTTGAGTTCGCCGAAGACTCGCAGCAATTCGGCTGGATCAATTCCATCCGGAGTCTTCGACAGGTCGCCAGATTTCAGTCGATCGTAGATCGTGGTCCGGCTGACCCCGGCGATCTCGGCCGCTTCAGTGACGCTTAGCATCGTCATCGCCCTCTCTCCCGTAAGACGCTCACTCCGTGTGTAGACCATGCACGGACGTACTGCACGTAACGTTTGAGTCCACTGACATCTGACCGTGTTCAGATTGTGTCTGGAGCTGACAGCCCAGAGCCACCAAAACGTTGATCTGACAAGCTTCCTAGCGAGGTCCGGCGACGTCAAATCGGACGAGCAGCTGACGTTCATTGCACTCGGACTTGTTGGGTACCGGTGCACGGACTGAACACTCCCTGTGCTCGGCCGGACGGGAGTCTGATCAGCGTCCGGACGAGCATCCGGGCGAGCACGAACCTTGTTCGACTTGAACGTTCAGCCCGACATCTGACAGAACGAAAACGTTGCCAGATCAGCCTTAAAGACCGCTCGGTAGCTTTTCCAGCAGTGTCCAAGTGGACACGGAACTGCACAGATCATGTTGGGTGAACTGTCCAGCGATAGGAGCAGCTTGTCAGTTGACGAAGAGAGCAGGGCGACCTTTGACGACACCCGCGCTTCGCAGGCTGTGCTTGCAGCCGATGGCCAACGGTACTACTGTCAATTTGCAACCGCCCCTCGGGACAAGTGGCCTGGCCATGGAACTGCGGGAGATAACGCCGCCCTAGGGTGGCGTTGTCATTTCTGGATACTGAAGGCCCGAGCAACCCTTTGTGAACACTGGTCTATCCAGTCCCGATCAAGGTTCGGCCCCCAAGTTTCACACCTCGCGCCTTCACCGCCGCAAGCCTCGCGCGTGTGCACTCACTGATCAGCTCCTGTTCGTACTGCGCCAGCGACACCATCACTCCGATCGTCAGCGTAAGCGCCTTCGGGTGGACAGCCGTCACAATTCCGACACCAATAGCTGTTGACATCAGACCTCTGGGGCACAATCCTTGATAACTTATAAGTACATCACGAGTGTTGGCCGCCGTGACTAGAGAAGAGGCAGGCGAGCCGACACAGAACATCGCTATCCCGGCGAAGATTTGCGGGACACGCTGGACGATCGTTCACTGCAAAGGTGCGCTCGAGAGCCTTGAGCTAGCACTTCGGACGTTGAAGGCTGACAAACAACGATCGATGATCAACGGGCTGAAAAACCAGCTTGAGCGTCATGCCAACGGCCATCCTATGGCAGAAAAATCGTTCGAGAACGAAGGCCTGTTACCTCCTCTCAACAAAGGCAAGAAAGCTCGCCACTTCAAGGCCTACAAGCGCCTTCCAATCCGAGCGTACTGTTGGCAGTCGCCAGGTACGCGAGACACTTGGTTCATCAGCCACTACATCACGAAGCGAAGAACAAAGCTCACCTCCGCCGACACTACCCGAGTCGGCGACAACTACACGAGGATCGAAATCGATGGCGAACACTGCTGACGGACTGACCTACCCCGAATCAGACGCCTCACCCGAGGCCGACGCACGCCAAGACGCGCGTGAGGCCCTGATCTACAACACAACCGAGGATCTGCTCGTCTGTCTCGATCGCCTGAATGTCACGAAAGCCGAACTTGCCCGACGCTTGGGAAAACAGCCAAGTGCGGTTAGCAGAGCTTTATCAGGAGGGCAGAATATGACGCTTGCCACGTTCAGCGACATCTGCCATGCGCTGGGGTTCTCTGCGGTGGCTCGTGTAGGCGGTGCCGAGGCGCTGCTCGCTCCCGAGCGGCGCGGCGAGGTCGACTTGAGCGTGGAGAGCAATGCGATTGTCGACGAGGATGCGACAGGCAGCTGGACCCAGCTCGTGCGTGACGGATCTGAGTCAGGCTCATTCCGAATCGTCAACGAGAAGATCATCGAGTGCGATGTGCCGCAGTGGCATGCCAACGCCGCGTAAGCCTCATGGATAACGACCCTCTGGCGCGTGCCGTCAACGCCCTATCGTTTCGCGCCCTTGATCTCGAAAGTGTGTCGGCGACGATGCGCGACGGCCTACGTCACGCACCCCTATCCACTGCGGAAATATCGATCTGGGGCAAGCACGCTACTAGCCATATTCGACGAGTCGAAGCTAATACGAACACCGAGGAGCGGGCCACACTGTTCATTGCAGTCTATCGCTATCAAACGGGCGTTCGTGTGGTCGAGGCAGCAGGGAACGAAACCGATACATCCGGCGAGGCTAAGAATCTGCTGAACATCGAAGCAGCGTTCAACGTGGAGTACGAGGAGACGACTCAGCAAGACATGGATGCTCTCCAAGCCTTCGGCCAGAAGAACGTGCCCTATCACGTTTGGCCTTACTGGCGAGAGCTCGTGAGCTCCACAGTGGCTCGGATGCGTTTTCCGCACCCTGTTGTGGTGCCACATTACGTACTGAGATCCCAAGGGAGCAAAGAAGAACCAGTGTCGGATTAAAAACGGCACCTGCGAATCCTGATCCGGAAAGAGTCAAACCATTTTCACGAACTCCGATCGCGATCGCTGTCCACGACGGCCTTGATCGTGTCCCGCAACTGAGCGTCGACGATCGCTTGCGCTTCGATGGCTGATACCCCGAGCTTTTCGCCCAGCTGCTCGCTGGTCAAATGACCCTGACAGGCCGCGTCGATCCATCGCTCGCGCGCCTCCTCCGTCTCGAACCGATGAGTGGTCTTCGTCATGGTCTCTCCCCCTTCGGTGTTCTACGACGTTCGAGCATGGCCTTGAGCGAGTCCGCCATCTCTTTTCGGAGCGACTCTATCTCGACTTCGGTCAGAACCCTCGGCTCGAAGGCAGGCACCGGTGCTCGCGCTGGGTCGCCCCTCATCAGTCGGTGCACGGTCCCACGACCGAACGTCTTGCCCTGCGCCGTCCGATAGCCCGCCGCATTCAACTGCTCGGCGATTGCCGCAAACGTGAGCGTCTGTCCGGCCTCCTCGCGTAGCTCCTTGATCACCGCGCGCAGCTCCTCGTTGCGTCGCCGGGCGCGGCGCATACGCTCGGCTCGCGCGGGCCCGGTGTCCGTGTTCCGGTCCCGATCAAGGTTCGGTCCTCCAAGTTTCACGCCCCGCGCCTTTGCCGCCGCGAGCCCGGCGCGTGTGCGCTCGCTGATCAGCTCCCGTTCGTACTGCGCCAGCGCCGCCATCACCCCGATGGTCAGCGTGTTCGCCTCCGGCATGTCGGCAACGACGAACGCCACGCCGGCGTCACGCAGGCCATGGATGAACCCCTGATCGCGTGAGAGACGATCGAGCTTGGAGACGATCAGGGTTGCCCCTGACAGGCGGCAGCGGCGCAGGGCTTGCGCCAGGGCAGGGCGATCGCCTCGGGCACCGGACTCGACCTCGGTGACCGTCTCGAGGACCTCACCGGGGCGTCCGGCCAGATAGCGACTGACCGCCGCCTGCTGGGCCTCCAGACCGAGCCCGCTACGGCCCTGTCCGGCGGTGCTGACGCGCAGGTAGACGACGAATTGGTCCATGCTGCCAGCATGTCACATTCTGCTGAACGGTCATTCAGCGCAATGTAACTATCTGTCATTGGCATGTGTGGAGACCGTCAGAAGGACGCTCGATTGATGCCTCTCTCGGCAGAGAAATACATCGATTTCTCACATTGCAAAATCAATTCATCGATTCACAATTTATATAAATAGTCTATACTCCGTTTTTATACTTATAAAACAGAATATGTCTAATTTAAAATTCAATTACGAAAAAATGTCTACTGAAGAACTCTCGCGCGAGCGTGAGATCATCAATGAACTAATCGCAGAACGCCACGAAAAAGACAAGCAGACGCTACTGGCGGAGTTCCACCAGCGGGCTAGAACCTTGGGGATTGATCTCACCGAACTGGTCGGCGGGGGCCGGAAGGGTAGAGGCAAGAAGCGTGGCACAGTTCGTCCAAAGTACTGCCATCCAGACGATCCGTCCAGCACCTGGACGGGGCGAGGCCGCAAGCCAAAATGGGTCGAGAAGCAACTCGACGCCGGCAAGTCCCTTGACGATCTACTGATAGAGCAGCCCGAAACTCACGTTCTCGGCAGTTGAGCGCATGAACATGTGATGCTACTAGGCGCTCGTCAACTTAGTTGATATTCAATATCAACAAGCCTGACATATCAAATATGACCGACTCATAAGATCATTTGTTCGGTTTCACTTGTAGGACCTCAGAAGCATCGACAGCTATGATTGGAGGCACACATGAGTGCTGAGCACCTCGTGGCGGCTGTACCCCTTGCGCAAACTGCTTTATGGGTTGGTTTGATTTTCTGGCTTGTCCACCAGAATAAGGACGCCATAAAAAAACTCTTAGAATTAATTCGCCAGCGTGTAGAAGGTGGTAGCAGCGTTGAGGCAGGTCCACTAAAAATCGGCGCAAGACTTGAGCCGCAGGGGGTAGAAAGTCAGAAGGCCGAAGCGAAAAAAGAAGCAGAGGAGTATATAAAGGAGAATTCTACTATTCAGTCTAGAAGCGATAATAATACAGCAGTTATAGTATCTGAAAAATATTTGGCAGAAGATCTTGTGATTCGCGCTTTACAAAAAGAGAGCCAAAGTCCAATCCAGAGAAATCTGCAGCTTTCGAGTTCTTTTCACATAGACGGAATGTTTACTAATGACGGACTTCCTTACTTTGTAGAGGTGAAAATTGTGTCTACGACCTCAGTTGCTCGAGTAGCAAGGAAAGCAGCGACACAAATATTTACGAAACTAAATAGTGGCGGCTGGAATACATTTAGAATAATTGTATGTCTTGTTTATCTAGAAGACACGCCAGCGACGGCAGATAGAACCGAGCTGGAAGAGATCGAAGAAGAATTTGGAAGTAGAGTTAGTTTACGCATATTCGAGCTACACGAGCTGCGCGTGATGTTCGGAGTGGAGTGAGCAACGAGATGTGAATCCGAACAAAACGTTGAACCCGTCGTTTGCGGCCGGCACGCAACCCACGAGACCGTAGAACGCGCACCGGCCGCAAGCGCGGGTTAACGCGATTGTTAGGTTTCACTGCAAACTTCGAGACAGGTTTCCAGCGAGTGCGAACAAGGTAGAATATGTTGATGAGTCGAGAGATCATCATTCCAATCGGAGCCTTGCTCATATCACTGGGTGTAGGCACTTACGCAATTTACTTAGCTTCAGAGCGGGAACTTTCGAGCCTCGAGAATGTTCTGCTTCAGTTCTTCTGTCTGGCGTTTGGCATAGCCGGAAGTTATGCCTTCGGAAAGCTTGCATCTCGACAGGAAGAAAGGAAACACGCTCGTTCAGCGTTTCGTCGGCAGCTTTCACTGTACGAAGGCTACAGCCGAATTCTGCAAATTTGTGTAGAGTCAACCGATTGCACTGCAGCGAATGCGCGCGCTGAACTGAACCGCATCGAGGAAGTGGCAAATACACAGGTATCCACAGCCGATGCAGCGATGTATGACTGGGAGGATCTGGTCCCAGACGCTGTTGGAGAGGTGCGAACAGCAATAAAAAATAGGAATGATCTTATGGGCCTCGTAAAACGAGAATCAGATAATGAGCAAGCGTGATCCTATTGAAGGGGTAGTTGCACGAGTACTTAATTCGCGAGAAGTCGCTATTAACGTCGGTTCGGACGCAGGCGTAGAGTTCGGAATGATCTTCGAAATTCTCGATACTTCGGGAGATGATATTGAAGATCCAATATCCGGCGAAATTTTGGGATCTGTTCATCGCCCGAAGGTGCAGGTGCGAGTCAACCATATAAAAGAAAAGTTCGCACTAGCAAAAACTTTCAAAACAAAAATGGTAAACGTTGGCGGAAATTTCGACAGCGGGATTGGTCTCTCCGACTTTCTCCGACCTAGGCGATATGTAAAAGAATCAGAGACATTTAGATCTGAGGACGCAGCTTGGGAGGCTATTCACGAGTCAGATAGTATCGTAAAGACAGGTGATCCAGTGCGTGAGTTACTGGATGAAAGCTCTCCTTCGATGCCCGAATCGAGCCAAGACAGAAGCGAAACCTAACCGTACGCTGAACCTGTAGTTGGACGTGGAAACGGAACCTGGCTACGCCAGAACTCGCAACCGCCTCCAGCTCGGGTTAGCGCTGTTGTTATGTGGCACTGATTGCCTTCTACGAAAGTGAAGAGCTGAGCAAGAGAGTGGAATGAAGAATGTTATCGGGCGATCAATCGAACGCCTACTCCAGAGAAGACAGAACGGTAGAATTCACGCCCCGTTTCCGACCTACGAAAGACGTGAAGACCTATTGGCACGAAACAGTTCAGCATCCGCCGTATTTCTTGATCGAGTAACAGCGCTGGATGAGACGATCCATGAATGCGTCAGCGTATCCAATCGATATACCGGAATCGAGTCTGCGACTTCAGCGCACTACTACGCCAGCGTTCTGTTCTCTGTGTTATGCGGCAAGGCTATTAGCTTCGCATTCTTGGTTCCATACAGTGACTTCGCGGAGCGGAAGATAGAGCATTGGGACTATGCGTCCCTCGCCGTACTCTCGCGAACCATCCTAGAGGCCAGAATAGCCTTCTTCTATATCGGTTCGGAGACGATGGAAGAAAGCGAATGGTATTGCAGGTGGAACGTGATGAATTTGCACGACTGCAATTCACGTGCTCACATGTTTAAAGAGATGGGGAATTCGGAAGATACAGTTAGTGATTTCGAGGATCAAGCGAAAGCTCTTAAAGACCAGCTTCGCGGAAACAATCACTTCAGGTCTTTGCCAGACTCAGATCAACGAAAATATTTGAATGGCAAAAATGCGTATATTTTCCCACTCGAAGAGATATCTGATAGAGCAGGTATAGATAAAGAAATGTTTCGATGGCTGTACAAATTTCTTTCAAGCCACGTTCACAACTACCCCATGTCGTTCTATAGAATGGGAAGCGAATCAGACCGCGGTCGAGGTGTGCACTGTCAGACGGAAGAGAACTATAGCCAAATGTGCATCTCGATGGTGCTCAGTATTCTCATAAATTCGCGAGATGAGATGCATCGACTATTTGGGAGTCGGAAAGCAGACGGCACCAGCCGCGTATGCACCACATAACAACGCATTGAACCTGTCAACTTGACTCAGCCTCTCCCTGCGTTGCCGCTCCGGTCGGTCTGCGTCAAGTCGCAGGTTAATGCTGGATGTTAGACTTTTGTGCGATCAGACATCTGATACAGATCGAGTATGCCTGATACCTGATGGGTAACTCGGGCATCTTTGATGATGTCCTCAAGACCTTATAGCCGCGTGCATTTCAATAGTAGTTTTGACTAAACGCAGAGCGATTCCGATCAAAGGAAATATGAAAAACAAGAATCCTTTGCTAAATGGGTTGTCATCTATGTCACTATATTTCTCCTCTAGCTCTGATATTTTTGATAAACCTTCTTTCTCGAGCCGTGTGGAACTACAGTAAATTGTAGCTAATAGATATTCCCTATTTGGCGTTCCCACACCTTCATTAACCCACAGCCATTCATATTCAAATTCCTTTATATCTGTATCACAAGCGCGATCAGACAAATCGAAGCCTGGATTTTCATACCCGGCACAAAGCCGCTTAGCGTTGTCAATCTCACTCTTACCCAGGAATGGATGTGATGGTGTCAAATCATCTCTAGAAATCACATTGCAGGTGTGTTGCAAGTCTTCGATAAAGGTATACTGTGGCGACCTGATTCCCAAGAGCATTCCATCAATCTCGTCTGCCTTATTCGCGTAGCTTCGAACTTGCAAATCTAGTACTATTAGCACGACCCCGAGAGCGCCTAAACCATACCAGATGTAATCCACGCCTTTTACAAAATACAGTTGTCTTTTGTAATCAGAATCAGACAATGGGTTAATCAAATTAACTAGCATCGCATGAAAGCCAAGCAATAGTGAAATAAACAAGAAAATGGTTGCGTTAATCCAAGGATAGTCAGTGAAAAGAGTTGGAATCAGGCGCGATTCGAAATTAGTTAGAAAATCGTCAGGCCAGATGTATATACTCGACAGTATTATTGCAGATGCGTACATGAGCAATATAACGCCGATAGCTCGTATAAATTTAACCATGGTTCAATCGGCTGGAAGTCATCTTGATGTCGAGCAATACTATCAAAAGTCTAACGAAGCATTGCAGCTGCCATTTATATATTTCATTCCTCGTACTATCGCTTCGATCACAAAGCGCTAATTGTATTTTAATGTGTTGTTCTGCCTGTTCGCATTCATATCTCCATTTTTTAGAGCAGAATATAGAAATGTGCATTTTAAAATGGAAACGATGTAAGTGAGTGAAATTATCTCATTAGACGAAGATTTCGGTAAGAGGCTAGACAGCCTTGCCGATTTGCTCGACGGTTTCGTAGTACCGGTGCTTTGCCAAACTCGTCACGGGAAACCTGAACTTATAGGCACTGGCTTCTATTTATATCATGAACAAAAACTCTATTTAATCACCGCTTCGCACGTAATAGATCAACTCAATACGTCGAAGAGCGCACTGATTACTGTGGCAGATGGTCGTATAGACAGACTTGAAATCGAAAGCATTCGTAGAACCGTACTATTAGATCAAGAAATTGCGGATAATGCTCTTGATATCGCCGCAGCTGAAGTATGTAAGAATTCTGATTTGTATCCGTTAGCCCTCAAGATCTCTTTCACAATCAAGCAAACAATGATCGGTCGAAGCTTCAAAACCGTGAAACTTCAAATACTATGTGGATATCCTGCATCGAAACACAAGTCTGCGAAAACAGTTGATCTCGTAGAAAAAACTATAAAAACTACTACTTGGCATTATTCGTTTCTGTTTAAGCATGATTGTGATTATGAAAAGTACGAAAAGAATTCAAACGATTGCTATGCTATCGATTGGCCAAAAAAATCCTCCGGAGAAGGTGGAATTGGCGTGGCTGTGTCGCCTAGAGGTTGCAGCGGAGGGCCATATTGGTTCCTCCCAGATCAGTTCAACTTGGAGAATCGCTTTCTAGCAGGTGTTTTCATAGAATACTATCGCAACGACGGCGTCGCTTTCATTACTCGCATTGAGAAAGTTATCGAACTAATCGAAGGGAGGCTTCAGTGGGTTCAGTCGCGTACTATACACACGCTGAACAAAACGTTGAACTAACCAATTGCGAGAATGACACGCAACCGTGTGTATCTAAGATACGCACACTGGTCACAATTTTATATTAGCGCAATAATTAGATTTGTTCAGGTAGTTTTTGTACATTTGTCCTTTATGCGACGAATAGATTAAAATCCTATAGCTTGTATATTCATAATCTTGCTGACAAATTAATTTACAGTCTATACAAAGCTTGGCAAGTGGAAAATCCTGAACATGCCAATGGAGATAATTAAAACACTCGCTGAACTCTTTGTCGCACTATTTGATGAGAGGAGACGGCACAAGGAAGAAACATTCATTCCCAAGATAATTCGAAGGTTTCAGGCGCATAGCCTTAAGAACTCGCAAACCTATACAATTGTTCTATTGACAAATTCTGAAAAATGCCTAAAAATTGAACACGGATCTTTTCACTGAGGAAAGCATGATGAACGAAGGCAAAGCCGATCCATGTAGTGCATACCTGAAGTCGAGTACTGCTGATGCACCTCTGTCCGTCTATTACAACAATGTCTGCTATTTAGGTCGCCAGTCAATCGAGCAATTCAAATATTCTGATTACACGTTTCTTGGATTCAAAGAAACAGAACACTGGGCAATGCCTGCGACACCTATTATTGGTATTGATAGCGATACTCCCGTTGCGGCTATTGTTGATGATAGCGTCATCAAAGATATACAAAAGGAATTATTGAATAACCACTTAAATCCTGATCAGTTTCTGAATCAACCGGTAACGGCAGTCATACCATTCATTCTTGCCGTAGTTGCGATTGACGCTGGCCTTATCGCAACTATGTGGGCAGTTGCACTGCAGTGAACAGCTAATCGAAAGAATATTTGCATTAAAGCCTGTCACTCCTACGCCAGCACTTCCCGGCGAACGAGCAATGCGTGTTGGAACAAGGGGTTGCGTTCGCACTGGCGCAAAGCTCCTCGTAAGCTACTTTCATGGGTCCCTCTTCATCACACTCGTATGTCCATGGCAGCACCCGCTGCGCGTTTGCGCACCAGCCTGTCCGCTCCTGGCTTGATCAACACCCTGCGCGAGAGTTTCTCCGCCGTGCCGGATTCACGCCGCAAGGGCTCGGTTCGGCATTCGATGACCGACACCCTGGGCGCGGCGTTCGCCATGTTCCATCTGAAGTTCGGCTCGATGCTCGAGTTTGATACCG
>Ga0209185_1002209_pt1 | contig 13978 bp, 6 predicted proteins | sample SidtaG_2_FD_187425 | JGI IMG/M metagenome (GOLD analysis project Ga0209185, IMG submission 187425) | Marine algal microbial communities from Sidmouth, United Kingdom - Sidmouth_Asex2 metaG (SPAdes) (version 2) | ecosystem: Host-associated > Algae > Red algae > Unclassified | place: Sidmouth... | reverse complement strand
CTAAAGTTCCGTCTGCTGCGCCATAAACGTTATTTTGGGCGGGATTTGCTTTCCAAACATCGTAGTCGCTTATTTGGATGATGCCATCTTGGTTGTAGTCTCCTGTGTACATAGCGGCTTTTCCGTTGGCGAGTATTTTTTGTTGGAATGTGCCGAAGGCTTGGTCTATATTTGTGGTAAAATCATAAGACATTTGTTCTGTTGCAACACTTGCTGTTTTGCTGATGATGTCTAAATGATTTCTATAGCGAATGACAAAGTAGTATTCTTGTCCATACACCATATTTCTAAATTGCAAATTTTCATTATAAAATTCATCTACGATGAAACCGTTGGATAATAAGATACCTGCTCTTTGTTCTATGACTTCTGTATTATGTTCGTTTATGCCTGGCTCCCCTGTTCGTACTTCGACTAATACCCAATCTACTGCCGAGTCATGAAATACATCATAAAAATCAACTGCTTCTAAACCATCATAATTGTAAGGTTCTTCTGTATATGGTTGATTTAAGGGCAATAAACCACTCTCTCTTAAAGCGGTTTTCATCAAACCTGTTGTTTCCTCAAATGCCCCTTCTAAATAAACGCTTAACTCAACTGCTGCAATTAGAATAGGAAGTGTAGAAACGAGTGTATTTTGTGTTGTGTTGGTGATGATGGGGGGATTGAAATCGAAGAAGATTCCTGCGGTATTTTCTAAGACTGTATTTTCGGGTAGATTTTCTTTGGGCATTATTTCGTATTTCAAAAAACCGTGACTTGCCATTTCGTTTACATTGCTATCTGGTAAATAAATATCTTCAAAGATAAATTCGACTTCGCCTGTTTCTTCATAAAAAACGCTACGCATTTCGTGGCTTGAAGCGGTAATTTCAAAAGTACTCCAATCAAAATCTGTATCTAAAGTATCTCTAACAATGATGTTGAATGCTGTGTCATTTCCTGTATTTTGGAAACGAACTGTATATTGAAAAAGGCTGTCTGTAAATAAAGTGTAGCCTTCTTCTTGTACACCTTCGGGAGTCACTAATTTGTCGTTAGGATCATAGGCACAGGTAATTTCTGAATTGTGGACAAATTTGCTTTGTGTTAAGGTATCACCATCTTCATTTAGAGCAAAAATGAAACCTTCTGAAGTAATAAGAGTTCCAATTTCATCAACACCTGGCATTTGTAAACTTAATTGAATTTGGTTTTGATAAGAAGGCAATAAGTTTTCGTAAGACCAATACAATGTACCATTTCCAACGAAATCGGGTGCAGGATTGGCACTCAAAAACTCGACCAATGTATCAGGTGTGTACTCTACCATACCTTGTGTTGGTATTGTTCCTTTGTTTTCATAAGTCAACCAAAAATTGACATCAAAACCACAACGAGTCGGTGCGCTACTCATATTGCTTCCCAATAAAACAACATCAGTTACAGGAACGACACCAAAAGTATATTGATCTTCGATGGTTTCAGTTGTTTCGACAGTATAAGATGGTGCCGTTGTTGGCGTCCATAAATTGTTACTGACTGATAATTCGTAAGTTCCCTCTGCTACGAGATAAATACTTTCGCCCTCTTCTCCTGAAAATATTTGTAATGAACTTGGAGTGATGTCAATAATCTTTGCCAATAATGGATAATCTGTTCCATCATAAATACCGTTTTCGTTGGTATCGTAATAAGTGAATGTTGTGATAAAACTGTTGTCACAGCTTCCATTAGCAGGACAGGTTTCTTGAATCTCCTCTATGGAATTACATCCATCATTATTATCTGTAATAAGAAGTTGTCCTTCAACATTTTCCAGAAAACAAGGAAGTATGCAACAATCAGAAAGTGTAGTATTTCCAAGAAGGAAGAAGTCTCCCTCTATAGATGTAATATTGGATAAGCCATCTATATTGGATAATTTTTCGTTGACTTCAATCGCTAATGATCCTTCAATTATTTCTAAACTGCTTAACTCATCTAAATTTATTAATTCGTCATTATCTATCAAAAATAAAGGGTCTCCAATATATTTTAGATTTTCTAATCCTTGCAAACTTGTTAGAGATGGATTTCCTCCAATATCTAATCCAGAAAGTACTCCTCCTATAGCTCCTAAAGAAGTGCAAATTCCATCTAATCCTTGAATACTGTTTAAAGATTCATTATCCCTGATTACAATAAGACCACCAAAAACATTAACATTCATCAAGCCATCTACATTTAGTAAATTGTTATTTTCTTTAATCAATATCGATGATGATTCAATTGCTGCTCCTATTTCTGATGTTATTCCCCAAAGTGGCATTAAGCCATCTATGTTTGTTAAAGCAAGATTTCCATAAATTGTTAATTCATTTGTAAATAAGCCTACATCAGAATTTACAGATAATCCATCTAAGTTTTCTAATACTGTATTATTTTGAATAACTATTTCATTCCAGACCCGTTCGAGGCTGCTTAGTCCCTCTAAACTTGTAAGTTCGCCATTTCCTCTAATTTCTAAGCTTCCTATTATTTCTGTAATTCCGCTTAAAGCATTCAAGTTTGTAATATTGGACGACTGATCACCTCCAATAACTAAATCACCATCTAAAATGGTACAACCTTCGTTGGTAAAGTTATCTACTTCTTCTTGCGTTGTTAGGGTAATATAGTAGCATTGAGCATAGGTTATTTGTGAAAAAAATAGGCTTAGTAGCCCGATGAATAAATTGTTTTTGAAATTCTTCATAAGATTTCATATTTTGTTTATCAAATAAATTAATTAAGTAAATACCACCTTTACTGATCTAAGAACATTTTTTTGAATGTCTCCATTAAGACTTTACAAAAGTGCTTGATTTATTACTTTATTTTTGGTACATATTTAACCTTTTGTGAACCACAAAAACAAAACATACATATGTATCAATTTGACAACCAACATTTTAATAAAAATTATCGTTGTGGTAATTTTTTTTTATTTCTCCTTTTTATGTCATAATTGTATTGATGTCTTTGAGATGGTGATTGGAGATAAACGTTTTTTTGGTGGTGGGCGAACATTTTTTTGGTGGTGGGCAGACCCATGGGTCTGCCCCCTACGGAGTTTTTCGTATTTTTTTATTGAATTATGTGGTTGTTTTTTTATTTTTTTTTGCTAAAAATCTGTTTTCCATTTTGTTGTCTCTTGGTAAACCTACTTTTTATGGATTGTATTTTTTGTGATTTTGCTTGTTTTGTCATGTAAATTTGGTGCTTCTCGTTAAAAAGGTGGATATTGTGTTGTATTTTTGCATTCTTTTGGATAGAGGGGATGTCAGTGAAATATAGACCTGATAGTAGTGTTATAGCTTTCTTAGTTTTTGTGGTTTATGTGGTTTTTGTAGTTGTCACTTTGAATCTGCTTAAATACCTAAGCTATAGTAGCGGATAGCAGGAGCATGTGTGACGACGGAGGGATTGACTGTTCTCTCCAAAAAAGAATTGTAAGGTAAAAAAATAAAATTTTTATGAATAAATTTTTAGTTGCCATTATACTTGGCTTAATGAGTTATGGTGTACAAGCGCAAATTGTGATTAATGAATTTGTGGCTGCGAATGATAGCACGACTGGAATTAGTGATCCGAATGGACAGTATGAGGATTGGGTTGAATTGCATAATACTTCGGGGAGTGCTGTTGATATAAGTGGGTATCATTTGAGTGATGATCTTGAGAATCCGACTTTGTGGAGTTTTCCGAATAATACGATGATTGAAGCCAATGGTTATTTGGTGGTGTGGGCGGATAATGATACGATGGATAATGGTTTGCACGCTTTCTTTAAATTGTCGAAATCTGGGGAAGATTTGATTTTGAGTACGGCTGATATTACGGTGTTGGATGCGTTTGCTTATACGGAACAGGACGATGCTAAAAGTTCTGCTCGTATCCCAAATGGTAGTGGAAATTTCAGTATTCAGGATGGTACGCCTAATGCTAATAATGAAAGTGAAATCGGGGCAAAAGTTGCAACAAATAGTATTGTTGTTAATGAGATTATGGCGTCTAATACGCTGTCGAGTGGCATTAGCGATTCGGGGGGTGAGTATGATGATTGGGTCGAGTTTTATAATAAAAATAATGAGGAAGTTGATTTGAGTGGATATTATTTTAGTGATGACCCAAACCATAAACGCAAGTGGGCTTTTCCTTATGGAACGACTATTGCGGCTAATAGCTATTTAATTGTTTGGTGTGATAATGACCAAGAACAAGCGGACTTACATACTAACTTCAATATTAGTAATAGTGGGGAAACGGTGTTGCTTTCTTATGATGATGGAACAGTCATTGATGAGGTAACTTTTGGCCCACAAATATCGAATGTGAGTTATGCTCGTATTCCAAATGGTGGAACGATTTTCATACAAACGCAACCGACTTTTAATGCTTCTAATGAAGTTCCTGCCACTACGGAATTACAGTTTAAAGATATTGTGATTAATGAGTTTGTGGCTGCCAATGATAGTACGAGTGGTATTATGGATGCGGGAGGTGAATTTGGAGATTGGATTGAGATTTATAACAATACGGATCAGGTTGTTTCTTTGGAAAATTGTTTTTTATCGGACTCTATTGGTTTCCCAAAACAGTGGGCTTTTCCCGACACGATTTTGGGTTCGCAAAGTTATTTGATTGTTTGGGCAGACAATGATCCAAACCAACTAGGCTTGCATACTAACTTCAACCTCAACCGTTTAGGCGAGCAATTAATTTTGTCTTATATTGATAATACGGTTTTGGATTCGTTAAGCTTTGGAGAACAAATCGTGAATATGGCTTCGGCTCGTCGTCCTAATGGTACAGGTGATTTCGAAATACAGGTAACTACATTTGGGTTGCACAATGATCCTGATTTTAGTGGAGAACTTTCGTTACATTCGTTACCTGTGGCAAATATAAAGCTTTATCCTAATCCTGTAAATGCTGAGTTGATTATTAATTTAGATGGCGATGTGACTCATTTAAATACGATTCAAATTTCTATTTATAATGAGTTAAATCAGTTGTTGCGTTCAGACAAAAAAACTATTGTTAATTCTTCTTTTTCTTTGGATGTGGATGCTTTGGCGAAGGGGGTTTATTTTGTGGAGATTGTTGGGGATGGTTATCGTGGACTTGGGCGGTTCGTTAAGTAGTTAAATTTGGTGCTGTAGTTCTTGGTGCTGTGGTGCTGTGGTACCGTAGTTTTCATCAAGCTCTGCTCAATGACCAAAGAGCATATAAGAGCTTGTTGGGATTTTCAGATTTAAGTAGAAAATGCGTCTTTTCCGTCTGAATTTTGCCTTTTTTTCAGCACCGTAGCCCTGCTACGAACTTCAAAAAACGCTTTATTCAGCCAAAAAATACACTATTTTTACTTTTAAATTCAAAGCCCCAACAAGCTCTAATGGAGAATTTGTTTTTTTCTGAAGGTTGATTGTGGTTTTTTATTATCTTTAGCTTATGGGAAACTTCTTTTTATTGATTTTACTTTCTTGTTTTGGGGTTTGTGGGGCTTTTGCTCAGACTTCTTGTGAGTATCCTGCTTCTTTGGATAAGGAGGATTTTAAAATTCTTTCTGATGAACAAGTTTTCGTTTTGGGGGAATTTGGATCTTTGACTACTTTTTTCAAGAATCCTTCGACGAGTACGATGGTGAATGCTGTTGATTTTATTGAGTGTGAGGGCTATATGCCGAATCGGGCAAAAATTGAGTCTATTCGGGTTGTGGAGGTGACGGGTCTGCCGAAGGGACTTTCTTGGTCATGTGATGTGGAAACAAATTCTTGGAAGGGTGGTGAAATTGGGTGCTTTTTTATTGAGGGTGTGGCGGAGGAAGTAGGGACTTTTCCTTTGGTGATTGAGGTTGAGGGCGTTGGAGGTTTATTTGGGGTTACGAGGACTTATCCTTGTTTTTTTCGGGGTTTTGAGGTGGTCGTAAAGTGAGTGTTGTGTCTGTGCAAAATAGCCCTGATAGTAATGGTATGGCAAAATAGTTTAAGTAGTTTTTGTGGTTTAAGTCGTTTCAGTAGTTGCAGTTCTTATGTGATTTTTGGTTGTTTTTTTGCCATAAGAATGGATAGCAGGACTTTCTGTGATGACAGGCGACTGACCTTTCGCTCCTAATTAAAAAAATCATTTTTCTTTTTTGAGATGTAATATGCGAATCAAGAATTTTGGCTCTTGATTCGCATTTTTTATTTTTTAATTCATGTTGAGGTAGAAGTCTAAAACCCAGCCTCTTGCGCCATTGTAATCTATTAAGGCGAAGTTGGTTTCTTGTCCGTCTAAGATGATTTTCGTATCTGAGTATTGTAAGACCGTGACTTTTGATAGGTCTGGAATGAATACGTTTTGAATCATTGATGCGCCCATCTCAGGTGCTGAATACATTTGTAAATTGGCTCTATTGCTGTTGGTGATGGCGGGAAGCGGTAAGCCTAATGGGTTGGCTTCTGTGGGTGGTTTGTATGCGTTTACACTTGATGTTGGACGCTCTTCGTAGGTTGCTACTTTTGCTTTTAACTCGGAAATTTCTCTTTGCATTTCCTCAAAAACGGAAGCGTCTGCGGTTTCGACATTGGCATCTGCTTCGTTTTGTATACGAGTTTCTTCTATGTTTTTAAGTAATTGCTCTAATAAATCGTTTTGAGATTGTTGGCTTACTTCTGCTTCTTTGGCAGGGATTTTGTTTACAACATTGTCAAAAACAGAGGCGTGGGCTGTTTTTACATTTGGATTTTTCGCATTTTTTTGTTGTACGTTTTTGACAACGTTTTTTATTAAATTTAATAGACTCATAGTTTGTTATTTTTAAGTAAGTACAGGAACGGTTTTATGGTACGAAAGGGACTTCGGTAAATTTATATCACTCAAATCTTTACAAAACTACTTATACTTACTTGCATTTGAAAAAACCAAATTTACGATTTTTTTTTGTTTAAGTAGTTTAGCTTGTTTGAGTTTTTTTGTGGTGACATGTATATTTTCAGATATGTTTGATTCTTAAATATCAGAAAAATCCAAGAAAACTTCTCACTTCTATTTACTTTCTCATTTTAAATGAGTATACTTGTGGTATCAATCAATCATCTGAATAAATCATCCACTATGAATCTTAAACACTTTACCCAAACGACACCCGACCATGTGCTTGACAGTCCTTCTATTACCATAAATATGGCTTCTTATAATATTATTTTCAATGTTCCTGCTATTGATTTATTGCATTTGAAAAGAGGTCAGAAGGTTGTTTTTTCTCAAGATATGGCTTCTTTAGAATGGTTTTTGTACAAAACTCAAGAGGAAGAAGCGTTCCTTTTGCGTAAGTTTACAACAACGCCTAATTTGGTTTTTAGCTGTAAGCAATTGTGCAAGGAACTTTATAAAACTTTACAATTATCAGGTAATAAAAATGTCCTTAAAATTGCGAGAGATGCGAAGGATTATGGTAATTTACAGCTTTTTAAGTTGGCGCATCCGACGGCAAAATATACAACTCCTTCTCCTAAAACAATCATTCAAAGAAGACCGCCTAATTTGTTAAAGCGTTTATTGATTTCTGATGTGGAAGCCGTTTTATTGGTTTAAGTAGTTTTTGTGGTTTTTGTGGTTTTTGTAGTTGTGGGTGGGCATGTTTTTGAACCATATAAGTCCATTTAAGTTTTTTTGTATGGATTGTCTATGACTCTTAATCTTGATAGTAGACTCTTTTGACTCGTTCGGAGATGGCGGTTAGGATTTCGTAGGAGATGGTTTTGCATGCTTTGGCGAGGTGGTTTAGAGATGCTAAGTCGTCGAATATGATTGCTTCGTCTCCTTCTTGTGCTTGGGGTATTTTTGTGACATCGACCATACACATATCCATACAGACATTTCCTATAATTGGGGCAAATTTTCCCTGTATTTTAAAGGCAAAACCTCCTTGTCCTGCCAAACGCATTAAGCCGTCTCCGTATCCGATACTGACGGTAGCGATGGTTGAATCTTTTTGTACGATTCCGCTTCGGTTATAGCCGATGGATTCGCCTGCTTTTACTTTTCTGATTTGGGCAATATAGGATTTAAAAGAACTTACTAATTGTAGTTGGTTGTTTAATTGGTTGGTGACATCTACACCATATAGCCCCAAGCCTAAACGCACCAAGTCCATTTGGTAGTCAGCATAATTTACAATTCCTGCGGTATTTAAAATGTGTTTTAGAATGGGTCTTTTTAGATGGGTTTCAATTTTTTTTGTGATTTTTTTAAATTGCTCTAATTGTTGGAGTGTGAAGTCATGGTGTTCTTTGGCATCACTTGCGACTAAGTGTGAAAAAACAGATTGAATGCTTAGATACTCATTGTTTTCGATAAATACAAGGACTTCTTCGATTTGGTTTTCATGGAAACCTAAACGGTTCATTCCCGTATCAAAATTGAGGTGAATGCTTATTTTTTGTTTGAAATATGATAGGGATTTTAGTTGGTGTATTGCGTAAATTTCTGGTTCTAAATTGCAGCGAAAAAGGGCGTCATACGTTCCTTCATCGACATTTAAAACCATAATGGGCAAGGTTATTCCTGCTTTTCGTAAAGCAACACCTTCGTCGGTATAAGCGACTGAAAGATAATCGACTTTGTGGTATTGTAGGATATTGGCGACTTCAAATGTGCCTGCGCCATACGAAAATGCTTTGACCATTGCCATTATTTTGGTATTGGGCTTTAGTTGATTTTTATAAGTTTGCAGATTGTTTGCAAATGCGTTTAGGTGTATTTCTAAGATTGTTCGATGGAGTTTTTGAGACAGTACATTGACAATTTTTTCTAATTGGAAAGAACGAGCACCTTTGAATAAAATGCATTCGTCTTCAAAATTTTCTTCCCCTATTTTTGATAACAACTCTTGTGTTGTAGCATAAAAAGTTTGTTTTGTTGCAATTGTTTCAAAAAGTTTTTGGTGTTTTTCCATTTTTTTTCCGATGCCAATGAAACGGTATAGCTTTTTTTGTGCTAACAAACCTGATACGCTTTTGTACAAATGCTCATCGCTTTGTCCGCTTTGCAAAATATCTGTTAGTATAAGTGTATTCTTTAAGTGTCGATTTTGTTGTGTTTGAAAATCTAAAGCTATTTTCAAGGCTTCTATGTCTGCGTTGTAGGTATCGTCGATTAACATACAATTATTCACACCTTCCTTTTGTTCTAAACGCATTGACATTGCTCGTAATTCTAAGAGTTTTTCGCTATAGAAATCAAGGCTGTTATTTATTCTTTTTTGTTCTCTTAGATAGAGTATAAGGCTGAGACAGTGCAAGGCATTTTCAATACTTGCGGCATCTTGAAAAGGTAGTGAGATAATGATTTCTGTATTTTTATACTTCGCTTTTATTTGTGTTTTTTGACTGATGCTTCCTAAAGTTGTGTATTCTATTTCTGGGGATGGTGATGCTTTATCTAAACTCCAAGCAATGGGTTTAAAATTGTATGTTTCGCTTTCAATAATTTCGTTAATGGCCTTGTGGTCTTTTCGATAAATTAAGGTAGAACAGTTTTCAAATAGCGTTAATTTTTCTCGTATTTTTTGTGTTATGTCTTTAAATCCTGCGCTGTGTGCTGATCCAATATTCGTAAAAATTCCGATGGTTGGTTGAATGATTTTGGCGATTTTTTGCATCTCCCCTACTTCAGAAATTCCTGCTTCCAACAAAGCGATTTGGTGGTTTTCATTCATTTGCCAAACGGATAGGGGAACGCCTACTTGTGAGTTGTAACTTTTGGGGCTTCGCACGACGGATAATTCTTCGCTTAACAATTGGTACAACCATTCTTTAATGATTGTTTTTGCGTTGCTTCCTGTGATTCCGACTATGGGATAATCGAATTTTAGGCGATGGCTTCGGGTGATGGTATGCAGTGCTTTTACCGTATCTTCGACGAGGATTCCATGTGTTTGTGGGAATGTTTCGAGGGCGTTGGGTTCGCTGATTATAAAGTGACGCACTCCTTTTTTGTAGGCAGCGTTTATGTATTGGTGTCCGTCTTGGTTTGTTCCTTTCAAGGCAAAAAATATGGCACTTTCTGGAAAGACGACCTTTCTGCTATCTATGGATAGGTGTTCGATGGTTTTTGTGGATGTTTGTCCAATTATTATAGCGTCTAACAATTGGGCTATTTTGTTGAATGTGTAGTGTGTCCCCATTTTGTAAAGTTAGTAAAAATATGTTTAGGGGTGATGGGATTTTTTGTGTCTTGTGTGAGTTGTTTTTTTCTTTTTTTGGTAGGTTCGACACATCCCTGATTTCCCTGCGGTCAATCGTTTCTTCTTTTAGAGGGGATGGTTTTTTTGTTTTGGCGATTTGGATTTTTGTTTTTTTTAGTTGTTTTTTATGGAGCGAAGGGTTTGGTGCTTCGTCGTGACGCAGGGTCTCGCTATCCACTACTATACCAAAAGACTCCATTTGGGCAGACACATGGGTCTCTGCCCCTACAAGCCAACGCTGTCTTTTGGTATAACGCTTCTATCGAGGCTATTTTGGATGGTCTTTAGAGCTTGTTGGGATTTTCAGATTTAACAGGAATGCCTGCCAGTCAAATGCGTCTTTTTCAACTGAATTTTGCCTTTTTTTCAGCGCCGTAGCCCTGCTACGAACTGGGTCGCCAGTCCGACGGGTGTGCCAGCCCAGCCAAAAAACGCTTCATTCAGTCACTATTTTTACTAGTCCCAACAAGCTCTAAAGGATAGTTGTAATGCTTGGGTGTCGTGGATGCTTAGTTTTTTGAAGCGTTTGAAGTACATCACGATTTCTATTAAAATGCTTGTGCCAAATAGGATGCCTGTTGTTTGTAAAGAGATAATCCAGAAAAATCGTAGGGGAAGGATAATGAGCAAGGCAAAAAATATAATTACACCACTTTTATTGCGGTCTTTTATGCTTTTGATTCGGGTTTGGAATGGCGTTTTCATGGCTCTTTTAGTATGTTAACCGTGAAAATTTATTTGGAGTTCCTTTTTTTGGGGGGATTTAGTGTATTTGTATATTGGAGAATTAGTACAATCTTGTTTGAAAGTGGCAAAAGTATTTTTCACGCAAAGGGCGCAAAGTCGCTCGCAAAGAGCGCAGAGAGGTTCATGCTTGATTTATAGTCGTTTCTATTTGTTCGATTTGGTGGACTAAGGTTTGGGAGGTTTGGAAGATGGTTTTTAGGTCATTTTGGTCTAATGCGTTTTTGCATTTTGAACCATATATAGCAGTCCTACTTGAAAATAGAAAAAGTGTATTTCACGCAAAGGTCGCAGAGTTTTTCGCAAAGGTCGCAAAGAGATTGGTTTCTATCGAGCTTTGCGCTTCTTTGCGTCAGAATTCTTTGCGGTCTTTGCGTAAAAGAAAATTCCTGAACCGAATTAGGATTGCTATAAGTCATATAAGAACATATAAGCTGTTCATAGAAGTTGTGTCCTTTTAAGATAGACCTGATAGTAGCGTTATAGCCTATTTTAGTTTTTGTGGTTTAAGTAGTTTTTGTGGTTGTTTTGCCTTTACAGATTCGTTGATTTTTGGCTATAGTAGCGGATAGCAGGAGCATGCTTCACGACGGAGGGATTTACCGTTCTCTCCTAATAAAAAAAACAGTAAATCAGCACTTTTATTTATGCTTATTTACGGCTTTGTTTATTGTTTCTTTTTTATAGGCTGATTCTTAGGGAGGTGCTCCATCGGAAGCCTTGTCCGAAAAAGACTTCGGCGGAGGCTGCGTCAAAGTTATATTTGTTGCCTGGTAAAAATGGTGCATTGTTTGTTGCATCTGTAATGTAAACGGCATTGAACAAATTTAATAAATTTAAACGGGCATCTACTTTGACGTCTTTGATTTTGAAACGATAGCCTGTGTGGAAACTGAACATCGAATAATCAGGTATTTTCCATGATTCTTTTCCTGCGTTGCCGCCTTGTAAAGATTCGATGGTGAAGTTTGAATAGTTTTTGCCAAAGTAGGTTCCTTTGAGTTTGAAGTAGAGGTTTTTCATGGGTTCTACTCGTACCAAACCGCCTATTTGTAATTGTGCTGCATCTCCTACGTGTACTCCTTTTGCGTCGAAAGTGAGTGTATCACCATTGTTTTTGATGGCAGTGGCAGTAGAATTCCAAACCCAATCGCCAATAGAACCTAAGCCTTCTATGCTAATTCTTTTATTGAATTTATAGACAAAATCGACCTCAACTCCTTGATGTAGGGCTTTGATGCCAAATACATTGATGGGGATACGATTAGAAGTTGGATCTTCTGGATCTTCTAACTCTGTTGGTGGATTGTCTAATGGCTTGTTGTTCCAAAGCGTATTGTAAGCATTAACATTTGCAGAAAATACTTGGCTTTTGAATCCATATCCGACTTCAAAAGCCAGAATTTCTTCATTATCATATGATCTAAACAGTACTGGAGGGCCAGGAATAAAACGATTCGATTGAATCACATTTGACCAACGTTGTGGTTTTGAGAGGAAACCTACATTTCCAAAAACATTGTGGGTATCGTTGATTTTGAAGGATGCACCTGTTTTGGCGGTATAACCAGGAAGCCATACGTAATCCAATGTAAAGTCTTTGAAATCATCTTGTAAACCATAGCCACTGTAAGAACCTGATAAGTTAAGGAAAGCAGAGACACGATTTTTTTTAAGTTCTAACAGTCCAAATAATCCTGCCCAACGAACCAATCCTGTTTGATTGTAGTCAAAAATCTCTCCTTCTCCATAGGTATTGCCATTGTTCAGAAAACTATCACTTCCCAATAAATCTCTTACTTCTCGGTAGTGTTCACCTTGATAATCTCTTAAATCAATTCCCCCAGAAAAATTCAGGACTTCATTAATTGTGATACGGGTTGTCGATAACAATCCATACCAAAAATGATTGTTAATTCCTGTTCTTAAAATACCTGATGAATTGCCAATATCTTCGTAATTGATTGTACCATCTGGTGCAATTCCACCACCACTTCCAATAGATAAATAAGCTACATTGGAAACAAAAAAACGAGGGTTGGGTGTCCATGAATGACGGATGCTGAATTGTGGTTTGTGGTAGTAATTTTGACGAGTATTGTATTCTTTTCCATCTCGAATACCAACGTGTTCATTGAAACGCAAACCATTGTTGGCTGCTCCAATGGTATCTACAAAATTGTTAAGTAGTGAGTTTGTTTCTATTAAATTTCCTGATTCATCAACAAAACCTTGTTGTTCCAAATTTGAATTGACAGAAGATAGTTCTGATTCAGCAGCCCCCACTAACTCTTCATCTATTAAAAGAGGAACAGCCGTTAGATCTAAAAGGCGTTGTTTCAAATAGGCTCTTCTATTGAGTAAATCGTATTCTTCCTCTGTACCTTCAAACATTTCTTTGGCATAGTCTGCGCTTGTTTCTGCAATACCTACTTTAAAAGCACGTTGTCCGTGTTTTTGAGGTGCGCCAAAAGCAGAAGCACTAATTAAATGTTTTCCAAAATCTTTATCAACTCTTAGGTAATAAAAATATCCTTCCGTAAAATTTCCTTGAACCCAGCCATCACCTCTTTTGTAAGAACCTGCTACGGAGATACCAAACCCATTGTCTAAACGCCCACTTGTATAGCCAAAAGTAGACCGCAAGTATCCGTTATTTCCGACTTCTTGTTTGAAAGAAACATTTCGTTTAGAATCAATTCCTTTGGTCAGGATATTTATTGTTCCCCCGACAGAAGGAATGGCTAATTTTGATGCGCCTAATCCTCTTTGTACTTGCATGGTTTTTGTCACCAAATCCAGTCCAAACCAGTTTGACCAATACACCCAACCATTTTCCATATCATTGACAGGAATTCCGTCTAACATGACCGCAACGTTTCGTTGGTTGAATCCTCGAATGGTGATACGAGCATCACCATCGCCTCCACCTGATTCCGTTGCATAAACGCCAGGCGTGGAGTTTAAGACCATTGGTAAATCTTGGGCGGCTAATTC
>Ga0209185_1002208_pt1 | contig 13979 bp, 13 predicted proteins | sample SidtaG_2_FD_187425 | JGI IMG/M metagenome (GOLD analysis project Ga0209185, IMG submission 187425) | Marine algal microbial communities from Sidmouth, United Kingdom - Sidmouth_Asex2 metaG (SPAdes) (version 2) | ecosystem: Host-associated > Algae > Red algae > Unclassified | place: Sidmouth... | reverse complement strand
AAGTTACGCTGTTTAAAAACTGGACCATCGGGGATGTCATACGTCACTTACACCTCTGGAATATCGCAGCAGATATGTCTTTGAGCGATCCCGATGCTTTCGAAGATTTGACTCGTGAGTTGATGACGCAGATGGGGTCCGGCCTGAGTCACATTGAATTTCAAACAGCCTATTTTGAAGGGCAGTCCAATGCGGAAGTTTTCCGAGCTTGGGCCGGCTATTACCCGAAAATGGCCGAGCGGTTTCACGCGGCGGACCCGGACCAACGCGTCAAATGGGTGGGGCCTGATATGTCAGTGCAGTCATCTATCATCGCGCGGCAAATGGAACATTGGGCCCACGCCCAAGCTGTATTTGATGTGCTGGGCGTGGAACGGGTCAATGCAGACCGCATAAAGAATGTTGCGCATATCGGCGTCACAACATTCTCTTGGTCCTTCCGCGTGCGGGGCAAGACACCGCCTGCCCCGAAACCCTTCGTCAAACTCACCGCGCCGTCTGGCAAAATTTGGACTTGGAATGAAGGCCAAGTTGACAACCGCATTGAAGGCCTTGCAGTTGAGTTCGCGCAAACCGTGACTCAATGCCGAAATGTGAATGACACCAAACTCTCTATGACGGGTAACATTGCGCACGAGTGGATGGAACATGCACAATGTTTTGCGGGTGGGTCAGAAACGCCGCCTGCGAAAGGCACACGCTTTAAGGCAGATACCTAATTTTTTAAATTGGACAAAGAATGACACATTTTTCAAATAAAGTCGCCTTCGTCACCGGCGCGGCGTCCGGCATTGGATTCGCTCTTTGCGAAGCGCTTCTCGCCAAAGGCGCGAAAGTGATGATGGCCGATATGAATGGCCCTGGCTTGACGGAGGCTATGGTCAAACTTGGCGGAGCGTCAGAAAATCTGTCCTCCACACTTTGTGATGTTAGGCACACAGAGTCCGTCCAAGCCGCCGCGGATAAGACGATTGAGACTTTTGGCAAAGTTCACATTGTGATGAATAATGCGGGCGTGGCGCTTGCCGGGCAATCGGGACGAACTGACCTTAAGGACTGGCAATGGATTGTTGATATTAATTTGATGGGCGTTGTTTACGGCGTCGAGATTTTCACGCCGCTGATAAAGTCCCATGGTGAGGGTGGGCATATTCTCAACACGGCGAGCATGGCGGGTCATGCGACCACTGAATATATGCCCCCTTATCATGCGACCAAATTCGCCGTGGTCGGGTATTCCGAGTCCATCGCGCAGGACCTGATCAATTTTGATATCCGCGTGACCTGCCTTTGCCCGACTTGGGTAAAATCCAATATTGCGAATTCCGTCCGTGACCGTCCGTCCGCGCAAACGCGTGCAGAAAAGACCGTCGACATGATCAAAAAAGCGCAAAACAATGTATCGACTTTGGTCGCAAATGGCATGGAGGCAGACCGTATGGCGGCGCTAACCCTCGCCATGATGGTACAGGGACACATGCATGTGTTTAACGATCCGGAAGCCCGGCCCGAAATCGATAGTCGCGCCAAGCGGCTTGCCGCGGATTACGATGCAGCACTCGCTTGGCTTGAGGCGAATTAGAGGGGGTTGGGAAAAAGAGTGAGTGGGTTGAGGGAAAAAGAGAGGGTTGAGGAGGAGTAAAGATGGCTGTGCAAGGACATTACGACCCCGCGTTTAAATCCGTCCGGGATGTTTTCGAACGGAACTTTACTGAGCGCGGCGAAGTTGGCGCGAGTGTTTGCTTGCGAGATAGCGCGGGCCGTATGGTGGTTGATCTTTGGGGCGGCACACGGGCGGACGGTCAGACGCCTTGGACCCGGGATACGATGTCCATTGTCTTTTCCTGTACCAAAGCGGCGACCGCACTTTGCGCGCAGCTTCTCATAGATCGGGGGCAGCTCGACCCTGACGCTTTGGTCACCAAATACTGGCCGGAGTTTGGTGCGAACGGCAAAGAATTGACGACAGTGCGCGATATGTTTGGACACCGGAGCGGCGTGCCGGCATTGCGTGAACCCGTAAAACCCGGTGGGTTTTTGGACTTTGAGTATGTGGCAGAAAGACTGGCTGCGGAGACACCGTTTTGGGAACCGGGAACGTCCCATGGCTATCACATGGTTACATTTGGCTGGACGGTTGGCGAGTTAGTCCGCCGCGTTTCCGGGAAATCGCTGGGGCAGTTTTTCAAAGATGAAATCGCGAATCCTTACGGCTTGGACTTCCATATTGGCCTTGCGGAAAATGAGTTCGAGCGCGTCTCAAAACTCATAGTTTATAAGCCGGATGCTACGGACGCGCCGTCCGCTTTTGTGCAAGCCATGTTCGCGGATCCGGCTGGATTGCAGGCCCTTGCCTTTGGCAATAATGGCGGCTGGCATTTCGATACACGCGATAGCTGGCAAGCAGAAATAGGCGGCGCGGGCGGCATATCAAATGCGAGGGGATTGGCTGCTATGTTTGGAAGCCTTTTCGGAAGCTCCCCCCTGCTCTCCAAGGCGCGCATTGACGCGATGCGCACGCCCGTATCCGAAGGCATGGATAGAACATTATGTATTCCAACCCGTTTCGGCGAAGGCTTTATGCTGTCCATTGACAACCGCGATCTTCCGGGAGACGGGCAATCGGCCATATTCGGCGACGGCGCATTTGGACATGTCGGAATGGGCGGGTCTATCGGATTTGCAGACCCGGAAGCCGGATTTAGTTTCGGCTATACGATGAATAATATGGGCGGCGGCATTCTGTTAAACCCGAGAGGTCAATTGCTTGTAGATGCAGCATACCAGTGCTTTTAACTTGAGGTTCGAAACCTTGCGGTTTCGGCTCGTAGCTAAATCGATCCTTCCCATTATTTTGGGGGCATCGATTTTTAACGCTACAAGCCCATTTGCCGGACGGCGAGATCCCGCATGATCTCTTCGGAACCGCCGCCAATCGCCATAACTTTGACTTCGCGGTAAATACATTCAACACGGTTCCCGCGCAGATATCCCGCCCCGCCCAAAATTTGCATCGCCTCGGAGGCGACGAATTCGAGGGCTTTAGTCGAAAAGAATTTTGCTTTGGACAACTCCGCTATAGGAATTTCGCCTTGCTCCATATTCCAGCAAATCATGTTCATATAGCTTTCAACGGCGTCAATTTTGGCCGACATATCCGCGATTTTATGTCGGATAACTTGGTGTTTAATGAGAGGCTTGCCAAAGGTCTCGCGCTGTTGTGCCCATGCGATGGAATCCTCCAAGGCCGCCTTCATCATCCCCAAACATCCCGCAATGAGGGCTAAACGCTCATTGTTGAAATTATTCATGATGGAGATGAAACCATAATCCTCCTGCCCCATCAGATTAGTCGCCGGGACTCGGCAATCATCGAAATAGAGCGTCGCTTGGTTAGACGCCCACCAGCCCATTTTTTTCGAAAGCGGTGTGCGCGAAAACCCGGGCGAATCTTTTTCAACAAAGAATAGAGAAATCCCTGTTAGCCCTGCCCCGCCTGTGCGCGCGCCAATCACGAAATAATCAGATTCCATACCGCCCGTGATGAATGTTTTAGAGCCATTCAGAACAAAGTGATTCCCGTCCCGCTTGGCTGTTGTTTTCAGTCTCGCAACATCGGAGCCGCCGCCCGGTTCGGTAATGCCAAGGCTTGAGCCTTTTTTACCCAAGACGATATCTTTCAGAACGCGGTCTCTGATTTCAGGTGCGGCAAGTCGTTGTATGGGATCGAGAGATATGCCCCGCCCCCCAACCGCTGCACCAACACCGCCATAGCCGCATTTCGCCATTTCCTCAGCCGCGATGGCCCGCATGAAAGGACAATCAAAGCCGAGCCCGCCATAGGCTTCGTCAATGCCAAAACCAAAAAACCCGAGCGCGCCCAATTTTTCATGAAGCTCCCAAGGAACATGTCCAGCTTCGTCCCAATCATGCGCGTACGGCGTGATTTCCGCTTCGACAAAACTGCGAATGGTGTCGCGAAAGGCGCGGCGCCCATCCGTTTCAAAAGGGTTTTTCATATTTCGATATCTTTCACACATCAGATATTTGCGTTCAGCATCTGAACATCATGGCTATAAATCAACATTCAGGCCCACCGCACAAGAGACAATTGAAAAACCGGCGCTCCAGATACAAATTTCTGAACCCATAAAAAAAGCGGCCCCGAAGGGCCGCCTAATCAGTCGTCTAAAATGAATCAGACTTAGAAGTTTTTACGCAGAGCCACACCATATGTGCGCGGCTGGTTTGGATAAGCATTGACCGTCCCGGCCTGCACAACACCCGGGAAGGCGCTTGTGAAGGTTTCGTGGTTCGTCAGATTACGACCCCAGACACGCACATCAAAACCATTAAATGACACGCCCAAGGATCCGTTAAAGAGGCTGGTATCGCGCGTGACGCCGACGATATTGTCAACGACTTGAACTTCGTCTTCATACTGCCAGTCACCCCGAACGAAGGCATCCATATTGTCGCCTAATGCAAAATCATATTGCGCGGAAACAGACAGAGACAATTCGTTGATACCTGCAGGCTGTTCACCGGACAAATCAACGACTGTACCATTTGGACCCGGCGCACCCGGGAACTCATCATATTCAGGATCTTGCCAGATACCGGCAACACCCAAAGCCAATCCCTCGACAGGTGTAAAGGTCGTATCCCATTCAATACCGCGTGTGGATTGCTTACCCGCATTGGCGAGAACAAAGCCCGTGCCTTGGAAGATCGTTGACTGGAAGTTTTCAATCGTTTGATCGAAGATCGCCAAGTTAAACGCGCCAAAGTCGAAACGACCTTTCAAACCTAATTCATAAACCGTCACTTCTTCCGGTCCCGAGAAACGGGTCCCGAAGTTTCGGCCATCTGCAGGGTTATAGTTGGTTGGCAATAGACCGTTCGCAGCCAAAGCCGCGCCATCCGCCAAGAACGGACGCGAGTCACGAGTCAAGTTGAAAGAGGATGCTTTGAAGCCTGTCGCCGTCGAAACATAGGCGTTGAGATTATCATTAATCTCATAAGCCGCCTTCACCGTGTAGGTGAATTCATCATCTGCCGTCTTGCCATCTTCAACAGCGTTCGGGAATGAGAGGAATTGCGGCTGGAATTGCAATGGCAAAAGGCCAGCCAAAGGACCGTTCTGCGTGTCTGCAGCCAGTCCCGCTGATGCGCCGAAGACTGCATTAACATAGCCCTGCGCGGCGGCGCCAAATGCGCCTGATTGCGCAGCTGCCAAGTTCGCCGGTGTGAACGGCAAACCACCCAGAGCAGCGGAGAAGGACGGAACGCCGGGCGCACCGTTTACGAAAATGCCGGTTGCGATAACCTGTGTGCCTTGGGCCCCTGTCAGCGACAGGTTACTGAACACATCATTATTGACCGTGGACCCTGATACCTTTTTCAAATCATCGGTATAGTTACCACCAACCGTTAATGTCAGGCGATCTGTGACGTCAAAATCAACTGTCCCGAAGAAGGAATAAGCTTCGTCGTTCTGGTTGAAGGTTTCATCGATTCGGACATCATCTGAAAAGAACGTTCCGGGCGCGATGCCAAGTGACGCTTCGATTCCGCCGAGCGCGGCCGGACCGCCTGCGAGGAAATCAATGTAGTTGCGAAGATCCGCACCATATTGAAGACCTGAATTTTGCTCAATATCCTCATTAAAGTAAAAGCCGCCAAGCATCCATGCCAGCGCACTGTCATTATCGGATGTAATACGGAATTCCTGCGTGAACGTATCGATATCTACAAATTGGAATGTGCTTTCCAAAAGTCTGGCGGTCGTAAAATCGCTGTCGCTGTCATAATCATAAGAGTTTGACCGGTCGGACGTAATAGAGGTTAGTGTTACGCCTCCGAGCCAATCCGCATCATAGTTCATCTCCAGAGAAAAACCGCCATCATCAATTTCATTGACCGTTTCTCTATTAACCGCGGTCTCATAGGAGAAAGGGTCATTTGGTGATGGAATTTGCGCACCCAATGCGCCGATAACGGCCGCCGTTGGTCCAACAATTGCCGTCGTTACGCCGCAGCAATTTTCGTCAAGAACAGATTTATCCCAAATCAAACGGGCTGAGAAATCGTCAATCGGCTCCCAGAGCGCCTGAGCGCGGAAGCTATAACGACGCAGATCATTGAAATCACCACCGCGCGTGCCCGGAGCCGGGTCAAAATAACCGTCACGCTTCTGGAAGCCGCCGCCCAAGCTCACAGCAAGAGTATCGGTAATTCCGCCCGTAATGTAGCCTTTTGCATAACCAAAATTGTAATTGCCAACGCCAGCTTCGACATAGCCCGACGTTTCAAACTCTGGTTTTGCCGTCACGATGCTGACAACACCGGCAGAGGCGTTCTTACCGAATAACGTAGATTGTGGTCCCGACAGGACCTCAACGCGCTCTAGATTCGGCAAATCACCAATTTGCGACGCCGCGCGAGAGCGGTAAACACCGTCAATAAATAGGCCAACAGACGGTTCAATGCCGATATTATTACCACCATTACCGAAACCCCGAATAGACAATGTGGTGTTACCCGCATTTTGCAACTGTGAGACACGGAATGTCGGAACGACTGACTGCAAGTCTTTAATATCGAGAATTTGCGCTTTCTCGATTACGTCAGCCTTTGTGACTGTAACGGCGACAGGCGTGGCCTGTAAAGTTGTGTTCCGCTTTGTCGCACTGATGACGATGACATCATCAGCTGAGTCTTGTGCGAAAGCGGGGGCTGTTGCGAGAAGGGCAAAAGCAGAGGCGGAAGCCGCCAGAATAGAAAAACGTTTGGTCATGAAACCCCAGATGTTTATGGTTGCACGGTCATTATTGCCGCGATTAAGGGTGGATTATCGCGCCAGCCCACTCGGCGCAAGGGTCAGACACCCGCTCGGCTGACTTTCGCAATTTATTGTTGCTTTCGCGCCACAAGGCTGATTTTGCTAAAAAACACGCAGGTGACGTGACCTTTGGGGTGCGTCGCCCTAAACAGCGCTATGGCAGAGCCCCGTCCCTTAACGCAAACTCCAGCGGCCAGCTTGGATTGGTCGCATCCCGGCACGCCTGCGGCAACAGATTTCGGCGATATCTATTTTTCCGTGGATGGCGGGTTGGAAGAAGCCCGCGCCGTCTTTCTCAACGGATGCGGATTGCCGGAAGCCTGGCAGGCCCGCGCCGTGTTCACCATAGCCGAGCTGGGGTTCGGATCAGGCCTCAACTTTTTAGCGGCATGGCAGCTTTGGGCGGAAACCGCGCGGCCCGAACAACGGCTGCATTTCGTCTCCATTGAGAAGTTCCCATTTGACCGCGCGCAATTAGCCCGGGCGCTGTCAGCCTGGCCGGAGCTGCGTCCCTTTAGCGAGCCCTTGATCGCCGCTTGGCCCGGACGGGTCAAAGGCCTCCATCGTTTGAATTTTGGGAATGTCACCCTGACCCTGGTCCATGAGGATGCGCTGACGGCTTTGGAGCAGTTAGATACCCTAAAAGCCGATGCTTGGTTTTTGGACGGATTCAGCCCGTCCGGTAATCCGGCGATGTGGAGCGAGACAGTGATGGCGGGTGTGGCGGCATGCTGCGCGCCGGGGGCTCGTTTGGCCACATTTTCCGTCGCGGGCTCGGTGAGGACAGCGTTAAAACAGGCCGGATTTGAGGTCCGTAAAATGCCGGGATTTGGCCGAAAACGACACCGTCTTGAGGCTGATTATCCGGGAGAAACATCTGTTGAAACTCCTAAAATCGACCGCGCCCTGATTGTCGGGGCAGGAATAGCCGGGCGGTCCCTCGCCCAAGCTCTGGCCACGCGTCACATCCCCTTCGATATAATAGACAACCGCGAACACCCCGCCGCCAGCGGAAATCCTGCGGCCCTCGTCAAACCTCGCTTTGACCTGCAAGACCGCCCGGAAAGCCGTTTCTTTCTCTCTGCTTATTTACAGGCTCTGCGGAGCTACCCGGAACATTCCATATTAGGACGGGGCGTTCGTCAAATACCCAAGAGCGAAACAGAGGCGGAGCGCTTTGAAAAACTCGCCAAACAAGCCGCGCTCGGTGATGGGCATTTGGAGTGGCGGGACGATAGCCTCTGGATTGAAAGCGCGCTGGTTGTCGACCCTTCCAAAATTTTCACTGAATATGAAATTCGAAATGAGGGCTATGACGCGCAGGACAGGTCCGATTACAGCCATGTTTTTTTAGCCGCCGGATATGGCATTCACGCCCTCGCACCGGAAATGGCCATGCGCTTCTCTCGTGGGCAATTAAGCTGGGCCGAGCCCGTTTGGGATCGTGCAGCCGCTTACGGCGGATATGCGATAAATTTGGACGGGGCCGCCCTCATCGGCGCGACACATGACCGATTGGACGGCGGCGATCCATTTGAATTACGACCGGAAGATGACATTAAAAATCTCTCAGCCTTGGAAAGAATATCCGGAAAAACCGTGAGCGCCCTGCCCCGCACCTCGCGAGCCAGTGTGCGAGTCACAACATCTGACACCTTGCCCGTAACATCAAAAATAGGCGAGAACATCTGGGCCCTAACGGGCTTGGGAAGCCGCGGCTTCACATTCGCGCCGCTTTTGGCGGAGAGCTTGATCTCGGCTTTAAGCGGCGAAGTTGGTCCGCTCGAAAAAGGCCTCAGGACAAAATTTTCTGCCCCGAGATAAGTGTTTACTCGCCGTCGCCGACTTCAATATCACCTGAGCCGCTAGACTTTATTTTAGTCAAACGATCCACGCGGTCCACCGTAACATCGCCGGAACCGCTCGAACTGAGGTTGGCGCTCCCCGCACTGCCGGAATAATCGACGGAGCCTGATCCGCGCGTGATTATGTTGAGGTCTCCAACCTCTCCGCCGCCGACATCAATATCGCCGGAGCCCTGAGACTTCAGGTAAAGCTGAGGCCCATTTACTGACGAGACTTCCATATCACCGGAGCCATGGCTGGAAAAAGTCAAACTGCCTTCAACGTCATTCAGATCCACATCGCCTGAGCCATGCGAGGAAATATCAACGGAGCCGTTGACGTTACCCGCTTCTAGATCTCCGGACCCGTGCAAGCTCACTTCAATCGATGCCGCATCGCCGAGTTCAACATCCCCCGAACCGTGTGATTTCACCAGGACATCGCCCGTATCTTCGCCCGTGAGGTCGCCGGAGCCCTTCAGGCTGGCTACGATTTGGCCTGTGCGCCGGACGCTCACATCGGCAGTGCCGCGACTGTTCAAAGCCAATGTATTTTCAACATCCCCTAAGGTTACATTCCCGCAGTGACGTAGCTCCAAATCGGCCTCTTGAATATCCGGCTCCCCTAAGGTGAACACGATTGAGTTTTGGATAACCAGTTTGGTGTCCGCGGGCACTGAAATGTTCAGAACGGGATAATCTTCGAGATCCTTATAGCCGCCAAAACGGCCTTCGCTTTTCTTTCCGAACCAATCAATATCGAAGCTGCCATAGCTGGGTTTACAGTCTTTTCCGTCGATGTTTTCAACGCCGCCATCAACTATGATGTTGCTGCGTCCTGTGACTTTTGTGTCTCCGGTATTTTCGTTGACCTCGACAGACATCGGCCCATTCGACCAATTGATGGATCCAATGAAATCACGAATTTCAAGACTATCTTGCGCGAAGGCCCCCGGGGCGAAAGCGAGTCCCGCAAAAGCGGCGGAGGTGATCAGCACTGTTTTAACGAAGGGTTTCATCTTAAAATCCAATCCGAATATGAAGGTTACCGGAAAACTCGAAATCTACAAAGATGTCGGCGTTGTCGGTGATAGACAATCCAAATCCGTGCTCGCTGTGACTGATTTCCAGATATGAAAATTGCGCGACAATCGCGTCAGTGGCGGGTAAATTTAGGGCGGTTTGTTCGGCAGGGGTCGTCGGCGTTGTCGGTGATAGACAATCCAAATCCGTGCTCGCTGTGACTGATTTCCAGATATGAAAATTGCGCGACAATCGCGTCAGTGGCGGGTAAATTTAGGGCGGTTTGTTCGGCAGGGGTCGCTGGGCTGTCCGCGAGCGGCGCGGTCGGGGCAATTGGCGCGGCGGCTCCGAATATTATTGCGGTTCCTAAAATGGCGGTTTTTATCATGGCTGTCTCTCCCTTAGCCAATCGTGTGAAGGTAAGACGCATGGCACTGCGTCGGTATACTGGGGGTTGAAGCGCCTCTCTCTCCAGGCAGGCGCTTCAAGGTTCTTAGTTTAGAGGTCCCGGAAGTCGCGGTTGAGCTTCCATTCCTTGGATGTGATGGACCGTTCAAGATCCTGCAGGCGGACTTCCAGCGAGCGGAATTTAGACCGGACATCATTATATGTCGTAGTCGATCCTGCCGTTCCTGCCTTGGCTTCGATTTTACCACGGCCGGCTTCCTGCTCGCGATATTCGCGGATGTAAGGGGCGCGGGTATCCTTGGGCATAAATATCCAAAGAATGAAGTAAGCGAAAACGGGTATGCCTGTGAAGATGATCAGCAAGACCGTGAGGATACGAACCATCGTATGGTCCCATCCCAAATAGTCACCAATCCCGGCACAAACGCCGCCGATTTTACCATCGACCTTATTGCGGGTCAGTCGACGCGCGGCAGGTTTATGGGGGTCGTTATAATCCATTGCGGGGCTCACTTCTCTCTCCAATTCGGGATTTCATCGTCCAGAATACGTTCTAGAACGGCGACCCTTTGGTCTAATATATCTGCGATCTTTGACATCTGTGTCAGTTCCATCGCTTGGTCGTCCGTGATTGTTCCGGCAGTCTTGTTCAGGTGCTTATAATGCGCGCTGACCCAGACAATTCCGAGTACCATGATGAACGGTGCGAGGGGTATTAATATGCCCATGTCCATGCCTTTCTATCTCTCTCCTTTAAGGTTTGCGCCCGGCCGTTCGGGGTTAGACCGGCCTCCAATGGAAACCAGTTGGCCGGGCGCAAATTCGTTTAACCGGGTTTAATTAACCGGCTTTTTTCTTCTTGCCACCATTTGCAGCCTTCGGCTTACTAATGCGGGCTTTGAGCGCTGCGAGTTCATCTTCAACTGCGTCATTGGCTTCCAATTCCGCGAATTGATTTTCTAAGCTGTCACCACCGGCGCCGAGATCGAAACTCTCAACATGGGCTTCCAGCTCGTCAACCTTGCGTTCCATCCGCTCATAGCGAGCGAGCGCGTCTTCGACTTTTGTGTCGCGGACCATGGTGCGCATTTTGATTTGGCCCTTGGCGACATTGCTGCGCATGGTGAGCGCTTTATGCTTGGCCTTGGCTTCGTTCAATTTGGTTTGCAGCTTGGCGAGGTCCTCGTCAGCTTTTTCAACGGCTTCGTCGAGAATAGCGATTTCGCGCTCGACGACATCTACCATTTGCTCAGATTGCTGCTTCGCAGAGAGCGCGCCGCGGGCGAGATCTTCACGGCCCTTTGTCAGGGCAAGTTCGGCTTTGGCGTCCCAATCCGATGCACGCGAGGCGTAGTCATCGGCTTTGCGGGAAAGTTCTTTGCGTTCTGCAATGTTGCGAGCGGCATCTGTCCGAACTTCGACAAGTGTGTCTTCCATTTCTTGAATGATGAGGCGTGCGATTTTTTCAGGATCTTCGGCCTTATCGATCATTGAGTTGAGGTTCGAGTTAATGATGTCACCCATGCGGGAAAAAATGCCCATTATGTGTCTCCTAAAGTTAGTTTCAGTCTGAGGTTGGTCAGAAGGTTGAGGTTGGTCAGAGGGTTGAGGTTGGTCAGAGGGTTGAGGCCAATAAGGCGTTAGAGAAAGACCTTCGCGATCACGATACCGGCGGCGAAGAAGCCCCAGCATTCGGCGGGCCGCGTTGTGAGATATTTCACGAAGCGCGCCCCTTTGGCGCGCCATGTGTCAGTTGTGTCGCTGTAACGATCCATCGCGTTTCGTCTCCTTAGTAATTCGAGTAATGCCAAGCCCGAGTACCGCTAAAGCGGCGTCCCAGAATGGCGGTCCGGCGGGCAGAGCGTGCACGGCGTGCAACGCCTGTTGTGATTTCGGTCTCTATGGTGGCACCCACGGAAGCCATGTCAGCGTCGATTGTCCGGAAGGTCATATGTCTCTCCTATTTCTTCCAATTTCTAAAAACCCTGGGTTGGCACACCCATTAGGTTTTCGTTTCGTCTCCTGTCTGGCGAGTGACTGTTGCCTCCCGCCGACAAACCAAAGATGGCGAACTCAGGCAGAATTGTCGAATTATTTTAAGATACTGATTTTATTGTGATTTTTAATTTTGTTGATTTCTGAGCAGAAAGTGAATAGTAATTTTCACTCATATTTGGCGTATTTAGCCAAACTAAATTAGTGAAATGAACTAATCATGGCCGCTTTACCCCCACAACCCATTGGCCAAAGTCAAGCTTATCTCGCGATACTAGATCGTGTATCCGATTCTGCGGTGCTGGAGCGCCCGGTTTTGCTGGTAGGAGAACGCGGAACGGGTAAAGAGCTCATCGCCAAACGTCTCCATTTCCTGTCTCCCCGCTGGGAGAAGGTCTTCATCACCGTCAATTGCGCGGCTTATACTGATGAGAGATTGGATGAGGAGCTGTTCGGGCAGAGTTTTTTGGACGGACGGGAAGATACGAACGGCAAATTCTATCACGCCGATGAGGGCACGATTTTTTTAGACAATATAGATGCGGTCTCACCGCGGCTGCAGGAAAAGTTGATGGGCGCCATTGAATATGGCCGATATGAAGCCAGCGGAGAGCACGCAGAACAAGAAGTAGATGTTCGCGTCATCTCGGCCAGCGCGGTTGATCTGCCCGCAGCCGTCGCGCGCGGTGCCTTTCGCGCAGACCTGCTAGACAGATTGGCTTTCGAAGTCCTCACCCTGCCACCCCTTCGCGCGCGCCGCGACGATATCATGCCCCTATCCGAGCATTTCGGACGTAAGATTGCGGCGGAATTGGGCGCTGAGAGCTTCCCCGGCTTCACCGCCGAGGCGAGTGAGGCGCTGCTGGAGCGGCGCTGGAGCGGAAATGTGCGAGAGTTAAAAGCCGTTATTGAGCGAAACACAGCGCGCGCTTGGCTCGCGGATGAAAGCCTGTCTGATCCCATCGGCGGCGGGCCGGGCGGGGCATTACAATTCGATCCGTTTGAAGATCCGTATCGCTTAAAAGGGGATATTCGTCCCTCTTATATTCCGGCAGCCGCGGCCCCAACGACCTTTCAAACCCGCTCTCCCGAATTTGAAACAAAACAAATGCCGCAGCCTGAACGGCCCGCCGCCCCGCAATCCGAGGGCTTTGAAGACCGCGTGTTGACCTTTGAGCGAAATCTGATCGATGAGGCCATGCGCGTCAGCGATAATCATCAGGGCAAAGCCGCAAAGCGTTTGGATCTGACATATCACCAATTTCGCGGATTGATGCGCAAGCACGGACTCAAGAAATAGTCTGAAGACGGTGTCTTCAAAATTGTCGCTAGTGCTGTCTCGAGGCGAAGGTTAGGCTGGACCAAAATTGGGGAAATAAGATGCGTCACGTTATTTTGGGCACAGCCAGCCTTCTGGTCCTGTTAGCTTGCCAAGCGGAACAGGCGGCCAAACCCGTCCCTCCTGCGCCCTCCAAACCGATAGTTGCCGCAGGCGACATTCCCTTGGTCGAGACCAAAATTGCCCTCTTTGGTGATCTCCACGTCCATACGACGAACAGCTTTGACGCCTTTATCTTCGGCACGCGCACGGACGCGAATGATGCCTACCGCTTTGCCAAAGGCGAAGCGATCGACAATGGCGCGGGCGACACAATCCAATTAGACGGGCCGCCGCTCGATTTCTACGCTGTCACGGATCACGGCGAATATCTGGGCATCGTTCCGGCCCTGAGAGACCGCAGCACAGCGTTATCCAAAACGAAAACGGCGAAAGCGATCTTTGGCCTCACGGCAACAGATCGGCGCGGGAGCTTTCTTCGCATCGGGCAAACCGTGGTTAGCGGCGATGAGATTGACGAGATCTA
>Ga0209185_1002201_pt1 | contig 14017 bp, 13 predicted proteins | sample SidtaG_2_FD_187425 | JGI IMG/M metagenome (GOLD analysis project Ga0209185, IMG submission 187425) | Marine algal microbial communities from Sidmouth, United Kingdom - Sidmouth_Asex2 metaG (SPAdes) (version 2) | ecosystem: Host-associated > Algae > Red algae > Unclassified | place: Sidmouth... | reverse complement strand
GTACGCTAGAGTCATTCGCGGCTGGCATTCGATTGCTATGAGTTGTGTGTAGGAACTCAAAGCGTAGTAGTCGAGCCAGCTTTTTCACTTTTATATCAAGCGCTTGATGTTTAAGTTAGTGCCATTCGGCTATAGCGCTTAATCTATCAGCCTGTCCCGATGATGTGGATCACACCGATATAGACAACGACGGCGATATAGATTTTGCTGTCACACTGCGTCGCTTTGGTGCGTGTGCGGCAATGCCATCAAGCTCGGCAACCCATCTTTACATCAACGACGGTACCGGTAGCTTTGGTGATCCGGTCATCTTTGCAGCACCTGGTTCACAATCAGCACATGATGTTCTGTTCATCGATGCAAATCACGATGGGTTTGCAGATATGTTGATCGTCTACGAAGATGGAACAGGTTCTCGATTGCATTTGAACAATGCAGATCCCCTTAACCCAGGCTTCTCAATCGCACAGGAGTTTCCTGTGGGCCTCTCCGCGGTGACTGCCGACTTTAATGGCGATGGGATAGAGGATTTTGCACTGGGCAATATAAATGCAACGATCCATCTGAACGATCCTGCCAGTCCGGGAATGTTCACACAAAGTGCCTTGCACATTGTCGGTTCGGGTTCTATCTACGATCTTGAGGCAGGTGATATTGATCTGGATGGTGACATCGACCTTGTTGCGGCGCGTATCTCACAGGCGGCGAACAATGTTGCGCTGCTATGGCTTAACGATGGCGATGGTGCGCTGACACTGGCAGCCGATGGACTGGCTACAAATCTGTTTCCAGAAATCGCCGGTATCGAACGCCTCTCGGCTGATTTACTGGACGTTGATCTGGATGGCGACCTTGATCTTTATCTGGCCGGGCCCGATGGACAAGATGCAGGTTTTGGCTTCGGCAAGTTACCCAATCACTTCTACCTGAATCAGGTCAGGGGGTTCGATATCGTTGAGCCTCGAGAACACACACCGGCCTATGCGGGTAATTCCGGGCAGGGCAGGCGTGTGTTTTTACGAGTTCGCGATTCAGGTGCGCCACCGATTAGCTTGGCCGATCTTGAGGCCACCATTGATAGTGAGTCAGCACCGATCATTACCGGCTCGATGATCGAAGGAGAGTTCTGGGCGCTGATCGATGCGCCACCGCGTGCCAATGGTTGCTATGAGCTGTTTGTAAGCCGAGCAGGTGCACCACCGAGCAGTGATCGTGAAAAAAACAGTGTCTGCTATGAGGATGACAGACGCTTCTCGCGCGCTATTGCTATCGATCGAACCAACAGCATGAATTTCAACAAGGCACTGGGCGTAAACACAGGCGAGAAAATGCAGGCCGCTCGCGAAGCAACCAAAATGTTCGTTGATCTCTCGCAAGCAGAGGATCAAATAGGCATCGTCAGCTTCCAGCGAGATGCAGACGATGGAGACGGCGTCGTCGAGCTCAGCGAGCTGGTTGAACGCGATGTGGATCTGGATTTTGCAGAGGTCGGCAGTACCGATAATCGACCGGCAATCCGCGGAGTGGTGACGCTACTGGAACCCTCTGGTCCCGGGTTTGCAGCGGAAACCTCGATAGGTGCAGGCGTGATTGAATCTCTGAACATGCTGCAATCAGACGGGGATTCGGACTACGAACACGAAATCGTTGTTATTACGGATGGCAATGAGAATTTTTCACCTTTTTGGCTCAATCCCGGTCCTGGTGGACCGGCAGAGCCACAAGTTCAAGCGGCCATGCCACAGACACGCGTGCACACCATTGCCATTGGCGAGGATGCCAACGCCTTGTTGCTGCAGCAGATGGCAGATTCCACCGGTGGCAGGTTTCGAAACCTGGTAGAGGACAGTGGACCGTTCACTCTGGCCCTGGCAGCACGTCTAACCGATTCGCTTAAATCGATTGATGAGCACATACGCATAGAACAACGATTCCACTATGCCGAAGGATTACCCGAGAAAGTGGGTCTTGTTCCGGTGGAGCCGGATCTGAGTGAGGCCACCCTTGCATTTTACTGGAATGATAATCAGGCACTAGAAATATTTCTGCAATCACCCGACGGCTCAACAGTAACAGAAGCGATAGCAGGGGTACGCATCGAGAAAGATGATCAACACTTGATCTATCGCATAGCAAATCCTTTAGCGGGTGATTGGGAATACTTTTTTAAACGTCGCCAAGATACTGAAATAGATTTTTTTGTTGCCGCCTCGGGGCTCTCGCCAATCGTGTTACGTCGAGGACCAGGCCAGTTGCATCAATACGATGAAGGTGGCTTTGATGTTCCTGTACGTGTTCTGCTCTCTGATTTTAAAGCGATCACGACTGCCGATATCACGGCGATGATTACCCGACCCGATGGCAGTGATATGCAGATCCACCTGCGTGATGAGGGTCTTGAAACCGATGGAGGCTTCGCCGATGGTATCTACGGCGTCAGGTATGCCGACAAAATGCCCGGTGTGTATGACGTTCAAATCACCGCTCGTGGATCCTCAAATAAAGGTATTCCCTTTGTTCGCTACCTGGACTATTCATTTGTCTATCAAATAGGGGAGTTGCCCGATCCGCCTGATGAGCCAAAACCCGGCGATGACAAGCGTTTAACAGATCTACTTGTACTGCCCTTTGATAGACGCGATATTGGTGTCAGTTGTCCCAATGGTGATGAGTCCTGTGTAACGTCGGTAAAGCTCACCGTGATTAACTCAGGTCTTAAGGCTGCACCTGCGTCAACCCTTCAGGTTCGATCCGACCCGGATCTGCGACAGAAAATAGAACAGGACACACCGCCTCTACAACCGGGCGAGGCATTTGATTTTCAATACGTTTCACCACGCGGTGGAAATTGTTTTGATCCCAACTGCACGGTCTGCGCCGTTACCGACGCTGCGCGTCTGATCCCAGAGATCGATGAGGACAACAATCGTTTTTGTACCGTGAACGCTGGCTAGTGTTCACCCGATTTACCGAACTGTTTACCCACACGACAAAGGAGTCTTACCATGCCCACTCGTATTTCAAGCGCATTAAGCATTCGCAGGGAAGCTGCAGAGCTTGCCCATGAGCGAAGCTCGCAGGAGCAGCTCAACAATGGAGATGAATCAAGCTATCGTAATTCATCTGGGGACTTAAGCTACATTGGCAACTTTCACAAAGGCCTGCAGCATAACCCCCTAGGCGAACTGGAACAGCCTGCGCACTACCGCGCATTGGTTAGGGCCATGAGCACCGGTGAATCGGCGGACTTTGAATCAATACCGCTGGCAAACATCGTCGATCCACCCCGGCAGCGCTCACTCGTCAATCCACAGGCTGGACTGGCGTTCGATCTTCAAGGTCCCGATGCTCAGTCAGTGACGATGCCACCAGCACCACGCATTGACAGTGCCGAGGCAGCGGGAGAGATGGGGGAGCTGTACTGGATGGCGCTATTACGCGATATCCCATTCTCCGAATTCTCCACTGATGCTGATGTTGCTGCTGCAGCGAGCTCGCTAAGCAATGACTTCACAGATTTTCGTGGCCCCAAATCAGGCGGTGTTGTCACCCCGCAAACGTTGTTTCGCGGGTTGACGCCCGGTGATCTGAAGGGTCCTTATATATCTCAGTTCTTATTGCGTCGAATCAACTACGGCACGATGCGAATTACTCAGCGTCAACGCACAGCTGTTTCAGGTCAAGACTACATGATCGCCTTTGACGAATGGCTGCGCATCCAGAACGGTGAAGATGTATCTCCCTCAGCCCCAGGTACCTTCGATCCGGTACGTCGATACATTCGCACGATGCGAGACCTTGCTACCTATGTGCATTTCGATGCCCTATATGAAGCCTACCTTAATGCCTGTCTGATACTGCTGGATTTAGATGCGCCTTTCGATCCAGGTAATCCCTATGTGGATTCTTCTACTCAGGAAGGTTTTGGTACCTTTGGTGGTCCACACATACTCAGCCTGGTCACCGAAGTTGCAACACGTGCATTGAAAGCGGTGTGGTATCAGAAATGGTCTACTCACCGACGACTCCGACCCGAAGCCATGGGCGGGTTAATACACAACGAGTTAACCGGTTCAGCAAGCTATCCCATCCACCCCGATATTCTGGATAACTCTGCAGGTTCGTTGTTAGAACGCGTGCAAAACGCAAACACAGCAGCTGCCGAGAATACTTTCCTACTGCCCATGGCCTTTCGAGAGGGATCACCCATGCATCCGGCCTACGGTGCTGGTCATGCAACGGTTGCAGGTGCTTGCGTGACCTTGTTAAAAGCCTGGTTTAATGAATCAGCAGAACTACCTGGCAATACCGTTGTCAGCCGACCCAATGGCAGATCCTTAGAAACCGCCACGGACAATCCACGCTTAACCGTTGGTGATGAGTTGAACAAGTTGGCGGCCAATATATCGATAGGGCGCAACATGGCAGGCGTGCATTGGCGCACTGACTACACCGAGTCGATCAGGCTCGGCGAGTGCGTAGCTATCGGCCTAATGCAAGAACAAAAACTGTGCTTTAACGAGACAAGCGCTCTGGGTCTGACGCGTTTCGACGGTAAAAGGGTAGTGATCTAGTCAACTGCAAATCTACAACCTAAAGCTAAGGAGAAATAAACATGTCCGAGGACAATGTATCGTTTAGTACCCGAGATGTCGAGCTGATAAAGGAAATCGTCAGCGACTGGTTGAACGAGGGAATAACACTACCACCCTTCGACGCTGATCTAAATGAGTTACTGGCAAAGCTAGAACTCGATAGTGGCGAGGGTACTCCTGAGATATACCCCAAAACCCAGGAGCGATTGTCGCGTCACGGCGTCAGGAAGTAGTTGGAGCACAGGGTGAAAACCTGATTGTGTTTTCACCCTGGCTACCCAGCATCACTTATCGATAGTACTTGCCTGCGCATAATGTATCGCCCTGATGCGTATCTGCGGCAAGCGAGTGCACCGACTGACAGATCGATCAGGTCAGTCGGACGGATTAGGGAAACGATGATCAATGCCAGTGAATGAGCCCTTTATATTTATAAGCTACAAAACCGAAGAGCGTGAAATGGCACAGCGGGTACGCGCGTATCTCGCTCTTGGCACGAAAGCGAACATCTGGTGGGACCAGGATTTACAATCTGGTGGACAATGGACAGGGGGCGAGAAGATTCGTGTAAAAGAAGTCCACTTCTCAACAGAAGCTCAATAAGTTGTTGATGTAGCAGTTCGATTTACGGTCTCATCGAGTGCCATTGTTACGGTACCTCAGTCATGACTTCACCCAAACGTCAGCAGCCGACAATTATCTATCCTCGCTTTCCCGCACCCATGGACCAGGCAACGGTTGAGTCGCTCTTTACGCCGCGCGCAACCGAACTCGAGTGGGCAGTGTCCGTCACTCGCTCCGGTGGTTCTCGCGTATGGCTTTTAACGTTTCTCAAATCATTCGAGATACTCGGCTATTTTCCGAATCCCGGCGACATACCGACTTCGATCCTTCGGCATGTGGCTGTTGTTTCTCGTACCTCGGAGCCTGTTAATCGCAATCCTGCTCCAAGGACTCTCTACCGAAATCACCGTCGCGTTCGCCACTATCTCGGCATCTCTGCCTGAGGTACGGCCAACATTCGTGACAAATCAGACACTTATTTGTAGCTTCTCAATAAATCGGGGCAAGCACTGGCATTTTCTGGAATTTGTGCTGTAGTCAGTGCATGAAGAATCTGCCGCAGATGCCCGATATTCCCGAGGAGGAACAGACGCCGCTGGTCAAGGCGTTGCTGGGCATACTTGGAGCAGTACGCAACGCGCATTGTTTTGTTGGAGGAAACCGTTGCGGGGTTGAAAGATGAGATCAATATACTCAAGGGCGAGAAGAAACGCCCGACCTTCAAACCCAGTGGGATGAATGAATCGACCGGCAAGACATCGCGTGGCACTGGGGGCAAGAAGAACAAACGGGCCGGATCCAAGAAGAAATCCAAGAACGCTCAACTGACTATTCACGAGGACGTGAATATCGCACCGAACACTGAAGTCCCGCCAGGTTCACGATTCAAGGGCTATCGCGATTTCATTGTTCAGGATCTGATCATCAGCTCGCATAACACACGCTATCGGCTCGAACGTTGAATTACCCCTGCGGGTGACACGGTGAAAGCTGAGCTTCCCATACAGCTCGGTGGGCGCCATTTTGGCCCCGACTCGTTCGCTTCATCCTGTTCCAGTACCATCATTGTCAGACGACACAGCCGCTGCTATTGGAACAACTGCACGAATACGGCATTGATATCTCCGCCGGCCAGATAGAGTGGATCCTGTCTAAAGGACATGAACAGTTGCACGAGGAGAAAGACGCCCTGCTGAAAGCAGGCTTAAGCTCTTCAAGCTACGTGACCGTGGATGACAGTGGTGCCCGGCACCGGGGCAAGAACGGCTATGTCACTCATATCGGTAATGACTGCTTTACCAGGTTCAAAAGCACCGCATCGAAAAGTCGCCTGAATTTTCTGGATATTCTGCGTGCGGGCCACAAAGACTACTGCCTAAGCTTTGATGCGATCCGGTACATAGAGCAGCAGAAACTGCCGTTGGTGCAGGTGGACAAATTACGTCCCCGTACAGGTGATCAGTTCGAGAATGACGCCGCCTGGCTTGAGTGTCTGCACTCGGTGAACATCACAGGCGAGCGACATGTTCGCATTGCCACCGAAGGGGCGTTGTTCGGTAGCGTGCTGAAGCATGGTTTTTGCAACGATCTGGTTATCGTGAGCGATGATGCGGGACAATTCAACATTCTTGAGCACGCCTTGTGCTGGATACATGCAGAGCGCCTGGTTCATAAAATGCTGCCCTTGAATGAGTCGCATAGACAGGATATCGCACACGTGCGTGATCAGATATGGTCGCTCTACACCGATCTGAAGAGCTTCAAGGATACCCGGACGCTTGGGACAAGGATACGCTGTCGCAACGCTTTGATCAGATATTCAAACAAAAAACAGAGTTCGCTACGCTTAACCAACTACTCAAACGTATTCACAAAAACAAGGTCGAGCTTCTCAAAGTGCTGCAGTGCCCTGACATCCCATTGCACACCAATGGCAGTAAAACAGACATCCGCGACTACGTGAAAAAACGAAAGGTCAGTGGCGGCACGCGCAGCGATGAAGGCCGAAATTGTCGGGACACGTTTATCAGCCTGAAAAAGACCTGCCGAAAGCTGGGAATCTCTTTCTGGGACTTTTTGCACGATCGGCTGTGCTCGGCAGAACCCGTCATCCCCCAGCTATCAGACCTGGTGCGCGAGCGCGCCTCTGCCCCGGGTTTTTGAGAAGTTACTATTTGCGGACCACAGATGTTGCCCTTGGCCAAAAAGGCGCCCGACCTTCGTCGGGCGCCTTCAAGGGGTCAGCTGGCGATCAAATCCCACCAATTTGACATTGTGCTCCGCACGATGTCGAAAACACCCTTGCCATGCTTACCATCACGGGTCTTCTCTTCGATCTGGGCCAGCTCGGTATACAGAGGCGCGTAGTTATCCCTGCTGCCGTATCCCAGTATCTCTCCAAGCTTCAAGTTCTCTCGAACCTGCGCCAACTGGCTGGACAGTTCCTCGTTCTGTTCCTCTGAACGATCCGAATTTTTTGCAAGTACTTGAGCACTGTCGAGTAATTGCTCTGCACGCAGGTAGGGCAATGGGGTTACATAATCGGTCAGGACCACTGTCTGCAAGACAGCTTCAAGCTCCTGTTTTGCCCGTTCGATTTCGCCCGCATCGATCAGCGGTGCTATCTCCTTGATGGCAGCGGCGTAGTTCACCAATGGCAACTCGGTCACTGTGGTCACGATCTCGCTGCCCATGTCATCCAACAGGTATCGGGCATCCTGAACGCGACCGTCATCCAACGCGTGCAGAGCAGACTCGATCACTTTCTCGACACTGTCGTTGGACGCCAGGATTTCACGGTAGGTGACGGCGACGTCGGTTGGTGCCAACGCAAGGTCGGGTTCACGAGCGACAATCAGCTCAAGCTTGCCGGTGGTAACGGCCAATGCTTCGAGTGCGTCTTCCGTACGCTTTTCCTCAAGCGCATTCAGAGCCTCCTCTGTCTGCTTCAGCGCCTCCGTGGCTTCGGTCAGTATCGATTCGCGACGTTTGTCTGCATCATTCTCGGATTCAGCCACGAGTGCTTCGTCGGCCTCGTTGGTCGCCTCCGAGCCCATCGGCAACTCTTCTGACGTTTTCACAGGCGCAGGCTCATTTGCCTTCTCAGCCCAAGAGCAGCTAGGTAATGCGAGAAGTGCAAGAACTGTCGCCAGCATCAACGAATGAGAGATTTTAGGAATCGGTATGCTCATGTTGCTTCCTCCTGATCATTAGTTGATCGTCTTTGCTATTCACTACTCAGTGCAACCGAATAGCGTTTTGCGTTTTTTCCAGTCATGTTTACTCCCGGTTAGCTAATTTTGGTGTAACTCGAGAATCGTAAGGGAGCCGTCCTTGGCTCCGTGACAATTACTCTCCGGCGTTCCACATCAAGGTGTGTCGAGTCTTCAGCGAATACCGATCACGCAGCGACTTCTATTCGACGTGGCTGTGCCTTGTCCTGCTTCTGTATGCTGATCTCCAACACGCCATTCACGCCCTTGGCGTTGACGTTGTCGGTATCAATCGTGTCGGGCAGAATGAAGCGACGATAGAAGCGTCCTTGTCCGCGTTCGCTACGTCTATTCAGAACCTCACCATCGCTGGTTGACATCAGGTCCTGACGCTCACCACTGATATTCAAAACGCCGCCATCCAGCGTGATTTCGACTTCTTTCGGATTAACACCTGGTAAATCCACGAACAGCTGAAAGCGATCTTCGAACTCCTGGATGTCAACCTTCGGCATCCAATGTGCGGTAGCACCGCTACTGTCTGATTCGCCCATGTTAGTGAACAGACGATTGATTTCGTTCTGCAATTCACCCATGCCAAAGGGGTTGTATCTCACCATAGCCATATCCTGTATCTCCCGTGTGTAGTTAATCATGTTAAGTCGAGCTTTTCGCTCGCACGTTTATCAAATAGGGAGCGTCGGAGCAGTTTCAAGAGTTGTGAATCCTCAATTTCCTTACCACACAACGAAGCTTTTCCGGATCGCGTCCGTTACTGAGTGTCAACGGTAATCCGTTGAGTTCGTACCCGTTGAGATTTGAGTAATAAGATAGCCAACACGCCAGCCTCATAGTTGGCCTTCGCGCCTGCCTCTTTTACCGGAACGGGTAAGCGGATAGCCCGCTCGAAGTGGCCGTAAGCTCGTTCCATGACGTGATAGTGACCGCGCATTTCTACACAAGAAAGTTTCTTCTCTCCGCGTACGATCAGGACGTCGCTTTGTACTTCGAGATCGAAGTCCCCGGGTTGAGCCCTGGTACCTCAAACATGACCTGTATGGCATCGTCGTGATCGGCCACTTCGGCCGCCAGGAGTCCCCAACGCGCTGCTCGATGGACCAGCCGATCATCAGCGGACTCCACCTCTCAACGAGTGTTCTTGGGCCGAAACCGCGTCAGCGCATCACAGGCAAGATCCCGCACCTCGTGCCAACCATCGGCAACCGAGTCCCAAGCGCGAACCAGTCCATCCCGAATGTGTTCTACGGTGCTCATGTCTCTGTTTACCTCCGAATGTCACCAATTCACTGTCTGGGTAGGGCTACAGAGGCGAGTGATCAAGTGACAGCGGATGCAGCCGGCGCTCTCAAGTTCGTGGTTTGGATGGTGTCACCGCTGAGAATGTATCTTCGGATTTACCTCCCATCGTGCGGTCACACAGCGCCACTTGATCCCTTGAAACCTTAAACGCAGGAACCTACTGATACCTCAACCGCGTGCGGTTCTTATTGATCAGTGGGAGCCTTTGATCAATGAGATATCCGTCGAAAACGTGGTTCCGGAATATCAGGAAAGGAAATCTGCCACTGCAGAGGTGCAAGCCGATTGACTCGTTATAAAGGAGCTCGTCTATGACCGTCCGAAGAAACCGCTACTCATTGTTGAGCGTGTGGGTAGTGATCTTGACGCTGGCCACATCATCGACCGTACAAGCACATCTTCCGCTTGCACTGCATGGCAACGAACGCCCTACCTTGGCGACGTTACTTGAGGAAGTCACGCCGGCAGTGGTGAACATCTCAGTGACAAGCACCGCTGAGATGCGACAGCGTGTCCCTTTTCAGAACCCCAACCTCTCGCGCGAGTTTCAGCGCCCCAGGCATAATCCAGTCGTGCCGGGACAGGGTGCGGGATCTGGCGTGATTGTCGATGCAGCGGAAGGGTACGTGCTCACCAATCACCATGTCATCGAGCGTGCTGGCGTCATCACAGTGATTCTTCAGGATCGCCGACAGTTAAAGGCTGAGTTGATTGGTAGCGACAAGGGCACAGATATCGCCTTGCTGAAAATTCCGGCCGAAGACCTCACGGCCCTGGAGCTCGGGAATTCTCGAACTCTGAAAGTGGGCGACTTTGTGGTGGCGATCGGCAATCCGTTCGGACTGGGTCAGACAGTGACATCCGGCATCGTCAGTGCTCTTGGGCGGAGTGGCATCAACCTGGAGGGCTATGAGGATTTCATCCAGACCGATGCATCGATCAATCCGGGCAATTCCGGCGGGGCGTTGATCGATCTGGATGGACGCCTGGTGGGCATCAATACGGCAATCATTGCTCCAGAAGGAGGCAATGTCGGTATTGGGTTGGCTGTGCCGGTTCACATGGCGGAAGCAGTCATAGAGCAGTTAACTTGAGTACGGCGAAGTGCGTCGCGGGCGTTTGGGCATCAACATTCAGGACGTGACGCCCGAACTGGCCGAAGCTCTGGAGCTCGACAGTGCCGAAGGGGCTGTCGTGACGCAGGTAGATAACGGGTCGTCGGCAGAGTCAGCAGGTCTTGTAGCCGGTGACGTCATCATGGCCGTAGACGAGAAGCTTGTGTCGAGCTCAGCCGCACTGCGCAATCTGATTGGCCTGGCGCGGGTTGATGATGAAGTTGAAATTACTGTATTTCGTGATGGCGAACAGCGCTCTTTTAACGCCTTGATAGGAGAGCGCTCGACGGCAGGCCAGACAGAGCGTCGACTGCTGTCCAAGCTCCTCGGTGCACGATTTCAAGATGTGGGTCGCGCACATCCCTACTACGGAGAGGGAGTGTCTGTCGTCAACGTTGAACAGGGCAGTCCCGCTTGGCGCAACGGCCTTCGCAGTGCGGATCTGATCCTAGCCGTGAATCGCCACCGGGTGAGCACAACCCGTGAGCTCAAGCAGGCACTTTCTGAAGGAGGTTCAACCGTCGCGCTCGATGTCATCAGAGCCGACGCGAGAATTCTTCTGGTGATCCAATGACGCCTCGATGAGCCCGAAATCACCAATCTGCACCGCAGGAACAGGTCATCTGAGGTAGAGGATCGATCATGAACCTACGAACCGAGGTCCGAAGCTTCATTCGTGACTTTAAAATCATGAATCTATACCAGCAATTCGAACGCATGGTCCTACTCATCGTGAGCGGGCTCATCGTGGTAATAGTCGTTTCTGCGCTCTGGAGTCTGATGTTGCAGGTAGTGGTGGTTGCCACCAAGGACAATTTCTTCGACCCGCAATTGCACACCGACTTCCAGTTGCTCTTCGGTGCGATTTTCACCGTCATCATTGGGTTGGAGCTAAAGAGATCGATCATGGTGGCTGCACAGGGGCATGAAACCGTCTTTCAGGTACGGATCGTGATCCTAGTGGCGCTGCTTGCGATTCTGCGAAAATTCATCATTCTTGACATCGAAGTCGTTGGCGCACTGAAAGTATTTGCACTGTCGGGGGCCGCCGTTGGACTGGGGGCCGTTTACTGGTTGATCCGGGATCAGGACTCAAAGCTGAAGAGCGCTGGACTGCTCGACAGCGCTGCAGATTCTCAAACCCGTTAACCTTGCCGACGTTGACCTACAGCGATACCGGGTTGCAGTAAAGGCGTTCACCATGGAAAGATTCGAGAGCGAATTTTCTTAGGTTTGTCTAGGCCTCTTACAACTATAGGCAAGATCGCCAGAGGTTCGTGATGACTCCTATCGTCAAGCCACTAAGGGCGAATATCAGAGTTGAGGCCTCTGCGTGGGCGCGTCTGATGACTGTGCACAGAAAGTTGCCGATGAGGACTTGAAATTCCGAAACAAGTCCCTACAGCAAATCACGAGAAAGGGAGGATCCATTAACGATTTCACAACAGGACTGCATCTGACCAACACAAACGGAGACTAGGCTATGTCACAGACACATCCAATGGCACCGCCATCACCCTTGACCAATATCTCTCAGTACACCAAGCTCGTTGAGTCGTTTCCACAATTGGACGAGGACGAGGAGCGTGCACTGGCCAAGCGCCTTGTGGAGACCAACGATTTCAGCGCCGCCTACACGCTCATCACTTCACACCTTCGCTACGTGGTGTACATCGCTCGGGGCTACAGAGGCTACGGAATGCCTCAGGAAGATCTGATTCAAGAAGGTAACATTGGCCTCATGCAAGCCGTCCGTCGGTTCGATCCGTCGCGAGGCAGCCGATTGGCCGCCTACGCCGCCTACTGGATACGGGCCCAGATTCATGACTTCATCATCAGGAACTGGAGTCAGGTCAGGGTCACAACCACGAAGGCGAAGCGCAAGTTGTTTTACAAGCTCCGCGGTGCCAAGCAACGCCTTGAGTGGTTGAACCGGAGCGACTCTGAACAGATAGCAGATACGTTGGGCGTTGATCCCGACGATGTTACTGACATGGAGGCGCATCTGTATCGACCAAACCCGTCTCTCGATGCACCTATTGGACAATCGGGTGATGAGATAGCCACCTACGCCGATCTGATCGAGGCCACTGATCCGACACCTGAATCGTGGGCCTCCAGGCGTGAACTTCTCGAATCGACGTCGAACGAGTTGCAAGTGGCACTGAGCGGGTTGGATGAACGAAGTCGGGACATTGTGGCATCGCGCTGGCTGGCGGAGGATGAAGACAAACTCACCCTGACAGAGCTCGGGGAGCGTTACGGGGTCAGTGCAGAGCGCATTCGGCAGTTGGAGGCAGCGGCCATCAAGAAACTACGCGAACGGGTAGTCTCTCGTCTGGACGTTGATGGTTGCGAGATAACTGTGCCGAAACAGCAAAGCGTGATCGCCCTGTAGTGATCTGCGCTGCCGTGGCTCTGCTATCGCGGTTCCTCTTACCAGCTCATATTGAGTTGGCTGCAGGTCATGGGAATCACCTACGCCCTCGCTGTTTGAACTCACGAGACGCGGTGTTCAGACAGCGGATCAATCCTGTCTCTCTTACCGTCGTGGTCTTGAAATTTAAGCTTCAAACCCGATTAAAATATTGGTGTGACAGCCAGGATCAATGAACCGATGGAGAATCAGGACTACTACAAAACACTCGGTGTGACGCCAACCGCGAGCGATGATGGGATCAAGCGTGCGTATCGCAAACTTGCGCGCAAGCTCCATCCCGATGTCAGCAAAGAGGCTGATGCGGACGCTAAATTCAAGACAATGAAAGAGGCCTATGAGGTTCTGAAGGATCCAGAGAAACGTGCGGCCTACGATCGTTTCGATGTCAACGCGCACTCGGGTACCCGCTCTGGGCCTCCACCGCGGTGGGAGCACGACTTTGCGTTTCGCGATGAGTTCGCCGCTCGTGATGGTCAATCCAGCGGGGCAGGATACAGTGATATTTTCGAGTCTCTATTCAGTAGTGGATATGGGCGTCGAGAAGACTTCGGCGATGCGTGTATTGACGGCGATGATGCCAGCGCGAGAATCATCATGGCGTTGGTACGTAATACGTGTAATAGGTAATCACTTCGACCATTTTAGAGTCCCCCGATAGGGGATCCGTAAACCCCACGCCTTTAGGCGGCGGGCAGTACTGTGCTGGAGCGTAGTGGTGTAGCCTGAGAATATGGAGAACTATAAACGAGGCGGACACACGGTGTGGGATCT